>Ga0222715_10000375_pt1 | contig 44758 bp, 47 predicted proteins | sample C33_9DmetaG_FD_165056 | JGI IMG/M metagenome (GOLD analysis project Ga0222715, IMG submission 165056) | Estuarine water microbial communities from San Francisco Bay, California, United States - C33_9D | ecosystem: Environmental > Aquatic > Marine > Unclassified | place: USA: California...
TTACTCAATAATTTTAGAAACGACGCCCGCACCCACTGTGCGACCACCTTCTCGTATCGCAAAACGTAAGCCTTCTTCCATCGCAATCGGGTTAATCAACTTAACCGTTACCTTGATGTTATCGCCCGGCATCACCATCTCGGTTCCAGCAGGCAACTCCATCGCGCCCGTTACATCCGTGGTACGAAAATAAAACTGCGGACGGTAGTTGTTGAAGAATGGCGTATGACGTCCACCCTCATCCTTGCTTAATACATAAATCTCTGTTTCAAAATGTGTGTGTGGCGTAATTGAACCCGGTTTACACAATATCTGACCACGCTCAACGTCTTCACGCTTGGTACCACGTAACAAAACGCCCACGTTGTCGCCTGCCTGGCCCTGGTCTAGTAATTTACGAAACATCTCAACACCCGTACACGTCGTCTTCTGTGTGTCTCGAATGCCCACAATCTCAATTTCTTCACCTACTTTCACTATCCCGCGTTCAACACGTCCCGTTACCACTGTACCGCGACCTGAGATAGAGAATACATCTTCAATCGGTAACAAAAAGGGCTGGTCAACCGGTCGTTCTGGAATCGGGATATAATCGTCCATCGCCGCGACCAATTTCTCAATCGATGGCACACCTATCTCTGACGTGTCACCTTCTAATGCTTTTAACGCAGAGCCCGTGATAATCGGCGTGTCGTCACCAGGAAATTCATACGAATCTAACAACTCTCGGATTTCCATTTCAACCAATTCTAATAATTCTGCATCATCAACCTGATCGGCTTTGTTCAAATACACAACGATGAAAGGAACACCCACCTGTCGTGCTAACAATATATGCTCTCGTGTCTGTGGCATCGGACCGTCCGCTGCACTACACACTAAAATAGCACCGTCCATCTGCGCCGCACCGGTAATCATGTTCTTCACATAATCCGCGTGTCCCGGGCAATCCACGTGCGCGTAGTGACGCGCGTCGCTTTCATATTCAACGTGTGCCGTCGCAATGGTAATACCACGCTCGCGCTCTTCCGGGGCGTTATCAATCTGGTCATAAGCCTTCGACTCACCACCAAATTTCTCCGACATTATCTTTGTGATCGCCGCCGTCAGGGTCGTCTTACCATGGTCAACATGGCCTATCGTTCCTACATTCACATGCGGCTTCGTGCGTTCAAATTTTTCCTTGGACACGGCTTATCACCTCTTCAATATATTTAGTTATTAATAATTTATATTTAACAATTGGAGCTCATAACCGGATTTGAACCGGTGACCTCTTCCTTACCAAGGAAGTGCTCTACCGACTGAGCTATATGAGCAATAATCCCGTTTTAACACTCTATAATTGTTATCGTTTTTCTACATTCACGACTGATGCATCTGTTCTATGATATTGAAGCTTTAACTGATAAATCACTCAAAATACAACACCAATATGAAAACTAAATTACATCATCTCTCTATTTTCAAGTTTTGGAGCGGGTGATGGGAATCGAACCCACGTGTTCAGCTTGGAAGGCTGACGTTCTACCATTGAACTACACCCGCCTAGTATTGCATCACCCTGTTACTATCAATTTTCAATTGACAGGTTTACCCCACATCATTTACTTGAGCCTTGCCTGATAGTGATTTAATAAAATACCATTACATTAAAAATCTACTATACTTGTTGCAATCCATTCAAAAAAAACCATTTTGGTGGAGGGGGTAGGATTCGAACCTACGAAGGCTGAGCCAACAGATTTACAGTCTGCCCCCGTTGACCGCTTGGGTACCCCTCCAAAATTCAAGCCGACCATTCTGGAATAATCATTTACTGCTGTCAATACACGTATTATCAATAATTTAGCTTGGACGAATAATATTACCTGTTTGTGCGTCCCTTATTTCAGTTGGATTCATGTTGTTAGTGATTTTTGCGGGCATCACATAATCTATATTCGTATCAAAATAAGCTAATACAGTACGATCGGATAATGCTGGTGTTACTCCTCCAGGATTAGCGCTGGTAGATACAATAGGCCCTAATTCCTCACACAAGGCATGGACTACGGGATGTGAACTGACTCTCACAGCAAGTGTTTCATGTTCTCCTGTTAACCAATCGGGTGTTTCCTCTCTTGCAGGAATCAACCAGGTAACCGGACCCGGCCAGCTTTGAAGTATTTTTTGCAGATCATTTAGCTTTCCGAAGTCTACATAGGATTCGAGTTGCTTTACCTGTGAGGCGACAAGAATTAAACCTTTTTTAATGGAACGTTGTTTTAATTTTAAAATCCTTTGAACCGCATCCTCACAATCAGGGAGACAACCCAGTCCAAAGACCGCTTCTGTCGGATAAGCAATGATACCACCCTGTTTACAAGTGATTATTGCTTGCTCCAAATGGAGTAAATTCATCTAAAGTAGTTAAAAGTTTTGATACTATAAATTCAGCCAGTTTTACTAGCCGTTTTTTTTGACACTTTCTTCTTGGCAACTGTTTTTTTACTGGCCTTCTTTTTTGTAGTCGCCTTTTTACTCACCGCTTTTTTACGACCTCTTCCACGTGAAGCAGGCGCCGCTGCCAATAATGCTTGTGACTCTTCAAGAGTCAAGCTTGCTGGTTCCTTGTCTTTGGGTATTTTGGCATTCTTTGTACCATCGGTTATATAAGGACCGTAACGCCCATTTAATATAGAAATGCCCTCTTCTTCGAAGACCTTTATTTGTTTTTCAGCATCCGCTTTTTTCTTTTCTGCAACGAGTTCAAGTGCACGTTCCAGAGTAACGCTGTAGGGGTCATCTTCTTTTGTTAAAGATGCAAATTTACTACCATATCTGATATAGGGACCAAAACGACCGACACTGGCAGCAACTTCCTCGCCTTCATCAGTCTCACCTAGTATTCGTGGCAGTTTAAATAATTCCAGGGCTTCTTCGAGTGTAATAGCATCTAATTTTTGTCCTGGGCGTAGTCCAGCAAACTTGGGCTTGTCTTCATCATCTTTAGTCCCAATCTGGGCATAAGGGCCATAACGACCTATTCGAACCGAAATTTCTTTACCCGATTTTGGATGAGTTCCCAATACCCGTGCCTGTGCTACCTCACTACGACTAACATTCTCTTCTTTATCCAGCACTTGTTTATTAAATGGGATCCAAAAATCCTGCATCAATGGAATCCACTCTTTTTCTCCACGTGAGATTGCATCCAGATCATCTTCAAGCTTCGCAGTAAACTCATAATCAACGTAATCTCTGAAATGGTTAGTCAGGAAATCATTAACAATTCGACCAACATCAGTTGGATGAAAACGCTTATTTTCTATCTCAACATATTCTCTGTTACGCAAAGTGGAAATGATATTTGCATACGTTGATGGCCGACCAATACCATATTCTTCAAGTGATTTGACCAGGCTTGCTTCAGAATAGCGTGGCGGTGGTTCTGTGAAGTGTTGTTCATCGCGGATTTCTTTTAGTTTTATCTTTTCGCCTTCTTCTATCTGAGGTAACATTTTTTCATCATCATCACCCTCCTTGGAGTCATCCTTACCTTCCAGATAAACCGCCATAAATCCAGGATCGGCTATTGCAGAACCATTAGCACGGAACAGATTGCCTTTGCCGCATGACATATCTACTGCAACAGTATCAATTGTCGCGTGTTGCATTTGGCTTGCCATAGTTCTTTTCCAAATCAACTCATATAGCTTGAATTGTTCCGCAGTCAAACTAGCTTTTATATCCTGAGGAACTCTCGTGACCGATGTAGGGCGAATCGCTTCATGAGCTTCCTGCGCATTTTTTGATTTTGTCTTGAATTCTCTGGCCTGCGCGGGTAATGCTTTATTCCCGTAACGAGTAGAAATGAATTCGCGAATTTCGACAAGTGCTTCCTGTGCAAGAGTTACCGAGTCTGTACGCATATAGGTTATTAATCCAACTGCACCTTCACCAACATCGATACCTTCATAAAGTTGTTGCGCAGTTCGCATAGCCCGTTGTGCTGTGAATCCTAATTTACGGACAGCCTCTTGTTGCATGGTTGACGTAATAAACGGCGCAGCGGGTTGGCGTTTGCGCTGTTTCTTGGTAACTGTTTCAACCAAAAGCTCGCCGCCAGCTGCTTCTACTAAAGCCGCTTTTACGTCAGCAGCATGTTTGGTTTTTTCTATACTAAACTGTTTAATTTTTTCATTTTCAAATTGAGTAAGCTTACCAAGAAATTGACTATTCTTATGTTCCAGATCAGCCTCAATTGTCCAGTATTCTCTTGGTTTAAATTCCTGTATTTCTTTTTCCCGTTCGGCAATCATTCTTAATGCAGGTGATTGAACGCGACCAGCAGATAAGCCTCTTTGAATCTTTTTCCATAGCAATGGCGACAAATTGAAACCGACAAGGTAATCAAGAGCGCGACGGGCTTGCTGTGCATCTATTAAGTTTGATGCCAGTTCTCTTGGATGTTTGATAGCTTCCTGGATAGCTGTTTTAGTCACTTCATGAAATACGACTCTATGGACTTTTTTATCTTTCAAACAACCTTTTTCTTTTAAAAGTTCATGTAAGTGCCATGAGATGGCTTCTCCTTCACGATCAGGGTCAGTCGCGAGGTAAAGTGTGTCGGCTTTTTTTAGAGCTTTCGAAATTGCATCTACCGCCTTGGCATTTTTTTCTATTGCTTCGTATCGCATCGAAAAATTATTTTCAGGGTCTACCGCTCCTGTTTTAGGCAACAAATCACGGACGTGGCCATATGATGCCAACACCTTGAAGTCCTTACCTAGATAACGTTCAAGTGTTTTACATTTGGCGGGGGATTCTACTATTACAAGAGAACTACTCATATCTGCTAAACAATATCACTTTCTAATTTATGAAATAAAAGAATAAAACTTTAATTGTGATGGAAACAACAATTATTAATGAACTACGGCACTAACTTCATCCAATATAATGTCTTCCATCCATGCAAATGCTGCTTCTTTACCCGGTCGATTAAACAAAACCATTAATACAACCCATTTAAGTTGTTGCAACTCTATTGCATCTGTCTCGAGAGCCATCACTCTATCTATTACGAGTTCGCGATCCTCTGAATCAAGTACTCCCGACTGTTCGAGAAATAATAAAAAGCCTTTACAATCGATATCCAGTTTTTCATTCTCGATATCATTAAAGACCCTGATCGACCTGGAACAAAGTACGCCTGTGTCAAACATATCCTTTTGTGTTGCTAATCCTTCCAGCCAGTCGATAGCTTTATCAACTTGCAGATCTGCAAATCCTGCCTGTGTTAACTGAGTCTTTAAATCTTGCTGATCGGGATTTATTTCGAGCTCCTCCTCAACATAATGGTCAAATAAATATATCAGTACATCTAAAACTGTTTCTTTCATAAATTGTAATCTTCTATTGGCCAATCTCTACGTGCAACGACAATATTTACCACCGTGTTGGGATTCAATCATTCCTTGAAGTTCCATTATTAACAGCATGGAGGAAACTACTTCTGCCGTCAATCCTGTTAATTCGACCAAGCTGTCGACCGACATCGCATCGTAACCTATATTATCAAGCAATAATTTGTAATCTGCTTCCAGTTCATCATATCCGCATTTATCATAATCCACTGATATTGGCTTATTCAATATAATGTTAGCTACAGGAGAGAGTTCAACTAGAATATCGCTTACAGTTTCAACCAGCTTCGCCCCTTGTTTGATTAAGCTATGGGTCCCACGCGCAAGAGGGTTATGAATTGAACCTGGTATCGCAAACACCTCTCGACCTTGCTCCAGGGCATGATTCGCTGTAATCAATGACCCGCTTCTTATTGCTGCTTCGACGACAAGCACGCCGGTACTGATTCCACTTATAATTCGATTCCGTCTAGGAAAGTTACCCGGATGAGGTTTTGTATCTGGTGGATATTCTGAAATAAGTAAACCATTTTCAACAATTTTATTAGCCATATTTTTATGTCTCGCAGGATAGATACTATTTAAGCCATTGCCCAGAACTGCAACTGTTGGGCTATTGCTTTTTAGCGCTCCTGAATGACTATGATAATCAATACCAAGAGCAAGACCGCTACATACAGTCAATCCTGAGTTTGATAATTCAACGGCGAAATCTTCAGCTAGTCTTCTCCCACCTGCCGTGGGATTTCTGCTACCAACAATAGCAAAATGCACACAACCCAATACTTGCCTTTGTCCAACTGCAAACAAAACCAGGGGTGGAGTATCTATAGATTTTAAGAGTTCTGGATAATCGTAATCGGCAAAAGTTATTAAATGATTCCCTGCCTGGTTTAACCAATCCAGGATTTTATTAATTAGATTAAGATCTGGCGCGAATAGAGAATTTATCGAACTATCGCTTAAGTTGTGTTCTTTCAGTGCTTTATAATCAGCGGCCAGCACAGCCTGAGGAGTTTTGAATTTGCTTAATAACTTATGACAAGTTGCTGGACCAATACCAACAGCTTGGGTAAGGGACAACCAGTCAGTATAATTTTGAGTAATATTCACATCCATATGAAAACTCTAAATCAACAAATCCCTCCGGTATACTAAAGAGATTTTGAATTTGCTCCCGGTAATCGGGAGCAAACATTTTTAAAAACTATTTAATAAATACTATATATTTTTACAAACTTCTCACAGTATCTAACACATGCACAGGACCTTGAGTTTCCATTACCAATGCATAACTTACTTTGCTAAAGGTTCTGAATACCATTATTACACCGACATATTCTTCCGGTAAGGTAATGCCCTCAGATTTTGCCTGCTTGTTTGCGATATGAGGGAAGGTTTCATTAAACGAGTCTACGGCTTGACCAACACCATAAGCCAGCTTGCTAATAATGGTGCCGTTTTCAGTGATATCTTCCAACTCTGCCGCTTTTTGGGCTTCACTTTTCTGGATATTAGGACCTATTTCATCTTGAACAACGTAACCACTTTGATAAACACCAAGTACATTCCCTGTTTCGAGACCTTGTTCAGTACCGAGATTTAGAACTACAACCTGATATTGACCAATTTGTGAAACGCCATCAACAACTGAAAGAATATTTCCTTCCATTGCACTATTTGTTGCGCGCGGTACAAATTCTGTGCTGATATTTTCATCCGTTTGAGGAAGTAATCTATCACCTTTCAGAACTTCACGGTCTACAACAGTGACCAAGGCTGAAGCAGGATCACCACTCTTTTGGATTGTGGCATCACCTACATATATGGCTTCATAACCTAAAACTTCATTTTTGCCTTGTTCCGACTTTCTCGGGTTTATATAAGGCTTACCTTTACGATATATAGAATATCTGGCAACATTTGAGTCCTCTGGAATCCCACGAACATAGATAGTGTTACCAGTAGTCGCTATCAAATGTTGATCATAGCTCGATACTATATAAGGCAACTGATCCATCTCATTTTCATCAAGTACTATTGGACGCTCCAGAAATTGCTGGATTGCATCGATAGGAATCGTTGGGATAGCGTCAGAATTATCATAACTACGAATAGTCGGTGATAATTTAACATCTCGGCCAGAAACAATTTGTCCTGTTCCTCTATCAAGACTGAGCACAGGTTTACCATCTTGATAGGTCAGAGAAACGATGTCCCCTGGATATATCAGATGTGGATTGTTTATTTGAGGATTAACACCCCAAATTTCTGGCCAACGCCAAGGCTGTGCTAGAAAACGCGCAGAGATATCCCATAGCGTATCGCCCTTTACGACGGTATATTTTTCTGGATGATCTGGATTAATCGTTAATTCATCCGCATATGAGCTAAATGTAAATAGCAGAATCGCGCATGAAATCAGAATTTTATTCAATATGTCTATTACCTTACATGATTTCCTTAATGTAGATTAGCAAAAAGTCTAACAAAATGTTAGTAGTGACGCTATATTATTGTGGCTTAACTACAACAATTTATTTTTCCTATATACTATCAGTCAGTTATAACCATTTTGGAGTGACTATTGCTATGGCAATACTCAACGTTTTGCAATTCCCCGACCCTCGACTTCGCAATAAGGCGATTCCGGTTGAGGAGATAGGCCCTGATATCAGACAAATCGCCGAAAATATGCTGGAAACCATGTATGCAGAGAGTGGCATCGGTCTCGCAGCAACCCAGGTTAATATTCGAAAAAGAATCGTCGTGATTGATCTGTCAGAGGATAAAAATGAGCCCTTGATATTAATCAACCCCGAAATCACTAAACTCGAGGGTAAAGAGATAATGCGCGAAGGTTGTCTATCGGTACCTGATTACTACGATACAGTTGAACGCGCAGAAAATATAGAATTCAATTATAAAACACTTGATAATCAATTAATTGAAACAAGCACTGATGGGTTATTAGCAGTTTGTGTACAGCATGAAATAGACCATTTAGATGGCAAACTATTCATAGATTATTTGTCGCCGTTAAAACGCCAACGCTTAAAGAAAAAGATCGATAAGCAAGAAAAACAGCAATTAAGCGTCTCGTGAGTCAGACCAAATTAAGGTTAGCATTTGCGGGTACTCCAGAAATTGCGAGGGTAGTACTTGAAGCACTAATTCGTGAAAACATTCATTCTATAGAACTTGTATTAACACAACCCGATCGTCCCGCAGGAAGAGGTCGTAAATTAAAACAAAGCGAAGTTAAAATTAGTGCGATTGAAAATAACATACCCGTTCTACAACCTAATAACGCCAATGAACTTCAAGCTGCCAGCCTGAAAAATTGTGATTTAATGTTGGTTGTAGCCTACGGCCTCATAATAAAGCCCGAGATTCTTGCTCTACCAAAATACGGTTGTATCAATATACATACTTCAATATTACCAAGATGGCGGGGAGCAGCTCCCATACAAAGAGCCATTGAAAATGGGGACAGTAATACTGGCATTACCTTCATGCAAATGGATAGTGGTCTGGATACCGGGCCGATACTAAAACAAATTGATTGTCCTATTTTGCCCGATGATACAGCAGGCAAACTACATGATCGCCTGGCTGAACTTGGTGCAAATCATATAAACGAATTACTATCTGATATTATTAACCAGAAGATCAATGCACTGATTCAAGATGACACAAAAGCAACATACGCAAATAAAATAAGTAAACAAGAAGCTAAACTTGATTGGAAACTACCCGCGATAGAACTGGAAAGAAAAATTCGTGCATTTAATCCTTTTCCAATAACGCATACTGAGATTAAAGGTATCAATGTAAGAGTTTGGGAAGCAACGGTTAAGTCCGGAACAAAAAACCAGATTGTCGGCACAATACTCAACAATAATAAAAGTCTGGATATTGTTACGGGTAAAGACCTATTGGCTATTACAAAATTACAATTACCCGGTAAACGCCCGATGTCCGCAAAAGAATTCCTGAATGGACATCCCGAATTCATTTCAGATTGCCTGATTGCCAATTAGAAATTGTCAGTCATGTCATCACGTTTAATAGCCACACAAATTGTTGAACAAATAATTGAAGGAAATACTACTCTGACAAATGCATTACGTAATAACGAAGCATTCAATCAAGCGGGAAATGAAAAAGCGTTAATACAGGAAATCAGCTACGGTACATTCAGGTGGTATATACAACTTGAATACCTTTTGAACCAACTCTTAGAGAAACGAATCAAGAAGAAAGATAGTCGTCTAAAATATTTAATGATAATTGGCTTATATCAACTCCGTTATATGCGAATTCCTGCTCATGCGGTTGTCTCTGAAACTGTTAACACATGTAAAAAAATAAAAATGGAATGGGCTAAAGGATTGGTCAATGCAATATTACGGCGATATATCCGCGAAGCTGACAGACTTAACCTGCTGGATAGTGATGATAGTCTAAAAACATCACACCCCAGGTGGTTGCTTGAAAAGATAAAACTGGATTGGCCAGCTGAGTGGAAAATTGTGCTTGATGCTGCTAACCAACGTCCTCCGATGTATCTTAGAGTAAACCAACGCCATCAATCCAGAGAGCAATATCTGATGAAGATAATGCAGTCAGGCATTACCGGAAAAGCCACACCGCATTCAAAGCATGGAATACTGCTGGATAAACCTATAGATGTTGAACAACTACCTGGCTTTAATGACGGAGATGTTTCTGTTCAGGAACTTGCAGCTCAATTATCAGTACAACTACTGGACTTGCAACCCGGGCAAAGAGTGCTTGACGCCTGTGCTGCACCCGGGGGCAAAACTGGTCATATACTCGAATCAGAAGCTGGCTTAAATTCCTTAACGGCGATAGAAAAAGATCCCAAAAGGGCAAAAAGAATATCCGATACGCTAAAGCGTCTGGATCTCAACGCTATTATAAAAGTAGCCGATATAATTGATATTGATCACTGGTGGGATAAAAAGACTTTTGACCGCATTTTACTTGACGCTCCTTGTTCAGCAACAGGTGTAATACGCCGTCATCCAGATATCAAGATTTTAAGAACCATTGAAGAGGTCAACAATATAAGCAGTTTACAGATGCAATTGTTAACAACACTTTGGCAAACGCTTTCATCAGGCGGTTTGCTGGTTTATGTGACTTGCTCGATTCTTAAGCAAGAGAACTCAGAAACAATTAAACTATTCATAGAAAACACACCTGACTGTGTTCTTAAACCAATTGATGCTGAATGGGGCAAGGATACAAGCTATGGCAGACAGGTTTTACCCGGGCAGGATAATATGGATGGTTTCTTCTATGCTTGTCTTGAAAAGAAATAACATCATGACTGCTTTAAAAAACACTTATAGCCAAACAAGTCTTTTACTAATTTTGTTATGCATAAGTCATGGATGTTTTGCAAGCACTACTCAATTCAAACATGCACATACTTATCTAAAGAATAACACCTATTACCTGGATGCTGTATATGATTTTGAATTGACAGAAGAAGCCTATAAAGCATTGCGTCACGGCATATCATTTGAAATTCATACTCATTTTCAATTACGCATGAAACGTAAATGGTTATGGGATAAGTTAATCACTGAAAAAACATTAATTTATAAACTCGAGCATAAACCATTAACTGAAAACTACCTGACCATCAATTTAACAACCGGGTTACGCCATTCATATGACAGCCTTGATGCAGCACTGAGTCATATAAGGGATATTTCTAATATGTCACTCTTTGATCAGGCTTTATTGACAGAGGATAATACCTATGTAGCCAGAATCCGCGCTTTCCTTGATATAGAATCATTACCACCACCAATGCGACCTCAATCCTACTTTTCCTCAAACTGGGATATGTCAAGTGAATGGTATCGATGGGAATTAGTACGGTGAATAAAGGTAGTAACATAATATTATTTGTTGGCGGCGGCCTTTTTATTTTCATGCTTGCATCGCTGGTAATGATGAGTCAGGCTCTGCAAAACTCTGCATTATTCGATCGATACTATTCAGTCCTACTTATATTGAACGCAATAGGATTAATTAGTCTCGTTGTATTAATCCTCCTTAATCTGAAACGACTAATCCGTCAGTTTAAGAACAAAATTGTCGGCTCTCGTATGACGGTTAGAATGGTAATACTGTTTTCACTGTTATCAGTGACCCCCGTCTTGATTGTGTATTACTTTTCTCTGGATTTCCTGCATCGCGGCATTGATAGCTGGTTCGATTTAAGAGTAGAACAAGCGCTTGATGATTCACTGGAACTTAGTCGGCTGGCATTAGATGTTCGAATGCGTGAACTCTTAACAACAACAGAAAAAATTGCAGATGAACTTAGAGGTATAAGTGATGCAGAACTCCCTTTTGATATTGATCAGATTAGAGAGCGGGTTAGCGCATATGAACTTACCTTATTAAATAAAAAAGGGGGTGTAATTGTCTCAAGCTCCAGTGATACAAAAAGCCTTGTGCCAGATACACCAGGAGAAACAATTCTCCTTCAATTGCTACAAAGGAACAGCTATATCGGTCTGGACGTAATTAAAAACAGAAATCTGTTAATACGTGTTGTTGCTAATTTGCCTGGCCTTAACATTGAAAAGGAGGCCCGTATTGTACAGGCGCTGTACCCAATCTCGGAACGCATGAATCAATTGGCAGAAAATGTACAATCATCTTTTATTGAGTACAAGGAACTCTCGTATCTTCGCGAACAACTGAAAGTAAGCTTCATCATAATATTAACTCTGGTTTTATTATTTAGTGTATTTAGCGCTGTATGGGCTGCTTTTTATTCTGCACGTAAACTGTCTGAGCCTGTAAAAAATCTGGCGGAAGGAACCAAAGCGATTGCATTAGGTGATTACAGTGCTCGCCTGCCTGTACCAGGTAACGACGAACTTGGATTTCTTGTCGCATCATTTAATGACATGACTGACAAGATATCCAAGGCGCGAGATACGATAAAGCAAAGTCAGCAGGAGACAGAATCTCAACGTAACTTTCTCGAAACGGTGTTATCACGCCTTTCTTCCGGCGTCATTGTTTTTAACATAGAAGGCTATCTCGAGAAAACTAATGTTAGTGCTGCACAAATTTTACAGATCGACATTGACTCACTTGAACAAAAAAATATTTCTATGCTTGCGGAAAAATTTCCAAACCTAAAGGACTTTTTTGAATGTATATCTTCGAATATTGAAGAACATCTTGATGAATGGCGTGAGCAGATTACCTTACCAAACAAAACTGGCAATCAAATACTGATAATAAATGGTGCCGCCCTGACAGGACCCGATGGACAAGCAAGTGGTTATGTTATTGTCTTCGATGAAATTACTGCCCTGATTCGAGGCCAACGAGATGCTGCCTGGAGTGAAATGGCTCGTAGGCTTGCTCATGAAATTAAAAATCCACTCACACCAATTCAGCTCGCTGCAGAACGACTACGTCATAAATATTTATCTACACTGGATCCTGATGATGCTGACATGCTCGATAGAATGACAAACACAATTATCCAGCAAGTTGATACCATGAAAGAAATGGTAAACAGCTTTTCAGACTATGCGAGATCACCGGAATTTAATCCTGAAGACATCAAAGTTGAGCAATTAATTCAGGAAGGACGTGATTTATTCAGCGACATGAACAGTGGCAATCAAATTGAAATAGATATCGAACCCGACCTTCCAATAATTTTTGGTGACGAAAAAAAATTAAGACAAGTCTTTAATAATTTAATAACAAATGCAGTTGATGCGAATGCAATGGGGGATAATAAACGCCTGTTGATCAGTGCTAAATCGATCATGATTGATGGAGAGAAAATAGTTGAAATCAGGATAACGGATAATGGTACAGGGATTGATCCCTCGGTAATAAACAAGTTATTTGAACCGTACATTACTACCAAACAAAAAGGAACTGGTTTGGGTCTGGCTATAGTCAAAAAAATCATAGACGAACATTCTGGTACAGTATGGCTTGAAAATAATAATGATCAAAATGGGGCTTGTGCCGTGATAAGATTACCGGTCATTCACCAATCAAATAAAGCAACTAAATCACAGGCAATTTAATGAGCAATCGACATATTCTTGTTGTAGATGATGAGCCTGATATTCGTAGTCTTGTAAAAGAAATACTGGAAGACGAAGGTTTTAATGTCGCTGTTGCGGAAAATGCTGCAAAAGCACGTCAACTTGTAGACTCTTTTAGCCCAGATTTAATCTTGCTGGATATATGGATGCCTGACATTGACGGGATTACTTTATTGAAAGAATGGCAAGAAAATAACATATTGTCCGGCCCGGTTGTAATGATGTCAGGACATGGCAACGTTGAAACGGCCGTGGAAGCTACTCGTCTTGGCGCTTATGACTTCATTGAGAAGCCACTTTCAATTGCAAAATTACTTCTAACCATCAAGCATGCTCTGGAAACGACTTCGCTACTACAGGAAAATTTACAATTACAACATGCCACTACTTCGAAGCTGGAATTAATCGGTAAAAGTAAAAAAATATCCGATTTGAGAAATCAGATTTCAAGGATCGCAAGTCATGATACGCCCGTTCTAATTAATGGGGAATCAGGTACAGACAAGGAATTGTTTGCCCGTTATATACATTCCCTGAGCAAATATAATGAAGGGCCATTTATACCGATAAGTATCTCAGCTCTTGGGAAAGATCATGCAGAAACCGAACTGTTTGGATTGGAGACTAATAATCAACTACAAGAAGGTTATTTTGATCGCGCAAAAGGTGGAACGCTTTATATAAAGGATATTGGTGAATTAAATATAGCATTACAATCACGTTTACATGATGTTCTGGAAACAAAAAAATACACACATATTGGTAGTTCGGAACCAATTGAATTGGACATGAGGATTATTGTGGCTACGAGGCTTAATATTGAATCTCTGGTTAAAGAAGGATATTTTAGAGACGACCTTTATTATCAATTAAATATTTTGCCCATTAATATCCCTGCATTACGTGAACATTATGAAGATGTTCCTGTTTTACTCGAATATTTTGTAAATCATTATATAGAAACTGAAGGCCTTCCCTATCGTAAATTTAGTATGGCCGCACAAAACAGATTGAGAAGTTACCATTGGCCTGGAAATATCAGGGAATTAAAGAACCTGGTTCAACGCCTGCTAATTCTGGGGAATGAGGAGAACATTACTATCGATGAAGTTGAATCCCGGCTGGGTAATAAAGACATAAATCAGAATAGTGCCGTGACGGAAGGTTTTAATTTTGATTTGCCCTTACGTGATGCAAGAGAAAATTTTGAAAAGGCTTATCTTGAATACCAATTAAAGAAAGCAAAAGGAAGTGTTAGTAAAGTTGCAAACGTTGTCGGAATGGAACGTACGCATCTCTATCGCAAACTGAAAATGCTGGGAATTGAATTAAAATGAAAATTATTATACTGGGTGCAGGTCAGGTTGGAGCCTCTGTGGCTGCTAATCTGGTCAATGAAGATAATGATATTACTCTGGTCGATAATAACCCGGCTGCACTACAACTTATAAGTGAGCGATATGATTTGAGGACAATAACTGGTATTGCTTCACACCCTTCTGTTCTCGCCAAAGCAGGCGCAAAAGATGCAGATATGATACTGGCTGTCACTAACAGCGATGAAGTCAATATGATCGCTTGTCAGGTTGCTTACACTTTATTTCATACACCTACAAAAATTGCACGCATACGTGAAAATGAATATCTCAAAAACACAACATTATTTGCCCAAGAAGCACTTCCGATTGATGTGCTGATTAGTCCGGAAAAACTTGTAACGGAATATATAAAAAGATTAATAGATCATCCCGGCGCATTACAAGTTCTGGATTTTGCAAATAATAAGGCGCAGATGGTTGCATTAAAGGCGGCCTATGATGGTATTTTGGCTGGTCATTCATTACGTAACCTTAGAAAACATCTGGTGGATATTGAATACAAGGTAGCTATTATTTTCAGAAAAAATAAAGCTATCATTCCAGACGCAAATACTATAATCGAAGTTGATGATGAAGTATTCTTTATTAGCTCACAGAAATCCATCCGACAACTATTACAGCATGTCCGATTTAAGGAGAAACCTTTCAAAAGTATAATGATTGCTGGCGGTGGCAATATCGGCCTGCGCCTGGCTGAATTACTTGAAGACAACTACAAGGTCAAATTGCTTGAATTAGATCCGGAAAAAGCAAACTTTGCTTCTGAAGCCTTAAAAAATACGATTGTATTGAATGGTGATGCAGCTGATGAAGAATTACTTCATGAAGAAGATATTGATAGAACTGATGTGTTTTGTGCACTAACCAATGCGGATGAGGCTAATATTATTTCATCAATGCTGGCTAAACGACTTGGTGCTCGAAAAGTCATGGCATTAATTAACCGGGCAGCTTATGTTGATCTGGTACAAAGCAATACTATTGATATTGCTATTTCACCACAACAAGCGACTATTGGTAGCTTGTTAGCACATATTCGTAAGGGCGATGTAGTGGTAGTACACGCACTAAGGCGTGGTGCGGCTGAAGCAATTGAAGCTATTGCACATGGCAATACGAGTTCATCAAAAGTTGTCGGTAAAACGATTGGAGAAATAAACTTACCACATGGTACGACTATTTGTGCAATCGTACGGGGTGACAATGTTTTAATGGGCAAGAGAAGAACAATCATAGAAGCTGAAGATCATGTAATCCTGATCGTGTCTGATAAAAAACATGTTGCAGAAGTCGAGGCTTTATTTCAGGTTGGTATTACCTTTTTATAAATGAAGTATTTTAGATAAGGAACAAAGTAGATGCAGTTTGCGGTAATCCAACGCATATTAGGCATATTGTTATCTTTATTTAGCTTAACAATGTTTCCACCGTTGTTAATATCTATTAGCTATAATGATGGTTCTGCGATTCCATTTTTCTCAGCCTTTGTACTGATTCTCTCGATCGGATTGATTCTATGGTTTCCTGTACGTAATGTTAAAAATGAATTACGTTTACGCGATGGATTCGTTGTAGTCGTTCTGTTTTGGGTAGGCCTTGGTTTAACTGGAAGTGTACCTTTCATACTTACAGAGACACCACATTTATCGTTTACAGATGCCGCATTCGAATCTATATCAGGTCTAACCACTACAGGCGCGACTATTATCGTTGGTATTGATTTTTTGCCAAAATCAATCTTGTTTTATAGGCAAGAGTTACAATGGCTTGGCGGCATGGGTATTATTGTATTAGCGGTTGCAATTCTGCCGATGCTTGGTATTGGTGGAATGCAGTTATATCGTGCAGAGACGCCCGGCCCTGTAAAAGATAATAAATTAACACCCAGAATCACTGAAACAGCAAAAGCACTCTGGTATGTCTACTTAAGCATGACAATAGCTTGTGCGGTCGCTTACTGGTTTGCAGGGATGGATGTGTTTGATTCAGTCTCTCATAGTTTTGCAACCGTCTCCATCGGTGGCTTTTCAACACATGATGCAAGTATTGGTTATTTTGATAGTGGCTGGATTGAAGTTGTTGCAGTGTGTTTTATGTTCTTATCAGGTATAAATTTCAGTTTACATTTCATGGCGTGGAAAAATACCAGTATTAAAGCTTATTGGTATGATGCAGAACTACGCGCATACATAAGTATTTTATTAATGATCTGTTTTGTTTGCGCTACTTATCACGTACTTCGTGGCAATTACGAAAGTTTTGGGAGAGCATTGGAAGACAGTATTTTCCAGACTGTATCAATAGCTACCACAACTGGATTTACAACGACAGAATACCAGGGCTGGCCAGGGTTTATGCCTTTACTATTACTATTTTCAAGTTTCATCGGTGCCTGCGCAGGTTCAACTGGTGGTGGAATTAAGGTCATACGTATATTATTGGTTTTCAAACAAGGCATGCGTGAGATCAAACGTCTTATACATCCGAGTGCCATATTTAGAATTAAAATTGGTAATAAGCCCATCTCCGAACGTATTATTGAAGCTGTATGGGGATTTTTCGCAGCTTATATAGCGATATTTGCCATATTACTCTTAGCATTAATGGCGACAGATCTGGATCAAATAACGGCATTCTCTGCATTAGCTGCATGTATGAATAATCTGGGCCCCGGTTTGGGAAAGGTCAGTCAACATTATGGCAACATTAATGATATCGCTAAATGGATACTCTGTTTCGCCATGCTATTAGGACGATTAGAGATCTTTACCCTACTCGTATTATTCACACCGACTTTCTGGCGACGTTGAACAATCTAACTAAAGACAAGTGGGATAAACATTACAGTTCGTGCTCCGCTGAATTGCCTAAAGCAGCGGATGTGCTCTATCAAAACCTACACCTTTTACCTTCATCGGGCAATGCTCTTGATCTGGCATGTGGCAGGGGCGCTAATGCAGTATGTCTGGCAGAAAATGGACTCACAGTTTCAGCATGGGATATTTCCACGTCGGCACTGGAGATTCTCTCCAGCATTGCCAATGAAAATAAATTACTAATAAATTACGAAGCCAGAGACATCATACTACAACCACCCGAACCGGATTCGTTTGATGTTATCGTGATCAGCAATTTTCTGGAACGCAAATTAATCGATACGATAAAAGGGGCAGTAAAAATCAAAGGACTGATCTTCTATCAAACGTTTATAAAAGCCAAGGTTGACGAAGTTGGACCAAAAAAACCCGAATACTTATTGAATTGTAATGAGCTTCTAGCTTTTTTCAGTGATTGGAATATTTTGCACTATAAAGAAGAAGGCATGACCGGCAACACGACTAAAGGCTTTCGGAATCAAGCCATGTTAATTGCACAAAAACCCTGATATTTTCTATGAGTCAATTGGATACATTTAAAGCGCTACTGGAAAAAGGTAATGACAATGAACTGGTCAGATATAGTCTTGGCAATGAATACTTTAAAGAAAAAGATTATGCACAGGCAATCATCCATTTTAAAAAAGCAGTTGAATTAAAACCCTCTTTTTCAGCGGCATGGAAACTATATGCAAAGACCCTGGCCGAAAATGATCAGATTGATGATGCAATAACTGCATATGAAGAAGGCATCCGTGTTGCTGAAGAGAATGGTGATATACAGGCTATTAAGGAAATGCGTGTGTTTTTAAAAAGACTCAGCAAAGATTAACCATGCAACTTTAGCGTGCCGACAAGTTCGGATACATTATCCAGATTATGCTTATCGAGATAATCGACAATCCCTTTATTTAATTTCGGACAAACAAGCGGTTCATAAAATAATGCCGTTCCTATGCCCACTGTCGTTGCCCCGGCAATAATAAACTCAATCGCATCTTCCACCGTGGTAATACCACCTTGGCCTATGATAGGAATGTTATGTTGCTTTGCGACTTGATAAACCTGATGCACTTTTAATAAAGCAATCGGTTTAATCGCGGGACCTGATAAGCCGCCTTGATTATTGCCGATGATTGGCTGTCGCGAATTAATATCGATGGTCATACCCATCAAGGTATTAATCACAGCAAAACCATCCGTCCCCGCCTCAATACAACGACGTGCATTTTCAGCAATATCCGTTTGATTAGGCGAGAGTTTGGTGATGAGCGGTTTTTTTGTCGCTTTGCGACACACTTCAACAACCCGTGCCGACATTTCCGGATCGTTACCAAAGGCCACGCCACCTTCTTTGACATTAGGACAGGAGATATTGATCTCCATAGCATCAATCGGCGAATCATCAAATATTCGAGTGACCGCCTCATATTCCTCAATCGTAGAGCCGGATAAATTGGCTATAAATCGCGTCTCGGTAAAATCGAGATCGGGTAAATAGTCTTCCACAACGATTTTGGATCCCGGATTTTGCAAACCAATTGCATTCAGCATTCCCATGTAGGTTTCAGATAATCTGTGCGGAGGATTACCCAAGCGTGGTTCCAGCGTAGTGCCTTTCAAACAAATTGCTCCAACATCTGTATTTGAGAAACCATTTATGCGTGTGTATTCCTCGCCAAAGCCAACACAACCCGATAATAAAACCAGGGGTGAATTGAACTTCAAGCCACAAAAATCAAGTGCCAGCTTTTTCTTATCTTCTTCAGTCAAACTTGTCATTTAAATTTTAGTAATTTGGGAACTGTATATTTTTATAGATTAAACTACTGCTTAATTTTCACAAACCAGTCAATTTATAAACTATTCAATGTTTAATGTCGTTTTATTTGAGCCCGAGATTCCGCCCAACACCGGTAATATTATACGCCTTTGCGCTAATACAGGCGCGCATTTACATTTAATTCATCCTCTTGGTTTTGATATGAATGAAAAAAGTCTGCGTCGAGCCGGACTGGATTATATCGATCAATCAATCATTCATCACTATGAGAATTATCAGGATTATGTTGAACAACAAGGAATAGCCAGACTTTATGCAATCTCGACCAAAGGTACTAAACATTACTCGGAATGCCATTTTAAAAATGGGGATAGCTTTATCTTTGGTCCTGAAACACGTGGTTTACCCAAAGACATACTGGGTAAGTTTGATATCGATAATATTTTGAGAATCCCGATGCTTAAAGACAGCCGAAGCTTAAATCTTTCAAACTCTGTAAGTATTGTTGTCTATGAAGCCTGGCGGCAAAATGGCTTTCATTTATAAGTATGGTGCATCAGTAACTGAAAGGTTAATTTGTCTCGAAACATATGCGATGTCACCTGGACTACCTTTAGTAGCTCTGGATGTCAGCGCGTAAACATTGTATGTGCCTACACCCGCTTCAGTAAAAGAGACAGATGAACATGTCAGTACAACGGCATAACCATCGGTATTACCACCACAAACAGCTGGACCTGTACCACCCGGTTTTGCGCGATAACGCACACCATCCAATGTGCGTAAAAAGTCAACCGTATTTCCACCAGTAACGCGGATGCTGTTAGGTAAAGCAAGACGAATCTCTCTGGCCATACGTTGCAGAGCTGTGTCTGCAATATCGACCAGGCGTGTTCTTTTTTCTACATCGACAAAGGCCTGCATAGGACCGCGAAGTACTGTAAATAAAACTCCCGACAAAATTCCAATTAAGAGAATCACAACAATCATTCTTATCAAGGTGAATCCACTCAAACTCATAGCTGTACCTGAACTATGGGTGACATCCACATCTACCCTGACTACTTGTCCGGCACTTGTGTTTAAGCCGTTGCTGGATCGGCATCAGGATCAAAATTTGGTTCGCAAAATGAATTAAGCATGACCTCTTCGAGATAAGCACGTACTATAGCATTCCCCTGCACTCTAATTTGCGGGTCAACACTATTTTTTGTTGTGTTGATTATGAGCGTAATAAATCCTGTAACACCTATAGATAAAATCACAATCGCAACTATTAACTCAATCAAGCTAAAGCCATAAACAATGCGCTTATATTTACTCATGAGCAAAACTACTGCCTGACCATTCAGGCTATTCAGATAAACTTTCTCGTTTATATAGATGGTTTTATATTCGTTGTTATATAAACCAGTTATGTCTATATAAAAATATTTGTGTGTATCGAACTTCGGCCCCGGAGAAATACGACATAATTTCTCAGCGTTGGCATATTCGAGTTTAGGAAAGGCAACTTTTGTCTCTGTAAAAACATCTTTGTAATTAATTGCTGTGCATTTTGAGGTGCAACTGAATAAGGGAAAGCGGAGGGTGAGAGCTTTGACGAATTTCTTTTTAAATTTAACCTCCTGTCTAATTTCAGATTATTAAAGTTAAACCTATTTTTTTTCAGTCTTACAATACATATCGGTAAGCGCTAATTCCATGCCATGGACATATCGGACTTTGGGAGTCTGCGAGGTTAATTAATGAGTGGGAATAGTAATTAATATCAATAAGTTAAACCTCACTAACCTGTTCACGCCTTAAGAGATTTTTCACCGCCTCATGTGGTGAACATAGTGACTGCAATACATTATTCACCTGTTCGGTAATCGGCATTTCTATATGATATTTTTTTGCCAGTTCGCTAACTTCAACCGCCGTCTTTAAACCTTCTATTGATTGCCCGATCTTATCACTTGCGGCTTCTATGGATAAACCTTTGGCTAATAATAAACCGAGACTGCGATTTCGGGATTGGTTGTCAGTACAAGTCAATACTAAATCACCCAAACCAGCCAGACCCATAAAGGTTTCAGGGTTTGCTCCCATCGCCAGACCCAGTCGCATAATTTCAGCGAGTCCACGTGTGACCAATGCTGCGCGCGTGTTGGCACCATAGCCAAGACCATCGGCAATACCGGCCGCAATCGCCATCACATTTTTTACTGCACCACCGACCTGTGCACCAATAACATCGCTATGTGTATAGATACGAAAAACATCACTATGAAACAAATCGGCAAAGTTCTGAGCAACTTTATTGTCGATTGCTGCAATAGTTACTGCTGTGGGCAAACTGGCAGCGACTTCTTTGGCGAATGAAGGACCGGAGAGTATCGCAACAGCACTATTGGATAGTTCTTCTAAAACAACTTGATGGTTGAGCTTGTGTGTACCTGGTTCAAAACCTTTACAGGCAATACAGACTTGAACACCGGTAAAAGATTTCAATAATTGTAAACTGCTACGCAGTCCATGACACGGAACCGCATTTACCACCATTTTTGTATCAGCTGGCGCCGCGTCAATAGCACTAATAGGAATAAGGTTTTCTGGAAAAGCAGTATTTGGGATGTAACGCGTGTTACATTTCTCAGATTTTAAGCTATCGATTAAAGCGGAATCGATATCCCATAGATATACAGTATATTGATTACGCGCCAAAACCAGTGCCAGCGCAGTTCCCCAGGAACCTGCACCGAGAACCAACACTGGCTGGGCTGCCATCAGAGAATTACCAGTTAATGAGTGATATCTGCATTAGCTTGAGCGGCCGCATCTAACTGGGCTTCGGTTTCTTTTTGTTGTTGCTCATACAAGGCATCAAAGTTTACCGGTGCTAGCAACAACTGCGGAAAACCACCACGGGTTATTACATCAGACACCGCTTCACGCACAAACGGAAACAGGATATTGGCGCAGACAATGGCCAACATACGATTGATTACATCCTCGGGCAGGTTCTTAATCAAGAAGATCCCGGCTTGATTAACCTCTATCAAATAAGCCGTTTTACCTCCAACTTTAACTGTCAATGTAACGGTTAACACCACGTCAAAATGGTCATCGCCTATTGCCGTAGCCTTATTGGTCATATTCATATCGACCTCAGGCTTCCATTCCATTTTGAACACTTCCGGTGTATTAGGAGTTTCAAAAGAGATGTCTTTTACATAAACCTTTTGCACTAAAAATTGTGCATCATTGGGTGCTTGTGGGTTGCCTTGTTGTTCAGCCATGATATTTTCCTAAATTATTTTTTTAAATATTTGTATGGTTTGTTTTACTTGAGACCTTTGGTCAAAGGCAGGTTTGCATTCTGCCAGGACAAAAGCCCACCTTTCAAACTATAAACTTTTTGATAACCTTCATTCATTAATTTTCGTGCTTCTTTGGCCGAAACTGAGCCAGATGCACAGCAAAAGATAATACCGTTGTCCTTATACTTTTTAAGCTTTTCAAGTTGATTTGCTAACTGATCGGCGCTGATATTAATCGCGTCGATAATATGACCGCTCTCAAAATCCTTCTGATTGCGTAAATCAATCACTTTTGCATCCTCCCGATTTATCAGTCGGGTAACTTCATCAGGTTGTATCAGTTTGATGCCACTCAGCATATCACCAAATAAATTCCATGCTAACAAGGTTAATATCGCCAAGAGTAATGAGAATAAAAATAGATGATTAGCTACAAATTCGGGAAATTTTTCCATTCAGTGTCTCTTTAGCTGCCTGTATTTAATGAGGGCTGCATGATACGTTATATCGTCTATTGAAAAAACATTTATACTTAATTCAATTTTCAATGTTGAATAATGTGAAGTCTGTCTTTGTTTCATGCTAATATTCGCGCACTAAAAATTGGGTGGTTTAGGTTTAAAATCCATTGAATTAGACTTTCATCGAAATATATAACGTCTTGAAATTGTAGAAATTGCCGACACTTCATAATACAGTCACTTTAAGTCATCAGCGCCCCAACCTTTAATGCAAGTCATTCATAAACCTATAATTCTGATTGTTCTGGATGGCTGGGGCCATACGGATAATACGGTCTACAACGCGATTTATTCTGCCCATAAACCAACCTGGGACCGCATCTGGGAAGATTACCCGCATACGCTGATCAACGCCTCAGGAATTGATGTTGGACTACCGGCACAGCAAATGGGCAACTCCGAGGTGGGTCATATGAATATTGGTTCCGGTCGGATAGTCGATCAGGAATTCACACGCATAACCCGCGCCCTGGAAGATGGCAGCTTTTACGAAAATGAAAACCTGAATACCGCATTTAAGACAGCGGCAAAAAATAATAAAGCCGTGCACCTGCTAGGATTGCTCTCTGACGGTGGCGTACATAGCCATGAAGATCATATCTTTGCGCTTATGGAATTGGCAGCGAGATGTGGGGTTGAAACCGTTTACCTGCATGCCTTTCTCGATGGTCGCGACACGCCGCCAAAGAGTGCCGAAGAATCGATTCATAGAGCTCAGATGAAAATGAAAGAGCTCGGTATAGGTCGTTTTGCATCTATTATAGGCCGGCACTACGCCATGGATCGCAATAAACGCTGGGATCGGACCAAATTAGCCTACGATCTTATTACTCAAGGTAAGGCAGAATACCGCTCTGTCGACCCGTTTATTGCGGTGGATATGGCCTATGCTCGAGGCGAATCAGATGAATTTGTCAAACCTACAGCAATTACCAAATCAGATGAACCACCTGTAATTGTCGATGATGGCGATGTCATCGTCTTTGCAAACTATCGTTCAGATCGCGCTCGACAATTGGCCCGTGCATTTACCAAACAAGAGTTCAAAGCATTTGAACGTGAGAGGTTTCCAAAACTAACTGCCTTTATCAGTCTGACTTCATATAAAGCCAATTACGAATTTCCGGTTGCTTTCCCGCCACTCAGCATGACCAATGTCTTTGGTGAATACATAGCAAACCTGGGATTAAAACAACTTCGAATCGCAGAAACAGAGAAATATGCACATGTCACTTTTTTCTTTAATGGTGGTGAAGAACGCGTGTTTGAAGGCGAAGATCGCATACTGATACCCTCACCTCATGTAGAAACCTACGACAAACAACCTGAAATGAGCGCGGATGAGATCACTGAGCGACTAATAGAATCTATTGATAGTCGTCGCTATGATGCCATTATCTGTAATTATGCAAATGCCGACATGGTCGGTCACACTGGCAACTTTAAGGCGACCATATCAGCTGTCGAGACCATAGATAAATGTCTCGGTAAGGTAATTGATTGTGTGCAGAAAGTCGGCGGTGAAATTCTTATTACTGCTGATCATGGTAATGCAGAACAATTAAAAGCCTACACGACCGAGAAAATTAAATCGCAATCCCATACGGCACATACCAGTAATCTGGTGCCACTCATCTATATAGGCAGGCCTGCTGAGTTTCTTCCTGATACAGGTTCGTTGTCTGATATATCGCCAACAATGCTGAGTATCATGGGAATCCCGCAACCAAAGGAAATGACCGGAAAATCATTATTGCGATTACAACAAGAGGATGCTCCCGCAGTTATCGGAAAGTGAATCACATATGATTTCATCCTTCAATAAGATAGCCCTGTTTCTCAGTTCAATATTTTTTGCCTTCACTTTGCTATCTCAGGTCGTAACGGCGGCTGATTCAAAGCCTGTAAAAGAATCTGATTTAACGGATATTCGTACCCGCATAAAAGATGTAGAAACCCGCATAAAATCTGCCCGGACTGAAACTGAAAAATTACAAAAAGAGTTACGTGATAATGAGGTCAGTACTGCCAGAACACTAACTCGCCTGAACGATATTGAATCCCGTATTTCAAAAAAGAATGCTGAGCTAAATGATCTGTTATCTAAGCAAGCGGAACATGAAGCAGCATTAAAAAAAGAAAAAGAAAAACTAACCTACCAGATTCGATCTGCTTATCAGGTTGGTCGTAATGATTATTTAAAGTTGATTCTTAACCAGGAAGATCCGGCACTGGTCGGCCGTGCATTAGCTTACTATGACTATCACAACCGGGCACGCTCGGAACGTATTAATCAGGTTAAACAAGCCTTAATAGACCTCGAACAAATTCAAACCTTAATCGAAAATGAAACAACTCAACTTGAAACCTTGAAACATCAACATCAGGCGAAGTTAAATGATTTCCATCAGTATCGCGCATCGCGAAGTGACATCAGTAATCGTTTGCAAAAATATATATCAGAGCAAGGTGTTGAGCTCCGAATGCTACAGGAAAATGAACGCGAGCTTGGTGTGCTGTTTCAGGATTTAAAAAAGGAAAAAGCGGTAACCATTGAAATATATGAGGACATGCCACCCTTCAGTAGCCTTAAAGGCAGGCTCGACTGGCCGGTAAAAGGCAGATTATTAAAGCGCTATGGCGCAAATAAAAAAGGTAATGACCTTAAATGGCAGGGAGTTCTGATTGATGCTGAAAATGGTACCAACGTAAATGCTATCAGTACTGGAAAAATCGTTTTTGCTGACTGGTTTCGTAACCTGGGGCTGTTAATTATTATAGATCATGGCGATGGTTATATGAGTCTCTATGGACATAATCAAAACCTACTGAAAAATACCGGAGACTGGGTACTTGCCGGTGAACAGATTGCGACTGTAGGAGACAGTGGCGGACAAAATGACACGGCACTGTATTTCGAAATAAGAAAAGGGGCAAAACCTTTAAACCCGTCAATTTGGTGTAAACGATAGCTATTATCGGCTTGTCATATACAGTTGAGCACGGTTATGCTTCAACATCAGAGACCTAATGAACTTGTACAGTATTAATCAATCGATATAGTTTACCCATGCCGGCTTGAATGGAGCAAAGAATGTCACTATTAAAACAAATCACTACCACTGCATTGCTGTCAATATCATTGACGTCTATTGCCATAGCAAATACAGAACAGGACGACGAAGCAGGAACCCTGCCGCTGGATGAACTTCGTATCTTCTCCGAGGTTTTTGCCAAGGTTAAGAATGACTATGTAGAAAGCGTTGATGATAGAGAACTGATAGAAAATGCAATCAGGGGCATGTTGGAAGGGCTCGATCCACATTCAAGTTATCTTGATAAAGAACATTACACGGAATTACAAGAAGGTACTTCCGGTGAATTTGGTGGTCTAGGCATTGAAGTCGGTATGGAAGATGGTTTTGTTAAAGTCATCTCACCGATAGACGACACCCCGGCCCAACGCGCCGGCATTAAAGCAGGTGATTTAATAATCAGACTGGATGACCAATCTGTTAAAGGCATGATGCTAAACGATGCTGTGAAATTGATGCGTGGCAAACCAGGGAGTGACATCATTCTTACTGTCGTAAGAATCGGTGAAGATAAGCCTATAGAAATAACTATCACGCGCGATATAATCGCGGTAAGAAGTGTTCGCGGCAAAACATTAGAACCCGGTTTTGCCTATATTCGTATATCCAACTTCCAGACTAATACTGCAGAAGACCTGCGTAAATCGCTGGAAAAATTAAAACAAGAAAACAACAACGGCTTAAGCGGCTTAATACTTGATCTAAGAAACAATCCAGGTGGCATTCTTAATGCCGCAGTTGGTGTTTCCGATTTATTTCTTGATAGTGGCTTGATTGTCTATACCGAAGGTCGAATCAAAGATTCAAAAATGACATTCAATGCCAAACCAATGGATATGATTAAAGATGCACCTATCATTGTATTGGTGAATGGTGGTTCAGCTTCTGCTTCCGAGATCGTCGCTGGCGCATTACAGGATCATGATCGCGCAATCATCATGGGTGAACAAACCTTTGGTAAGGGCTCAGTGCAAACTATCCTGCCTATGAATGAAGAAGCGGCATTGAAATTAACAACAGCACGTTACTATACCCCCTCAGGCCGTTCTATCCAGGCATCCGGAATTAAACCGGACATCATTATAGATAACATACGTGTAGATAGCCGGGTAGATACGACTTCGGGACAAATTAAAGAAGCTGATTTAAGCGGTCATCTGGGAAGTGGTCAAGAAGCTGACGAGGAAGATAAAGATAAAAGTGAAAAAGCTGACGATAAAAAGAAAGGTAAGAATAAAGAACCCTCACTTGCAGAAACAGACTATCAGTTATATGAAGCACTCAATGTATTAAAGGGACTAGCGATACATTTGAAAAAAACGGGATAGTCTTATCTTTAAGAAGCCTATGCTAAAAGTCCTGATACCACTGGCGCAGGGTTGCGAAGAACTCGAAGCTGTTACAATTATTGACCTGTTAAGACGTGCAGAAATTAACGTCATAACAGCAGGGCTTGATTCACAAGCTGTCACTTGCAGTCGTGGCACTGTACTTATTCCTGATACTGATCTTGATACTGCACTAAATGATGTTTATGACATGGTTGTCCTTCCCGGTGGCTTACCCGGTGCTGAACATCTCAATAACGATGAAAGAATAAAAACACTGTTGATAAAGATGGCCAATAGCGAAAAATTCACAGCCGCGATTTGTGCTGCTCCCAAAGTCCTCGTTAATGCAGGTCTACTCGAAAACAAAAAAGCAACCAGCTATCCCGGCGTTCTTGAGGGCACAGAGAACATCAGTATTAGTAATGATGCTGTTGTCATTGACGGCAAAGTCATTACCTCGCGTGGTCCTGGAACCGCAATGGACTTTGCTTTAACCCTGATTGAATCGCTTGCGGGAAAGGCAAAAAGAGATGAAGTCGAGAAAGGTCTGGTTCGCTAGAGTCCTTCAACGTGTTCATGCCGCGTGCCATAAGCAAGAAAACGTGCCAGCCGTTTTCTGATAAACGGTATCTTTGAAATAAGCTTCATTGGCAACGGCGGCTCGAATGGTTTATCCGATTTTAATGCATCGCTGATAATGCGTTGTTGTACGAATGATTGAAATTTCTGAATAAAAGCCACAGCCGGTTCACGGCGTTTTTGTACTCCAGCTAAATCGGTAGTGCTTAATCTATCCTGTTTGATGGGATCAGCTAATTGATTAACCGCAGCGACGGCATCCTGAATTGCATAATTAATCCCCACACCGCCTACAGGAGACATAATATGTGCTGCATCGCCAATCAATAGTAATCCGTCTTTATACCACTGCTCTACGCGTCCGGTGACAACAGACAAGATCGCCATCTCCGACCAATCCTTAATTGTAGTAACCGAGTCACCCAGTTCAGGTGCAAGCCCTTTGATTACATTATGAAAATGCTCAACCCCTTCTTCGCGTAACGCCTTATAGCCACCTTTCATGATCACATAACCGACTTGAAGATACTCTTTTCTATTTATAATAATGATCATCGTACCCGAACCGATACGCCCGCTTACGGCTTCTTTCAAATCTGAACCAGCAGGGATCGGCAACTTAAACCAGATGACATCCATTGGTGGTGATGTCTTACCCAATTCAATCTTTGCTAAACGTCTAGCTGTTGAACCACGCCCATCTGCACCAATGGTTAAGTCCGCATCAAGCGCATACTCATCGCCTTCAAAGGTATACTTAACACCGGTCACCTTTACATTTACTTCTCTTAATTCACGTACCTGCGCTCCCATCAAAATATGAAAGCCGCTTAATTGTTTTGTTTTTTCAACAATGTAGTTCAGGAATTTTTCTTGCGGGATAATAGCAACGTAAGGAAATTTACAATCCATTGCAGAAAAATCTGCCATAGTGATGACGCGATCAGGGAAAGTAAAACTTAAATTCTGAACCTTGCTATTTGCCTGTTGCAATACCTCATCGGCCAAACCCAGCTGATCTAATATTTCCAATGAAGAGGCGTGCAAAGTATCGCCCCGAAACTCCCGATCAAAATCAGGTTTGCCTTCGAGCAACACAACAGAAACACCACGAAGCGCAAACAGATAAGCAGCAATAACACCAGCAGGACCACCACCGATAATACAAACCTTTGTTTTTTCTGGAAGATTGGGTACAGACATTATCTTTCCCCTTTATGATTTGAATTTAATTATAGGTCATGGATTTTCTAATGACCGGTAATCGAACTAACTAATTCTAATTTTTATTACACCTACAACTTTCTATACAGTTTATTGTAATGACAGAGATCAGCCAGAAGCGGACTAAACGCATTAAAATATTCTGTTTCCTGAAAGCAGACATTAACGTTTGAGTTGTGGGGGCGGATAAAGCGCGTAGCGCTTTAGACGGTCCGACACGAACAATTTGTTATGTGTTTTCATTAAATTTAGGCCAACGATTATAGCCGATTTCTGGATTGTTTGATTGGAACTTGCGAATAAACTCAACTTATTTTTCCGCAAGCTCAGAATCAGAACAATCTTCAGACTCCCAAAGTATTTCTTTCCTTACCGTATAATCTTTTTGAATTTCATTTGGTAATTTAAGGAAGTCTTCATTTACAACATCAATATCTGGGCTTCCGAAATATCTGAAACTTTCATACGCGACTTTACCTATGTAGATTTTGTTAGTCGGTATATATGTGATCTTGTAAATTTGCTTCATTATTATTTACACATAACTATGCGTTATAGAACTGTAGTGGCCTTTCTTTTGGTTCCTTTTCTTTGGCCACGCAAAGAAAAGGAACTCGCTATCAAGCGAAACAAACCGGAAAAAGAATAATAAGTTTTATCGTTTGACTGGATGCCGGGTCAAGCCCTGCATGACAACTACCAAATAGATTCACCCGTCTCCGGGTTATACATCTCATGGTGGATCTTATGTCGATTCTCGATCAGTTGATCGATAGTAGGTTCATCATTCATCGCTCGCTTGACTGCAAGCCTCATGGCTTCGTAGTTACAACGATATAGATCTTTTCTGTCCAGGTTTTTATCCGTCACACATTCCGGTGCGATCCAGACCATAGCAATGCAACACAATCGATTAGCCATATCTTTTGGTATGACACCATCAATAACCGAGTCCAGCATCGCATCGGCAATTGCAGACTGTACCGGGCCACCTAGTAAATTGACGTAAGCTGTCGATTTAATAGTTACCTTGGGAACGATCAGCGTGGCGGGTTTGACCTGTTGGTTACAGGCACGTATTGCAAACATACGTGTATGGCCTTCGGTTTGTCCCATCAGGTTGGCAAAAGCATTGCCGACTGGGCCGTCGATATCACCAATAACAATCTCCGGCATTGCATCGGTAAATTGCCCTTCTGCTGCGAAGACCGTCGCTTCACCTGTTTTCATGATTATACGATCAGACATGACTTAACCCTCAAAATTAGTTGTCCCAATAATATTTATAAATGCTAATAATAATTCTTTTATGAACTACTCTCTTTCGGAAATACCTTTGCCGTTATTTCCTTGCTGTAGAAACGCTCACAAAGCAGGCGCCGTTTTTCGCTTTCGGAAACGTCATCAGGGAAAGACGATAAAACAATTTTACGTGCCGTCTCAAACATTTGTATACCGATCATCATTCGTTGTTCGCCACTCATTTGCATATAACGTTCGTGCACCATTTTTGCTATATCAGGAGAAGTATCGTTCATGCTTTCAAGTTTTCCAAAATTGTTAATACTCCAAGTTTTTCTGCCCAAAGATGCAGGTATTTTTCATCCGGTTGTGTTGCCAATAAATTTTTAATGTCCCTTGATTGTAACCCCGAACCTGTATCTTTCGACCAAATAATTTTTGACAGGATCAAATCTTCTTTACTAACAATCCAAAGCTTTATACCAGCAAATTCTATTTGAATCCGTCGTTCAAACTCATTATGCCGATATTCATCTGCCTTACGAACAATAATGTCCACCTTAACAACACTGTCAAGGTGAATCAGATTAAACATTGATAAATCCTGAATTGCATCTGTTACCGCAACATCAGAGATATAGTAGGTATCACTAAATGTATCTATCAACCTTGTTGCGTCTTCTACCTTTAAGGCAATAACAAGATCGATGTCACGGGTCATACGTGGCTCAGCATAATAATTCATCGCCATTGACCCAGTCAGCATGTATGAAAAACCAGCATCAGTCAGACGCTTGGCGACATCTTCAAGAATATCAAGTTCTGTCAGGCTATCCATAAATTATTTAAATGACTACTTCTGTTGCCAGGATAAATATAACAGCAACATTCCAGAAAAACCCAACAACCATGACACGATAGGCACTGAAGCAAACACGCCGTGCGTTGTATTATCAAGTGCATAGATGATGGATGCAGACAATAAAAAACCGGAGCCGACAACAGCCATGACCGTACTTCGATTGTAGACCTTCATCTCTTGTCGCAAATGATGTATTTCTTCAGATTTGTTTTCCATTTCAATCTTGCCATCATTAATCCGGTCAACCAGATCTATCAACTTGTTTGGCAGATCTGGCAAGCGATCAATAAGCTTGGGTATATTATATTTTGCTGCCTTGATAAGTCCTTTGGTGCCCATGCGTTCATCCATCCAGCGTTCAAGTTGTGGACGCGCCGTTTTCCAAAGATCGAGTTCCGGATAGAGTTGTCTGCCTATCCCTTCAATATTAATGATCGTTTTTTGTAACATGATCAATTGCGGCATGATCTCTACATTAAATCGTCGCGCTATCTGAATCAGTCGTTGCAACAATTCGCCAAACGATATTTCGCGCATGGGTCTATCCAGCAAGGGTTCACATACGGTGCGTATGGCAGATTCCAACTCATCCATACGGGTTCCCTTTGGCACCCAACCTGATTCAATATGTAATGCAGCAACCCGGTGATAATTACGATTTAAAAATGCGATGAAGTTATCTGCAAGATAACGCTGATCAAACTCAGTGAGTGAACACATGATGCCGAAATCGATCACTTTTACTACGGATGGCTTACCTGCTTCGGGAGGACCCACAAAAATATTTCCCGGATGCATATCAGCATGGAAAAAGTTATCGCGAAAAACTTGTGTAAAAAAGACTTCAACGCCGTATTCAGCCAACCATTTCAGGTCAACCCCGGCGGCCTTAAGTGCATTAATATCACGTACTGAAATGCCGCTAACCCTTTCCATGGCCAACACATTTCGTCGTGTTAGTTCCCAGTTTATCTCCGGTACATAATAACGTTCTTCACCAGTAAAGTTTCGACGTAACTGCGAGGCATTGGCCGCTTCTCGTTGTAAATCAAGTTCATTAAGCAGGGTCTTTTCAAATTCAGTGACTACGCCAGTGAATCGTAGTGACTTACCCTTGCGATAATATTTCTCTGCCTTCTCGGCTAGCAGGTGTAATAAACCCAGATCTTTACGAATCGTGATTTCTATTTCCGGTCGGATAACCTTGATAATAAAATCACGTCCATCTTTAAGAGTGGCACGATGAACCTGTGCGACCGATGCAGAAGCGAGTGGCGTCTCGTCAAACTCCAGAAACACCTCACTCAGTTTACATTCATAGGCATCTTCAATTATTTTACGGGCGAGCTTGCCAGAGAATGGCGTTACCGCATCTTGTAACTTGGCAAACTCATTGGCGATATCTTCCGGTATCAGATCTCGGCGGGTAGATAATATTTGTCCGAGTTTGACATAGATCGGACCGAGGTCTTCTAACATCAAACGCATACGTTCAGCGCGGGGACCCTTGGTTTTCCCAAACCAGTTCCAGGGGAATAGATAAAATAAAAAACGAACCGGTCGAAACAAATGGGTCGCAAAGATAAATTCATCCAGGCCGTATTTAATCAAGACCCGTTGAATTGCCAATAAACGAAGAATTTGTTCCATAGACTAACTGTCCTGCTTTTTAGTATTTAATTGTGCTTCAAGTTTATTAATACGCTGCGTAAAACGATCGACATCTTCTCGAAGCACATCAACTTCTTTACAAAATTCTTCAACCAGTAGATCGTCCGGTAACATTCCAGATTCAAAACGCAGATATTCACTCATATCCATTGCTAATGTTTTCCCTGTATTAGCTGCAGCACGACCAGTACCACGGATAAGTTTGCCTATTTGATATGCAGCAGTATCACCGACCCATTTTGATAGCGGCTCTTCCAGATCAATTTCTATGTTTTGCATTATTTCCTGAAAGCGTTGGCCGAGTCCGATATCACCTATCACCTGCATATCGGTCGGCATGCCTGCAGCACCTCGCTTCGAGCTTGCCAACATCATTATAAAATTTGTGGGTGACCCTTTTATCAAAACATCAGGCTTATCTGTATAAGCTGTATTGATCACAAGCCCGTTTATTGAAGGGAATAAAAAAACAGTTAAATCAATATTACTAAATTCAAATGCGAGTACTTTACCTTCAAGTTTTGCTAATGCATGCAGTGTCTCTTCATCAAGACTCAATGCCTTGTTGATCAATTTTTCAATATGACCGATCCATTCTGGCGTTTTGCTATCCGTAAAGGCATTCATAATTTATAACCACGGTGTATAGCAACAACGCCACCGGATAAATTGTGGTATTGCACTTTTTCAAAGCCCGCCTTCTGCATCATCGATGACAATGTGTTTTGATCAGGATGCATACGAATAGACTCTACCAGATATTGATAGCTTGCTTCATCATTGGCAACTAACTTGCCAAATTTCGGGATCAGCTTGAATGAATACTCATCATAGACTTTATCCAGAACCGGAATAACCATTTTTGAAAACTCAAGGATGACCAGTTGCGAACCATATTTAAGCTTGCTGTACATAGAGCGTAATGCGGCATCCTTATCTGTCACATTACGTAATCCGAATGCAATCGTCATGCAATCAAAGCTATTGTCTTCAAACGGCAAGGCCTCAGCATTACCCTGGACATAATCGATACCTTTAATAATCCCTTTATCAATAAACCGATCCCGTCCCTGTTGCAACATTTCAGCATTGATATCGCATAGGGTTACACGACCTTCATCACCAAGTTGCTTATGGATTAAGTTTGCAATATCGCCTGTGCCACCGGCCAGATCCAGCACATGAAAGTTTTTTCTAATAGCACACAGATGCACAGCTTTACGCTTCCAAAGCCGATGCGCACCGAATGACATTACGTCATTCATTAAATCGTATTCTGATGCCACCGATGTAAATACGTTAGCAACACGACGCGCCTTTTCTTCAGCCGCGACTTCTTCAAAACCAAAGTCTGTTGTCGTTTGTTTAGTCATTGAGTTGGCGAGTATGTCCTGCCTGTTTTAATGCAGTCAGATAGTCAGTCCAGTTATTTTCTTTTGCTTCACCCAGTTCATATAGATATTCCCAGGTATAAAGACCGGTGTTATGGCCATCATCAAAAATTAATTTAATAGCGTAATTACCAACAGGCTCTATCTCTTTAATATTGACGTTTTCTTTCCCGACTTGCAGCACTTCCTGCCCAGGCCCATGACCTTTCACATCCGCGGAGGGTGAATAGACGCGTAAATATTCACAGGACAATTCAAATCTTGCTCCGTCCTCAAATTCAATTTCAAGTACACGGGACTTTTGATGCAAATTGATCGAATTCGGATGGTGTTTATTGTCTGACATAGATCCCGCTTTATAGTAATGATAGAAGTTGTTGTCCAATTCTAGAGTATATAACGACTTAAATCCTCATCCTCGACCAACTCATTTAAATGATCGTTTACATATTGCGCATCAATGGAAATTGATTGACCTTTTTTTTCTGACGCTTCATACGACAGCGTTTCGAGCAAACGTTCCATTACCGTATGTAAACGGCGTGCACCTATATTTTCGGTAGTGTCATTAACCTGAAAGGCTATTTCCGCAATACGTCGAATGCCATTATCATCAAATTCAATGTTAACGCCTTCAGTAGCGAGTAACAGTGTGTACTGTTCCGTTAATGATGCGTCTGGCTCAGTTAATATACGGACAAAATCATCCGCGACCAATGCGCTGAGTTCTACCCGAATGGGTAATCGCCCCTGTAATTCAGGAATCAGATCCGAAGGTTTTGCAAGATGAAATGCGCCCGAGGCAATAAACAAAATATGATCTGTTTTAATCATGCCGTATTTTGTTGTTACCGTACTACCTTCAACCAATGGCAATAAATCACGTTGCACACCTTCTCTCGATACATCAGGACCACTGCTTTCAGAACGGCGAGTAACCTTATCTAGCTCATCCAGAAAGACAATGCCGTGTTGCTCTACACGTTCAATCGAACGTGCCTTGATATCATCTTCATTTAGCAACTTGGCAGCTTCTTCTTCTGCGATCAGCTTCAGTGCCTTTTTAACAACGAGTTTACGCGATTGCTTTTTACCAGAACCCATGTTTTGAAACATACCTTGTAACTGGCTGGTCATCTCTTCCATGCCCGGTGGTGCCATAATCTCAACACCGATATTGGGGGCATTTAGGTCGACTTCAATTTCTTTATCATCAAACTTACCATCAAGAATCATTTGTCTGAATTTTTCACGCGTGGGATTAGCACTGGATTCATGATCATCTTCACCCATCATGCGCGCGGGTGGTAACAGGATATCCAGAACCCTGTTCATCGCTGCTTCTTGCGCCTGATCACGCACTTTATCCATTTCAATCTCACGCGTCTGTTTAATAGCAATATCAGCCAGATCACGAATAATTGATTCTACATCCCGACCAACATAACCCACTTCGGTAAACTTGGTCGCTTCTATTTTAATAAACGGCGCTTGTGCCAATTTGGCAAGTCGTCTGGCAATTTCTGTTTTACCGACGCCGGTGGGACCAATCATTAAAATGTTTTTTGGGGTAATTTCATTACGGATTGATTCATCAACCTGTGAACGGCGCCATCGATTACGTAATGCAATGGCAACGGCACGTTTGGCTGAATCCTGACCAATAATATGTTTATTGAGTTCGGCAACTATTGCCTGTGGAGTTAATTCTGTCATTTTATTCCGTTGATTATTTTTGTTTTTAAAATTCTTATAGTTCTTCGATGGTTAAGTTTGAATTGGTATAAATACAAATATTCGAAGCAATACCTAAACCTTTTTCGACGATGTCACGAGCACTCAGATCAGTATTTTCCAATAGTGCCAGTGCGGCAGATTTTGCATAGTGCCCACCCGAACCGATCGCCATGATATTGTCTTCCGGTTCAATAACATCACCATTGCCTGAAATAATAAGCGAGGTTGTTGTATCTGCAACGCAGAGCATCGCTTCAAGCCGTCTCAACATTCGGTCGGTGCGCCAGTCTTTGGCCAATTCAACTGCCGAACGCATTAAATTGCCCTGATGTTTTTGTAATTTGGCCTCGAACCTTTCGAATAAGGTAAATGCATCTGCCGTTCCGCCGGCAAAACCTGCCAGAATTTTTTCATTAAATAATCGTCGCACCTTGCGTGCATTACCTTTCATGACGGTATCACCCAGTGATACCTGACCATCGCCGCCTATAACAACATGTTCACCACGTCGTACAGATAAGATGGTAGTACCTCGATATTGTTCCACATTATTTCTCCACATTAGGGAAGCAGAATTGTACATGAGCGCGCTTGCAGACTTAAGTAAAAACGACCTTAAGTTATGAATTTAATTGGATTTCTTGCGATGTGCCCGGGGATGGCTCTTGTCATAGACCTGAGCCAAATGTTGAAAATCGAGATGGGTATACACTTGTGTAGTACTAATATCGGCATGTCCGAGTAATTCCTGTACCGCGCGCAAATCACCACTTGATTCCAACATATGACTTGCAAAGGAATGCCGCAACATATGCGGGTGAACATGGCTGGGTAAACCCTGTTTGATTGCCCATTGTTTCAGACGCTCCTGAACAGATCTCGGACTAATACGTTTACCTCGGTTGCTGATAAATAATGCGACCTCATTTTCATTAACCATTTTAATTCTTATCTTAAGCCATTTATCAATTGCCTTAATCGCATGTTGTCCAACGGGAATACTACGCATTTTTTTACCTTTACCGGTAACGGTTATTATGCGATCACCAAAATCAATATCGCCCATATTTAAACTAATTAACTCTGCAAGACGTAAACCAGAAGAATATATCAGTTCTAATATGGCGCGATCACGAATGGCAAGATCATCTTGTTCATTGATCTCCACTAATTGAACAGTTTGATCCGCATCCAGTACTTTAGGTAACTTACGTTCTGTCTTCGGTGCAATAATACCTTCCGCGGGATTATTTTTAACTTTCTCTTCTTCGATCAGATAACGATAGAACGATCGTATTGCAGACAAGTTTCTTTGCAATGATCTGCCACCAGCACCCTGACGATGACGCCAGGCAATAAAACCGCGCACTTGTCGTCCATCAAGCGCAATCCATTTGTCTATGTCTTGTTTATCACAAAAGTTCTGCAGGTGATTAAGATCGCGCTGATAGGCACTACGGGTATGTTCAGAGAGATGGTGTAATGTCTTTATATAAGACTCAAGCAATAACGTCTCGGACGATTGCATTTTGATTTAGCTTTGCTCAACCCAGGGCTTCAATATAAAACTTAATACTTCACCCAGATTAGCCAGAAGTTCAACACCCATGCCCGCCTGAAAGTGCTCAGCATCAAAACTACCGATGGATAAAATCCCGCCCCAACCCTGACCATGTAACGGCACCATTACAGAGGAGGCAATTTCATCACCATCATCTCCAAACAAAAATACTTGTTGTTGGCGTTTCATACGTCCGCTTAATGGAAGACGCTTATCAATAATACTTTTGAACAACGATTGTTCCATCGCTTCACTACCTGCAAATTCATCTGTTGCAAAACTATCAACAAAAGAGGGGTTGGCAAACAATCGAACCACTGCCCGATCAGCATGGAAATTCTTTTTCAAATTATCATAGAGCGTATTAAATATATCTTTTGGCTCATCGGCATCCATCAAGATTAATGCCAGTTGATGCATGCGCCGGGCAAGTTCCTCGTTTTGACGTGCGATTTCTATGAGTTCATGTAAACGTTTGCGTGTTTGTTGATTCTGCTCGCGTAGCACAGAGACCTGTTTTTCAACCAGCGAAACAGCATCACCATGATCATGTGGAATTTTCAGCTCGGCAAGAATTTCCGGGTTGTTGTTGAAAAAATCCGGATTGTCTTTGAGAAATTCCGAGACCATATCTGCGCTAACAGTATTTGATTGCAGATTCTTTGTTTCCTGACCACTCATAATTCAATTTTCCCCTCAAAGACTGTTATAGCGGGACCTGTCATATAGACCGGTTCTCCCTCACCAGCCCAGCATAAGTTCAAATGACCGCCGCGTAGTTCTGCATCTATTGTCCCTTCCAAGTACCCTTGCTGGCAAGCGATAACCATCGCCGCACAGGCTCCGCTGCCACAAGCCAGTGTTTCTCCTGACCCACGTTCATATACACGCAGTTTAAACGCTTCTTTATTCAGTATCTCTACAAAACCGACATTCACGCCCTCAGGAAATAGTTCACTTGATTGTATAGCGGGTCCAATTACATCGACCGGCATCGAATCGACATCATCGACGAAGATGACCGCATGTGGATTGCCCATAGAGACGGCACCAAAGGTAAATTCACCTTCGCCTGATTTAAGTGTGTATTGTTCAACTCGCTCATCAAACTTTATCGGGATATTAGCAGGCTCAAACTCCGGCACACCCATATTTACCGTCACACAATCATTATCAACAATCTGTAATACCAACCGACCGTTACCCGTTTCGGCAATGATTCTATCCTTCGTTAGCAGTTTTTTTTGTTTGAGATAGATCGCAACACAACGCGCACCGTTCCCGCATTGCATCACCTCACCACCATCTGCATTGAATATCCGATAACAAACATCAGCCTCAGCCGATTTCGGTGGTTCCAGTAGCAGGACTTGATCACAACCGATACCAAATTGACGATCAGCAATATATCTCACTTGCTCGCGCGACAAGGTCAATGATTGGGTAAAAGTATCAAACACTACAAAATCATTACCGATACCGTGCATTTTTGTGAATTTAAGTTCCATTAACGTAGATTACAGCCTGTGTTAAATCACGCAAGCATGGAGTAGAATTTTTTACTCCTGTTTATCATTCGACACAGTAACACCATCAGGGATATGTATAGTGGTTGTAGGAAAGGCGCATTCTGCATCATGTGAATCGATGATATCGATAATCTTCAACATCACATCCTGTTTCACCTTGTGAAATTCAATCCAGTTTGTGGTTTTGGTAAAGGTGTAGATAAAGAAATTTAATGATGAGGAAGCAAACTCGTCAAAATTCACGATAAGCGTTTGTCCATTATCAATATCCTCGTGTTGCTCCAACATGCTTTTAACATCACCGATAATATCTCGCATTTTATTAGCATCATCATAACGAATACCGATGGTTTCCTTGATGCGACGATTGGTCATGCGTGACGGATTTTCAACGGCAATGTTGGTAAATACGGCATTAGGTACATACAAGGGTCGCTTATCAAATGTTCTTATCGTTGTTAATCGCCATCCAATCTTTTCTACCGAACCCTCAATTTCTCTATCCGGGGAACGTATCCAGTCGCCGACATCGAATGGACGATCCATGTAGATGGTCAAACCACCGAAAAAATTTGCCAACAGATCCCTTGCAGCGAAACCTATCGCAATACCACCAATTCCGCCAAACGCCAACACCCCGGAAATGCTATATCCAAGCGTTTGCAAGATTACCAGTCCACCGGTAATCACAACCGAAACACTTAATAGTTTCGCTATTGCATCAGCCGTAGTTTCATCAAATGATTCCTGTTCATGTCTTTTCTTCTCAATAATTTTTTCTTCAGCGCGTTTTATAAAACGCGTGAGAAACCAGACAATGATCATTATCACAGCGACTTCGCGAACGGGTGCTATAGCACCAAAGACAGCGGCGTCGCTTTGATTTTTTGCAATCTCGGCAGCAAAGCTAAGACCCAAAACCCAGATTAACAAAGAGACCGGTTTACTTGCTGCATCAAATAATGCATGGTCCCAATAGGTTCGCGTGGTTTCAAATTTTGAAACCAATTTTTTAACAATCCGTTTTTGTATCCAGTTTATAAGTGCTGTTAAAAAAACAACAACAAACACCTCAACAATCCAGGTCTCTTCCTTGAAGATAGGTTCAACAATCTGTATTAGTTCTTCTAGACTCATTTATTCATCCTGCTATTCAATTAGAAAATTGCTGATACTCTATAGCCTTTTTTTTCCAACAAGGCCAGTACCCCTTCCTCTCCAGCCAGATGCATAGCACCGATGGCTATGAAAGAATTTCCTTGTTTCAAGATCGGCTGCATCCGTTCTGCCATGATAGTATTTCTATCATTGATCAACTTTTGCATTAATTTTTTATAAACTGGCTGATTACTCATAGTATGTCGCTGTGCGTAATTATATAAACCTGCCAAATCACGCTTCAAATAGAATGACTTCATTGCACTGAAATCTTCTTCCACCACATCGTAATGACAGACTGTATCTGTCAGTAATTTGACTTGTTCATCCATATTTAGTTGGCTGAATATCCCGGCTTGCTCCTGTAATGACTCCAGACCGGAGACCGAAGCACCATTCTGTTTTGCCAGTGATAACAATACTAAATCCAATGCGTCACCTGAATCTGGAGGATAATTCATCAATAAAAAAGCAGCCCAGGGTTTCATAACCGATACAGCTTCAGAACCAAGATGATACGAAGATAAAATTGATCTGGTTTTGTTATATATAGATCTCTCAACCAACTCAGACAAACGCTGGCCATCATTAAAAAACATCATCCTGGAAAACTGTAACATTTGTTCAGCATCCGGTAATGCTTCCATTACAAACTGTTCAGAATTATGTAATGCCTGATCAACAACATCGGGTAAATTGGTTATCTCTGGATCTGAAACATGGATCGTTCCAAATAGATAATTGGACACACCCTCTTCCCTGGTGATCTTCCAGAGCAACCCCTGTGCATGCCGGACTGTTTCTATTGCGCCGGCATTTTCAACAAGCGGCTCACAATTCGAAGAGATTAATTGTTTTGCGTGTAATGTCGTTCCGCCAAACAAACAAAACAACCAAACCAACAGTCTTTGTTTAATCAAATAGATCGTCCCCCAAATCCAGTTCCGGAGCTATCTCAAGCTGCAATACTGCTTCAGAACGTTCTTGCCATATTTTTGTTTGTTTTAATTCATGCAATGTTTTATCAAAATGTCCGTGCATTCTTATTAAACGTGATTGCAATTCAATACTAGCGGGTATGTTTGCATTATCCAGAATAGAAATTGCACCTTGTTGATTGTTACAGGCTAATACCATATCACAACCAGCATCTAATGCAGCCTCAGCACGCTCGGGATAGGTTCCCATTACTTCTGCACCTTTCATACTTAGATCATCGCTAAAGATTGTCCCTTGAAACTCTAATTGCTTACGTAATATCTGTTTTAACCAGATTTCAGAAAAACCGGCTGGATTTTTATCGACCTTGGGATAGATGACATGTGCTGGCATCAAGCCCGGTAGTCCAGCCCGAATCATCCTTTCAAATGGAACCAGATCTTTCATTTTTATATCTTCGAAACTTCGGTTGTCGTATGGGATTGCCACATGCGAATCCTCGAACACAGATCCATGGCCGGGAAAATGTTTACCAACAGCCGCCATCCCGGCTTCTTTCATACCGCGCATATAGGCTCGGGCAAGTAAGGCAACCTGTTCAGGATTAACATGGAAGGCACGATCACCAATTACCTGGCTGATTTTTCCGCCAACATCAAGGACCGGTGCGAAACTGAGGTCGATACCGACTGCCAATAATTCAGATGCCATCAACCATCCCGCTTGTTGTGCCAATAATTCAGACTGTTTCGAATCATGACACTGGCCAAGTAATGCACAGGCTGGCAAACGACTAAATCCATCTCGAAAACGTTGTACACGTCCGCCTTCATGGTCAACAGCGATGAGTAGGTGTGGTTGTCTTAATTCATGTATATCTTTACATAATGCTGCAATTTGATCGGGCGATTCAAAATTTCGGGTGAATAAAATTATACCGCCGACCTGTGGATGCATTAGCATCTCACGTTCATCCGCCTCCAGTTGAAGTCCGCGCAAGTCACACATAACCGGACCCAATGATAATTTAGTGCTAATCATATTAATCTTTTGTTATTTCCCTTATGTCCAATTTATCTCTCAGGTAGTCACCTAACAGATTTATACATAATACCAGCGACAGGATAGCAAAACCGGGCGCTAAAACCATATGCGGCGCAACCAGCATATAACGTGTGCCATCACGTATCATACTGCCCCAGGATGCGGTGGGCGGTTGTACACCCAACCCAAGAAAAGAGAGTCCTGCTTCTGCGATGACAACACCGGCAAACGCAAATGTCGCTTCAATAATCAAGGGTGCCATAATCAAAGGCAAAATATGTTTCAACATAATCAAAAAGCTGGATGTACCCAAAGCATGAGCAGCGGCTACATGATCCCGGTTTTTCATACTGAGCGTTTGCACGCGCGCCAATCGTGCAAAACCAACCCAACTGACAATAGAGAGTGCAATAACAGTATTCATTAATCCGGGGCCAAGCAAACCAGCCAGTGCGATTGCTAACAAAATACCGGGAAATGCAATAAACAGATCGACCATCATTACCAGTGACTTATCCCACAACCCACCTAACCATGCACCCAACATACCTAACAATGTCCCGACAATGAATGAAATCGACACAACAACAATTGCCACGATGAGTGATGTGCGCGCACCCATAATCAAACGTGCACTAATGGAGCGACCCAGATCATCATGACCAAACCATTCCGACCAGTTTGGTGTTAATAGTATTTTTTCCAGTTCTATTTGATCGGGGTGTAAAGGTAGAATTGGTCCTAACAGGGCCAACATCAACCAGACTATTAATACCGCTAGAGGAATTGAATAAACCCTATTCATCCAGTTTTACCCTCGGATCCAACGCAGTATATGCAACATCAGTCAACAGATTGACCAATACATAAGTAACACTGATCAACAATACACAAGCTTGTACAACCGGGTAATCACGTTTTTGTATCGACTCGATCATTAACTGGCCTATACCCGGCCAGGAAAATATAGTCTCGGTAATGACCGCCCCCGCAAGCAAGGCTCCGAGTTGCATGCCGAGTATAGTAATAATCGGTAAGGCCGCATTACGCAGGGCATGCAAAACCAATATGCGATATTCACTCAAGCCACGTGCACGTGCGGCACGGATGTAATCTTCCTCAAGAACTTCCAGCATGGATGCACGAACCATTCGAGACAGGATTCCCGCCAGCGCTGTGCCTAAGGTCAGAGCAGGCAGAATTAATGATAACCAACCTTCTTTACCACTGACCGGAAACCAGCCTAACCACAGGGCAAAGATTAAGATTAACAAGGGTCCCATAACAAAATTGGGAATAGAAACCCCGAACATGGCTGTTACCATGGCCAGGCGATCCCAGAGTGAGTCCTTATAAACGGCAGCCAATATCCCTAGAGGTAATGCGATGACTATTGCAATAAACAAACTGGCAATACTCAAAATGGCGGTTGCCGGAATGCGATCGATTAACAATGCTGTTACGGCTTGTTTTGAGTGTAATGATTGGCCCAGATCAAAGTGGGAAATTCCCGATAAATATTGCCACCATTGTTGCAAAATTGGTAAATCCAGACCCAACGCATGACGTAATGCCTCTCGATCCGCTGGTCGCGCAGTTTCACCTAACATCACTTCAACCGGGTCGCCAGGCACAAGGTGGATTAATAAAAAGACGAGTGTCGTAATGCCTACCAGCACAAACACCGCACTTATTAAACGTTTAATCAGATAATTCAGAAACACACTTATTTAACATTCTTGGTTCATATATTGCCCCATATCAGGCTAGAATGATCATAACAGTTCAGAATGGCTTGCAAGTGATTCGGAGCGAAATAATGAATAAATTTAGCAATAATGAAGAATATGAAACGGAAACTGTACCCCGTCAGCCCCATGTGGACCAATTAGCCTAATTGCCTAAGAGATAGTTTTCGTTCATCGTTAACCGAAGAGGAAACGATGATGACAAATAAAAGAAGTGCAGAACAAACCGTACGTGAT
>Ga0222715_10000376_pt1 | contig 44711 bp, 64 predicted proteins | sample C33_9DmetaG_FD_165056 | JGI IMG/M metagenome (GOLD analysis project Ga0222715, IMG submission 165056) | Estuarine water microbial communities from San Francisco Bay, California, United States - C33_9D | ecosystem: Environmental > Aquatic > Marine > Unclassified | place: USA: California...
AAGATACTCTTGAACGCCTCATAATCCTCTAGATACTTGTCTGCATTTTCTGCAATCATCCTACCCACAAATTGGGGAGAGTGATAGTGATCCCAAGTATTTAACCTGTATTTCTTTGTGAGTTGGTTCTCCAAAGCCTGTTCACTAATCAACCCTAGAGGATTAGGATTGCCTGCATCAAATACTCCGTAGTAAAAGTCACGGGAGATCTTTCGTTTGTCATCAAATGATCGGTTCCAGTTGTGAATGTTCCCCCTCATGTTGTTGAAGGTTCCTTCAGCGTAGACTTCCCACTTTTCCATAATCATTCCCAAGAAAAACTAAGGGTAACCCTAGAAGATTTCACGATAGGATCGTGATAAGTACCTTTCGGTATGTAAATACTATCACCAGGAGTTAGGTCATAGATCGAACCGTCATCAAACCGATACGAAACTTCACCAATACTCTGGACGATCAAAACATCCATAGTATCATTGTGTCTACCAAAAGTCGAATTATCTTTACAAAATGAAAGATATACTTTTAGGACGTTAATGCCAGTTTCATCCTTTACATAATTAAATGCATCAGACAGTGTATTTGGGAAATAATCATTCTGCAATCTTAATCCAGGGAAATCTCTATCCTGAGAGAAAGGATAAGCTAACATAGCCATGATGTCTTCAGAGTTCAAGGCCAAACTATAAGTTTTGTTCTCCATTTCGTTGGAGACTTTTAGAATAACATCATCCCAAGTAATCTTTTTACAAATCTCAAAGTGATTTGGAGTAAAAACTACACTCATTTCTTAACCACCGAGATTGCAGGTTGACCTTGTTGGAAGATCGTATCCACCACAGCTTGGATCTTCTGGTGAGTAGAGATCCCAACTTTGTTGAAGACGGGAACAACAACCAGACCAAAAGATTTGGTGTAGTTGTCAACATCTCCAGGAACCAGTTCACCACTACGGATACGAGCTGCATCATCATGGTGCATCCGAATCACACGGCCGATGGTTTGGGAGATACCAATGTAGTCCATAGATCGCATGAAGATGACACCCTCAAGTCCAGAGACATTGATACCCTCAGAGAGGATAGAGTGATGTAGCACAACAAACTTCTTAGAGTCATCCTTACCCCATGCACTTAGGGTCTCAAAGAATACCTCACGATTCACCTTCTGACCGTTGATAATTGCACCAGTCTTTGCGGTGATGTAGAGATAGGAGAACCCACGATCTTGGAGTTGTTGGATGAAATCAGTCTCAGACATCAGTGCAGTGATCTGTTTGGTAGCTTTCGCACAGATCAACACTTTGTCCTTACCACATTCATCCAGAGTCTCAATCAAGTTAGTGCAATCCCGATCTGCGGGAATCTTACCCTTACCAACCATAGGAAGTTGTTTTGCGAGAACTTTAGGGGGCAGGATGTAACCACCTTCCACAAGTTCAGGTGCAGGAACATTACAAATGACCTGACCATAAACATCTACATCATTCATCCCAGGCTTACCGACTGCGAGGGAATGTTTTGGCGTTGCCGTAAAGAAGTAACAACGATCAGATTCCTGACTGAAGTATTCAGTTGCAGGGAAGAAGTGACGTTGCACAGAGTTGTGAGCTTCGTCAAAGTAGATAGTATCTACGGGGAGACGAGTTTGCTGCAGACGACCCAGAGAATGATAGGTGGTGAAGATCATCTTGTGACCGCGAGTGTTCACCCACCAGTTGACAATCTCTTGGGGTTTGGTAGAACTAAAGTGATGAGTTTCACCAGAGTGAATGTGCATCACACTTGCGTTGGTGATAAACTCTAGGAACTCAGAACAGAGTTGTTCTGCGAGAAGAATACGGGGAGCAACTATAACAATCGTCTGAGGAGTTTGATTCAGAAACTGACGGATTGCATCATAGATCATCTTCATCGTCTTGCCGCCACCAGTCGGAACGATAAGCTGACCTTTTCTATGCAGTTGCATAAGATCAACCGCACGTTCTTGATGTGGACGAAGAAGAGGAATCATCAAATTGCGTTTCAATACAGCTAGAATACACCCCTACCCCAGATGGGGCAAGGGCTTTTTGATCAGAGATCCTTATGGATCAGATTGTCTGTCGTGCGATTTCATCAACACGAGACCGCACAGCTTCATCAGCATTCTTGATGAAATCAAGGTAGTCAAGAGATGAATAACCGATTGCATGATTGTTGCAAGTCGGAATCTTTGCACGGAGAACTTTCAGACAATACTCATTGTAAAGTGAGACCAACCGAGCAACATTTACCTCTTCACCTTTGAACTTACCATTACCAGCTGTCAATACAACTTGGTTCACATCTTCAAGAAAACCATGAGAATAGTTGTTCCTTTCGTTGTAGATGTAGTTCAAGAATCCAGTGACAGAATCTACATTGTTATTGTCATCAATGTATTTGATGGAGTTCTTGAAAGAGTTGAGGAAAGATGTTGCAGCATAGGTAGCAATACCACCAACTTCTTTGTCAGAAACAACCTCAGTAAAGGCTTTGAGGTAACGACTGCAAGCTTCTTCGTTCAACTCACGAGATTTGGTGATTGACCGATAAGAAGTTGCTTCATAGTTTGCACTTGTGTTGGTCTCTGCAACACTGATGTTGAACTTAGCTAGGTACTTGTAAAGATTTACAGCCCAGGTTTCTTCTGCATGGTATGCAGCTTTGAATCGGTCATCAGTGTTCTGAGATGTGCGATAGTTGCAGTCTACATTGTGATCTGCAGCTTCAGTGCGAATGATTTCGGAGTAATCGGAATCATCTCCGTGAAAGGTAATTTCAGCTGCGATCTCTGCATCAGGATCAAGACCAGCTGCATACAACTTAGTTACACGATGGTTTCCTTTAGTAGTAACCAGTTTGCTGTTGTTGGGTCGTGCAAACAAAGAGATAAGTCCTGCAGCTTTATGGGAAAATCCACCCATACCTTGCAGATTTTTTGCTACATTTCCGTAGTGAATACGATCACCCCTGTTATAGGTGGTGTCCGTGTAGATTTCTTTTACTTTAACCAAAGCCACGATAGTGTCACCTTTCTTAGGGTTAAAGGCTCTTACTGCATCTTCATAAGGAAGAACGCCTTTAGGAGGACAATCAACTGGCTTAAGATTTGAAAGTTTGGTCTTTGTTTTGGTGTCAACTTTATCATTGTAAAGCTGCACAATGTTTTTCAGGGTCATAAAATAAACTCCGTTGTTAATCTTGGAACGGGATGAACTTTTGTCTTTGTTCATCATGAGGCCAGAATACATCAGTCAAAGAACTCTGTCAAGGCTCCTGACTGAGGTTTGAGGGTTTCGTAACAATACGAAATCTTCATGGAATCAAGAACTCTCATAATCAATTTGAGAGATCTTTGGTGTGGTCGTTGTTTCCAACCATACCAAGCTGTTTTCTTTCCTGTTGCATACGGAGGAACTTGTCCCACAAAGTAATACTGATCCGCAGTTACATCGTAGATAGTTTCACCATCTTGTAACCACCAGTGAGTATCATTCCGATAGTCAATTCCACTCATAGGAACTAACTTATCCGTGTCCATCAGGTAGAACAAAGCCTGAGTTGAATGGTAACAATGACCAAACATTGGGTTGGTTGCATTTTCTTCTCTGTACTTTTTGGTGAGAAGATCAGGCGTCAGTTGTCCAGCAATAATTCTACTTATTGCATGAATCACTGCGGGTTCATAAGAAAAAGGAAGAAACCTAAGAGAACGAGTCTCAAAGATTTCTTCCCCATCGTATCGGTGTCTCTCAACAACCTTCATCTAAACCCTTAAACCATTACCATACTTATTGTATCAAAAAGACTTCAAAAGAGCAAGCGTTTCAGAGTCAAACTCTTCGCGGATACCAGCATCAGGAAGCCAATCTTCGGGACCAGTTTCCATCAGAGATTCGTAAAGATCGTTCTCTTCCATGTAGTCGTAGTTGAAATCGTCGTTCATAGGTGAATCAGTTGAACAAGGCCAAGATAATGTGGATTGAGGTGGGAGTCAAGGGGCTGACCGATCAGAGATCCTTATCGGTTAGATCAGAATGCCTTTGCAATCTCTTTACGAATCTCTTGCACGGTTTCAAAGCTTTGACCCGCAACAACGATGAAGGCACGATTGCCACGGCACCATACAGAACCATGGTTTTGACCGATGATACCGAACTGGGCATTTTCATCACTGGGAGACATACCACGAGCACCTAGTTCAAAGAACTTGGCACGAGCAGCAGCACGACAAGCGACATTGTTAGCAACAGGAACTTCAGCATAAGTCAGCGAAGGAGGAATACCCTCACTACTAAATCCATTCGTAAGTCCACTCATAACAGTAGGAACTGGTTTAGGAGAGGTTACTTCTTCAGCAAGAATAGGAGCACACAGAGGAGTAGCGGGGATTGCTACAGCAGCGGCAGCAATCAGAATGTTGTTAATCATGATTAGAATTAGTACTTAGTATCAAAATAAGAGAACATTTGTAGACACATTGAATGTCGTTGATCCAATGTGTATTCATCAGTGCCACCATACTGCATAAGTTCTTTGCAGGCTAGGTCAGCATTAAATGTCACCATGTATTTTTCTGCAGCAAATGCAGATGTTGGCATAAGTGTCAACAGGAGTGGCAACAACAGTAGTTTTTTCATTTAATTAGTCCCAGGAAACATTTTGAACAAGAAAGCCTGGCATCACATAAGTCCATGCACCAGGATCATTTACACCACCAACCTTATACTCCCACTTGTATTCATACTTATTGTGTGAATCCCAAGTCATGTATCCCTTCTCTTTATCAAAGCGACCTTTAATGGTCAAACCATGTTTATTAGAGAAGATGTTGCGAGTGCGGAGTGCTCCACCCTTTTCACGGGTTTCTACAACCACACAAGTATCGGGGTAGGTTGCTAGACCTGCCTCCAACATACAGGGAGTTTCATACCGAAACGGACGATAGGTATGTTTCTCTACGGGTTTCGGTGCGGTTTGAGCAAATGCAGGGGAAGAAATAAGGAGTGCAGCAGCAATCAGAAGGTTCTTCATTTACTTTCTACATAAACATAATCGGGGTGTTTGGCTTTGAAAGCCTCTACTTGCTCATTAGTCTTAAGGAAGACTGAAAGAGTAGTGTTAGGATGTTCTTTGAAGTAATACTTCACTTGAATGAGGTCTTTCATATCACGCAGGGATTTGCTCTTCATTACCTTTAGGAGTATAACACTTCCACTCGCCATCGGCAAAGAGGTATGCATAATCCGCCCAAGAATCATTCACACCACTGATGAAAGCTTGGAAGGAGTTATCAAGATTGGGTTCAACATCAACATCACCACGGCCTTCGTAGTAAAGAGTTCCCCACTCCTGTTCTTTTCCATCCCAATCTTTATCAGTCCACAGAGAACTGATGTCACCACCATCAATCAGAGAAGCCGCCTTTTCTCGGGTATTAAAATGTTCCTTGAGTTTCTTACCATTCCACTCGGGATAATTATCCCAATGTGAATACACAGAGAGAACAGATCCATCCTTGAGTTGGATGCCGATTCGTCCGCGAGTTGCCATGTGTCTTGATTGATTACATGGCTAATGTACCACCGCCTGGCGACCTATGGCATGTCCTGTGGCCTGTTTGAAGAGTGTCACACGAGGGAACGTGTCTCCATACCTGTTACATTGACTCCATTACGAATCATTTTCATCATGGCTTCTTGGGCACAATTAAAGTTGAAATAACATGCCCATTTTTCTTCACCATCAAGCAGGTAACCTACTGTGTAAAACTCAGATACTTGCGGTCTCTTTCTCTTCATTCTTCATAATAATGAGTTTTCCAGCAATCAAACCATAGAAAAGTTCTGACATCTTATCTTCTTCTCTACAGGCGATGGACTTCTCTTTTGACAGTTTAATCAATGCGTTTAGTTCTTCTTCGTTGAGATTCCAGTCGGTTAGATTGTGCTCTGTTACTTGCATTTGTTTTTGTATGTTCTTAAGTATTTTAACAGATTTATGAGATCTTTCGCATAGTTTCTTAATACTTTGTAACACTATTCTTTGATAACACAAGATGTAGTGCATTTGAGATCGCCAGAAGATCCAACAACCGTAGATGTATGTTCTGGAGTCTTTTCTGGTTTTAAGTTATACGATACCATAGCTGCCACGAAAAACGCAAGTGCAGGGATGGCTACATATTGCAGATAGGTTTTACTGTTCATTGGTTTCCCCAAGAATTTTCTTACATTCTTTCATAATACAATCAATAAAATCCTGTTCTGTCCAGGTGTTTAGAACCCTCTCAGTGGGATCATTTTCGTCCCATGAGATAGTAAAAGATCCGTTGTCTTCTTCTTTGACATCAATCATTTTTTTCTCCTGGTTGAATAGAATATCCCTTGACATAGGTAATACTTTGTACCATGAAATCCGCAAGTTTATGAGCTTCTTGTAGATCTTCTGATTCAATCACATAATCCTGATCTGTTCCATCATCAATATGGAATGTTATGGTATATTTTTTCTTCATGTGGTTTTCTTCCTAATGACAGAAATTACCTTTTGGTCTGGATGTAAGTCCATAACGAAATCCCGAGCATCTTCATAATCAATAGCGTCTTCCACTAAATGATATTTCACGCAATGATTATCTTCGTCCCAAGTTTGCACTTCATAACTCACGGTGTTTCGTCACTCCAATAATAACGCAGTTTATCACCATCTGCAGAAATATTCAAGTGGTAAATTTTGCCATCTTTACCATAAACACCACACCAGAGTGTGCGTTCATTCATACTTTCCAGGTGAAACATCTCCACATCTCTCAGCACGATTTCATCTGGGTTTTCTTGGAATCTACTCATGGCTTTAATTTCTCAGCAGACTCTTGAATAATCTCACCAAGTTCCATAATCTCATGTTTCATTTCTGATGTTGATGTCTTTGCCATCTCATCATAAAACAATGTGATTGCTGTTAGTAAGAGAACATGTTGTCTAAATGTAAGATTCATTATGCAACTCCATTAGCACTATCTTCAAAGTCAGATTCTTTATCTCTTAAACTATCCAATACTTGTAGAACAAAAGCAATAGAGTTTGCATACTCTCGCCCATCTTGTCCACCCATTACGATGTAGGCAATCTCTTTTTCGGCAAGTTCAATACGCTCATTTCTGGTGAGTTCTTGTAGTGTTGGGCGATACCAGTTTCCATCAGCATCTTGTTTGAAACCAGCATTCAGTTTCTCACGACGTTCTGCCTCTTCAAACATCTCATCGGGGTATGGTAACATATCAAAGGCATCAGAAATGTGTCCGTATTCTTCAGTCATAAGTCGTAAAGAGAAATACTTTTAGTGTTTGTCCGTCGTCCTGAAGGCTTACCTGAACATTAGAACATTCATAACGAACAAGTTCTCTTTCAGATCCATTGATTACTTCAACACGGGTCACATCTGGATAGTTCTTTAGAAAGTCTCCATTAGGCATTTGGATGTCTTCAGTCATAACTCATACCCTCTAACAAACCACGAGCGAATGTAACCCAACCATAAACCTCACCATCCTCAAAACATTCTTGTAGATCTTCTGGGTAATCATAATCTTCACCTTTCATATCATAACAAGTTTGTTGTAATGATGCGATTTTCAGTTCAGTCAGAAGGAAGTTGAGTTTTTGTTCGTCGGTCATTGTTGTTTTTAGCAAGACTACTTTCTGGGTGAGCCCATTCAATCTTTGAGCATCTCCCAGTATTATAACCCGTCAAGAAGGCTGAATGCAACCACTTGTACATGAGATCTTTTAATGTGTTCTCGTCTTGTACTTTACAATCACCAAAGAACCACTCCGAACGAAGGGAATAGGGACTCCCATAGTCATCATTAAACCACTGAACAAAAGCCTCTTCAGCAGTATCTTCCCATTCCCAATCGTTCGCAGGATGTTTGGTCATAGTGATTCTAACTTTGATTTTACAGATTCAGGTGTTGCTTTTACTTGATACACTACTTCATCTCTGCGGGACAATTCTGAGAGAATCTCAGCAGCAATATCCCAGAGTTCAGTAGAGTGTCTATGATTATAAGGCCAAGTTGTTTCAGTCATTTGTTACCCTCACAATAAAGAAAATACTTGTATTCTGATACTTGATGTGGTGCATATCTTACTATATCACACTCCTTGTACTTGTCAACAACCTCAAAGGATGGTTCCAATGGTTTATCACCAGATGCAAAGTGTGCCAGTACAATTAGAATAATGATGAATACAACAGAGGTGCCAATGAATACACCAACACCACGCAGAAACTCTTTGAGAGCGTACTTATCTTCAGGAGTCATAGGTCATAAGGCTGTTGTGGATCTTTGTACCATACCTGAGCATAACACAAATGTGGTTCTGAATAATGTTCCATTTGTGCCATCCAGTGATATCCATTCTCATCAATCGCATTCAGGTAATGAATACCATTCTGAGGATCAATGGTTCGTGTGATAGTTTTGAATTTAACTCGTTCAGGCATTTTCTAACTCCGTAAGTTTTTCATTCACAAAACCAGTCAAATCAAGTGTGCGAGGATCTACACCTTCATCAAGACAATCAAGCATAAACTCCATAAAAGCACCAAGAATCAAACACGATTTACGCTTGTTATCAAGTTCTTGATCAACATAAAAGGTAATGTGATCGTAGAGTTGGTCGTAAGTCATTGTTCTTCAGTTAGGTTGTTTCCTCACAGGTTCCATAGGTTGACGGCCACGAAGATTCCAGGGATCAGCATCTTCAGGTACATTATTATACTTGAGATCCATGATAGCATGAACTAAATCAAGTAAAGATGCATCCTTACCTTTGTACGAGGCTGCACAAAATACATCCTCCCACCAGTCGGCGATCACATCATACAGTTTCTGTTCTTCTTCAGTCATTCTTTTCATCTTCCAAAACAGTTCCCATAGGGCCTTTCTTCAGTCGGGCCCACTCTTCATCACGCTCTTTCCACTCCTTGAACTTCTTATCAAGATCCTCATCCATGGTCAACTCATACTCTTTACAGACCTTACGCTGCTCTTCTTCATTCACATAATCGTTGAAGACCAACGACATAGCACCAGAGCGAATACTAGCAGGGCACATACCAACACAGAGCATGAACTTCTCAAACAGTTTGAAATACTGCTTGGCATTCAGATCAGCAGCAGGAGCAGTAATCACATAATGCTCTTCAGGGATGAAGTCATCATCAGCAATAGTAGAACCAAACCCACGACTATAATCATGAGTATAAGTAGCGTCAAACTTAAATTGAACTTCTGCTTCGTAGGTCATTGATCTAATTCAGATGTGGCTATCGTACCACATCAGGATTCTTCTGTCTCCCCCGATGGGTCAGTTTCTGAAGTGTCCTCATCTTCATCCCACATATCTTTCAATCTTTCTATTACTTCATCCATGGGATACACCTTTTCTTTACCTGTATCAATATCTTCTACAAGTTGATTTAGATAATCAAGAAACTCTTTGGGATAAGTCTCATCCAGGTTGATAGAAGTCCAGAACCATTGGTAACACTCTTCATAAGGATCATCATCTTTCAGTAGAGCATAGTTCTCATAGTTTCCACTGATGAGATCTCTCCACATCTTGAAGTTGTTCCAGATTTCTCTCCAACCAGTCTGGAAACAATGTCCAAAGTAATACTCAACCCAGGTCAGTTTCGTTTTCGTCATAAGGGTTTTGCAATAATGACTCCCATCTCCAAGTTCTGGATAAAATATCTATATCCATACCGAACTTAAATACCCAGAATAGAATACTCAACATTCCGTTGGATCCGAATGAAAGTTGGCCATAAGGCCACGATGGATAATCATTCCAACTTACGGATACTTGCAACAATGACCAACGTTTGATGTTTAGAATTTGAACATAGAAATCATGTCCAAAGTCGTAACGATACTTAAATCTAATTAGATCCACGTTTAACCTCAACACAGTGCATGACTCCTTTATAGAAGTCGGGTTTACATATCATCTCCATTCTAGTACCTACAATGCCATCGGCAAGTCTAAGTAAGGCAACCGTAACAATTACAGACTGCGACAGAACCACATAGAGAACGATTTTATCTTTATGTTTCATGAATGGTGCATTGATCTTATCTGACCAAGCCCAATATTTTTTCCAGAAGTTTTTCATTTTACCACTTAGAATCGGGACACTTTGAGGATTTGAATTTTATTTTATGTTCCATAAAACAACCGCACAAGTAACACCGTCTTTGTTTTGGATCAAAGTGTTCACATTCATTGCATGTGGCCAATCTTTCTTTTTGTTTCTCTTCTGTCACAAAAATTCCATGACCCTCAGAAACATCTTGACCGGTTTCTTTCAAGAATTCGGTAAAGTTTTTCATTTGTTCCCAAAAATCTGGGTATTCTTGCGGATTCATATTATTGGGAAACATTTTACCACTTTACCGCAGGACAACTGGAAGCCTCAAATCTAGCTTTTGCTACCACATAACATCCACAAAGTTTACATCTTTTGTCATTTTCTTCGTAATGTTCACATGAATAACAAACATCCAGTCTTCTATCATACTCCTCATCGGAGACCATAACTTTTTTTCCTTGATATAAATCTCTAGGAATTTTAGCAGCAAGATCAGAGAGATTTTTAATTTGATCAAAAAATGTTGGATATTCGGGTTTCTGGTTGTCCATAAATATTTTTAAAGATGAAAAACAAATGAATTATAATATTGTAGACACTGAGTTGATTAAAGTATCAGAAGATGTCAAACTTCAAGTGTTAACTGTAGGAGAAGAAACTAAACATACAGTTATTGTTATTGATAATTTCCTACAAAACCCTGAAGACTTATTATCTATAATAGAAACTCACCCTATAGAAATGGAATGGGGTAAGTGGGGTCACCCAACACATCTGAAACTGATGTTTATTCGTAAGATGTTTAATTATCTTGCGAGTGAATACTATGGTGTAACGGATATCGTTGACTTAGAAGACAAACTTCGTTTGCAATTTAATATTGTGAACGGAGGAATGCCTTGCAATTATACAACAATTATACCACACATTGATCCAGCAATGTTAGCTTTCTCCTTGTTCCTAAACAAAGACTGTGAAGGTGGTACTGGATTTTACAAACATAAAAAGTCTGGCATTGATTATCAGGTTGAGTATTTTGATGAAGGTTTTAAAAAGACTGAAAAGTATTGGCAAATACACGAAACCTATAGAAAGGCCAAAAAACATGACTATGAAACTATACTAGATTCAAGAAACATTCATGAGGATGATTGGGAATTGCAATATGTTGTAGATGCACAATACAACAGATTTGTTATGCACCCAAGTTATATTTTCCACTCAGCATATGTAGAAAAAGAATGGTATCAAGAAGAGAAGAGAGTCAGTCTAGCTGGATTCATTCTGTAAATCTGGAAGACTATATCATCACAATACCCAATGTCTTGCCTGCAGATGAATATTATGAGGTATTAGACTACTGTGAAGATACTCAAGATTTTGAAAGAAGAGAGAAGTCTAGTGAAAAGTTAGACACTTTACATCAACATGGAAAAAGGTACGACATACGATTAGATGATGGAAGAATTCATGATTTAATCAGAAAGGCCTTTCTAATAGGATTGGAAGAGTCTTTACCTCACTATGGATACTTTATTCCACCAAACTTTTATCAGGTCACAAGTGGATATTGGTTACTAAAATATATTGAAGGAGACTTCCTTTCATGTCATTCGGATTTTCAAGCAGAATCTGGATCATTAACGATGTCTTATTGCATCAATGATGATTATGAAGGGGGTGAACTATTATTTTGGAAAAATCATAAGATACCGAATCAAAAAAATACTGTTCACGTATTTCCATCATGTCTTCTTTATCCCCATGAAGTTTTACCAATTATCAAGGGAATACGGTATTCTGCAATAACTTGGTTCGGAAACGAGAGAGCTTCAAGGAATATATAATAAATAAGGTTTCTTAAAAATAATGCCTGCACAGACATCACATTTACAAGAATTAGTTGAAAAGAAATGGTTTACATCTTTAGTAGATGAAGAAGATGTAAGCAACATTGAACAATTATCTGAATACACAGAATTTGCAAGTAATGCAATACTTACTAAAAATTTTACTACCGGTGAAAAAACTTACTTTGTTTCTATGCAAGGAAGTCCAATTTTTTTCAAACAGTTTAATTATTTAAATAATAAACTTCTTGACAGATTGCAATTATATCTAATGGAGTTCGACTCTGAAGATTTGTCCACAGTTCAATCTGAGTTATTTTTCTTCGACTCCACATTAATAGAAAATAGTTATGATTCCAGTTCTATTGCAAGAGACTCAATAAAAACAATATTTGATGCTTATTATTCTTGTGATGAAGAGTTCTTAACAAATACACTAGATGTATTTGATGGTGGTACAGCAAGTTTTGTTGATGGCATTAGAATACACAAAAAAGAAAATTGCAATACTGCTTTATGTTATGAATTGGGAACAAATGCAGAAGACAGAAGTTTCGAAAGAAATTCGAGGGTGTTTAAAGATATTGCTTTGTTATATGGACTTAAAGAATCTTTAGTAGATGAGTGGATAGAAAAATATAAGCCAATTTTATACAATAAAAATACTAGAATATGTTATCAACTAAAACACTCGGAAACGGGATCATTTGAAAAATTTGAAGTTCTTATTCTACCAATATCTTCTCAAGTGTTTATGACTGCACACAATGAATCTATTCAGTCATTCTTAGAACTTGGACTAATTAATCAAGATCAAGCAAATGATCTTAAAGATTGGAATGATTATACATTCAGAGTTCTTAGCCATTTCAACTTGATACTAACTGAAGGAACATCGAGTTTGAATACAGAGTTGCAAGCGTTTTATGGAATAGAACTTGACGAAAAAATTAATCCTCCATATAGACCAGTCTTATCTCTTGAAGATAACCCAGAAGAAACTGGTGGAGAATATTATCCAGAAACTTGGAATATCGGTAAAATTTAAGTAGGACCGCTTGTTTGAATAGTACCAGGAAGACCTGGAGAAACTAAGAATCCACTATTTGTTAAAGCGGGACCAGCAGGGCCACCGCTACCTCCTCCGGCACCACCATCTCCACCGTTACCGCCTTGGCAATTTCCGCCTGGGCCAGTGGAACCGCCTCCGCCACCGTTTCCGTTGCCCCCTCTGGATCCCCAACCACCTCCAGGGCCTCCAGATCCGCCGCCGCCACCGCCATTTCCGGGGTTGTTACCACCGTTGCCACCATTTGGACCGATTAGATTTAGATTAGTTCCATCCCAACTATAACCTCTACCCTGGCCACCGTTACCACCAGAGCCGCCACCGTCGCCACCTCCACCTACACCTCTGTCACAAGAGTTGCATTGTGGACAAAACCACCCACAACAATAACTTCTATTATTTCTTCCATCATTACCTTCTCGGCCTCCGCCGCCTCCACCACCACCGCCACCTCCGCCGCCGCGAAGGTAACCACCAGTCCCACTAGTACTCAAAATCTTAGTAGTTTGTCCCAAAGATAAAGCAGTACTGCCACCTCCGCCATCATTGCCTCTACTTCCTCCACCTCCTCCATTACCACCAGCACCTCTATGTCCAGTTACTCCTCCACCGTTAAAATCAAGGATAATAGTTGATGGAGATCCACTATTGACTGTCATTCCAGGATTTCCATTCTGGGAAATAATAGTACCAGAAATAATTACTTTTTTTGGCACATTATATTCATAATGATTTGAGAAGATTGCATTAGTGTTTACATTCTGTTCAACACTAGTAATCGTTGTAATAACTCTAGAAATGCAATTTCTAAATTGGCTGATAGAAATTGTACCACTTGTTGGTAGTTGACCATTAGAGGCAGCATCTGGAACTATACCACCATTTCTATAATAAGCACTTAAACTAACTGAACCTGTAGATGCAGAAGCTTCTGCAGTTTCAGTTAGGTTTCTAATAGCACTGAAGCTGACGGGACCGCTAACAGGTACTGGATTAGTAGAAATTGAGACGGCCATTTATAAACTATTAATCTTTATTTTATTTAGAACAAAAAACCCCATCAAGATGCTTGACAGGGGCTGATCTATTTTATTATAATGACTCTGTGGAGTTTCAAGATCACTCTTCAGCTTCTTCTGAAGCTTCTGGAGCTAGATCTTCCATTGGAGGAATCTCTGTACCTAGAAGAGCTAGGGTTTCGAGAGATCCTTGGATCTTGAGAAAAATTTCTTTCTTTTCATTGAACTTTCTTTCAAGATCCATCATTTCTTTTCTGATGACACTGGCCTGAGATACCAAGCTCTTTGCCATTTGATCTTTGTTTAGGTCAGACATGGTTTATTTCAATGTAAATGGTTTACGTTACGATTCTATTTATTACCTTTCAACTCGTCAAGTTCTTGTCTGAGTTCGGTAATTTCACCCTTAAGATCCTTGATAGCCTCAATGAGTAGAGGTACAAGTTTTTCATACTTAACGGTCAAGTATTTATCATTTCCAGGAGCAGGTGCTACTGCCTCTGGTAGAACTTCTTGAACTTCTTGTGCAGAAACACCGGAGTGTCTTACACCAGATTCGAATCCAATTTCTTGTCCTTTCTCGTTGAACTCATATGTAAATCCACTGAGTTTTAGAACTTTCTCGATCGCATTATCAATCAGTTCAATATTTGTTTTGAGTCTGATGTCAGAAGCAAAAGCAGTAATGTCCCCAGTTACTGAGAGGTTATTTGTAGATGGGTTGTAATAGATACCTGCATCTGTATATAGAACTTCGTTTGTTGAAGATCCATTATTACTATTAACAAAAGTTATATAATGGTTTGCGTTTGTAGCAACAGAAACTGTCTTAATCTGGTCTGCGGAGGAAATGTTACCAGTTACGTTACCGACTAGGTTTGCAGTAATCGTTCCAGCGGAGAAGTTGCCACTTGCGTCTCTCTGTACAACATAGTTCGCAGTATTTGCACTTGTTGCGTTAATTGCAATAGTTTTACTTGTACTATTATTAAATGCAGTATTAGAAGTAATAGTCAGTGGAGAAGAAACTCCAATACTGTATTGTAGTGGGCCTCTTAGTTGAGTTGCAGTTACAATTCCTGCAGCAAAACCACCAAGACCATTTCTTACAACTACTGTACTTGCAGTATTAGTATCTGCGGTAGTGAATCCATCAAGTAAGTCAGCATTCAGGTTTGTAACTTTGGTTGTAGAAGTAACTTGGAGTGGTGCAGTTCCAGTTGCAACTGTAGAAACGTATCTCTGTGCGGTTGAAACACCAGAGAGATTTTGTTGTGTACCATTAACATGGGTAACAAAACCAACGTTTGCATATAGTCCGTTATTTGCAACCAGAGAAGTACTTGCTCTCAGGTGAGTGTATGTACCAGCTGTACCAACAATAGAAGTAACAACACCTACGTTAATATAAGCAGTTAGTGGATCAGCAGAAGAAGCACCTCTTAAAGTTCTTGTTGTAAGAGTGGTAATAATACCAGTGTTTACATATCCAAGTGGGGAGTGGAACTGTTGGGAGATGTTTAGTTTCGTTGTAGTTGTAGCAGTACCGGTTACACCCTCATAAACAAGAGTTGTTCCAGAAATTGTTGTAACAATACCAATGTTGATATATGCATTTGGTGTAGCAAAACTGGAGTTAACTCTGAATCCATTAAAGAATCCACTTGTACCATTAACGGTGGTAATAGTTGCAGCAAAACCAGTTAAACTTGTAATGATGCCGACGTTGGAATAGAAGTTAGTTACTGTACCAACTTCGGACTTGAAGTTAGTTACGATTCCAACTCCAATGTATCCAGTTCCAACTGATAGTGTTCCAATATCAACAGCAGTTGCATCAAGAGCAGTTGCAGTAACAAATCCTGAACTACACTCTAGAGCACCAACTTGAAGGGTTCCAGCAACAGTAGATATTCCTGGGAAAGTTGAATTGAATGAATTCTCAAACTTAACTACAGCATTAGTAAAGGTTGCTGCATATCCAGTAACTTCAAGGTTTTGGAACTGTGCAATCTTTCCAGCATTTGCATGTTTAATTGTGTAGGTGGAGCCACCAGTACCAACAAAGTTGATATAATCATTTACCGTAATGTCATCATAGGTAACACCAGCGAATGTCTGGTTAGATGCGAATGTAACGGCGCCACCTACATAGAGGTTCTTCACTCTAGTGGTGCCATTGACCTCTAGGGCGTCCAGGAATGGGTATGTCGCATCACTTTGACCTACCCCGATCTGATCCAGCTTTAAGAAGTCTCTATTCTTGTCTCTGGAGATCATACCCCATCTACGCCAATCACCATCAACAAATACGTGTCCAATGTGTCCAGTAGGATCAGGAGTTGAGATCAGGTTAACATCACCAGATCTTGCACCAGTTGTTGGAGTAGAAATACCAACGGTGATTAGTTTTGCCTGAGAAGCAAGACCCTTAATGTATAGATCTCTGGTCTCTAATCCATTTTCAGAAGTGTTAGTTACTTTCTCGGAGAAGTTAACAGGACCATAGAACTGTGATGTTTGGTTGTTATTCTCACCACCCTCAACAGTTAGTCTTTCTTTGATAACAACGTCATCGAATACACCACTGTTTCTCTTGGTTGTTTCGGTGATTGCGTCATCACCAAAGTAAGTAACAATAGGTGCCTCAATGACTTCTTCTTCACCAGTTGCACCATTTAGTTTAGTTGCACCGTTATAGAACTCACCTCTGTCGTTCATACCAGTGTAAACGACAGTACCACCGTTCTGTTCTCTTGCCTGAGAAATGATAACCTCAGTATCACTTAGAACGCGATCCTGTTTTACAGGCAAACCAGTTGAGTAGTTACCAGGGCCATAACCAAGATATTCAAATGTATGACCAGAAGCACGTAGAATAGAGTGTCTACGAATTTCTACAGGCAATACTCTAACTTTTTTAACAGCAGTTCCTGCTAAACTTTCTCTTGCACCAGTAGAGAATTGTCCTCTTATAACATTTACTGAGGTTGGGAGTGGTTCTGCAACAACACGAACAATCTCTGCATTGATTGCTAGGTAATCACCCTTCTTAATTCCTGCAGATGATGTTAATGGAACTGTTGTAGAAGTTGCACTTAGATCTCCATTGGTTGTTGTAGTTAAACCAGCATAAACATATGCGCCTCTTCCACCCAAGTTTTCTTCACCAGCACCTAAGGCTTTACCTTGTGAAGAGAATCCAAACTTATGTACAGTTACTCCAGTTGGATTAATTGTATGGGCAATGGTAGAAATACCAGCAGTGAAAGTAAATGTGTTTACTCCAACAACTTCACTTACTTGGAACTTAGTTCTGTAATTAGTTACAGTATTGATTCCAGTGAAGAATGTACTACCAGATCCTACTAAGTTAAATGTATTTCCTGGCAGTAAACCGTGAGCTCCAAGGCAAGTTACAGTTGCAATACCTATTTCCTTATTATAATTTAAATCACTTACAGATACTCCGTTGGAAACTAGATTTGCTATTGGATAAAGTGCATCATTTCTTGGATAATAGGTCAGTCCAATACCTGCATTTTCATTGTAAACTTCGATAGTTCTTGATGAAGGAACCGCAATAATTTTGAAAATACCATTTAGTTCTGGATTTAAGAAACCATTTAATTCAAGAGTATCACCAACGTTGTCAACAATTTCGGTAACTTCAACAATCGCAGGATTTGTTGGAGCAGCAGCAAATCCTGGAGATACGGTTAAAGTGTTACCTACTCCGTATGCAGAACCAGCATCAACAATAGAAACGGAAGATACTGTATTTCCAACAGAAATCGTAGCCTTTACAGTGGCATTTCTTCCAGATAAGGAGTTATTGACAAGTTCTGTGGAGTATAGTATTGAAGAAATACCCGCAGAGTTGTTATAACCAACACCAGCAGCAATGAGGTTTATCGATTTAATCGAATTGAGGTTATGATCAATATCAGTATAGAGTGTAATGGTTGTACTACCAGATCCACTAATTGATGCACCAGTTACTGCATAACCAATTCTATTATTTTGTGAGAAGTAATTGAGAGCTTCTTTTGTAATTGAACCCCTCTTATCATTTGTTGAGATCTTTCCGATTGGAGATAGATCTGAATGGCTTGTAGTTGGTATTGGGTCTGGATTGTAATTATCTCTATCTTGTTGTGGGTATAAGTTTCTGATGTCCTGATTGAATCTCTTTTCACTTAGACCATAACCTACATTAATGTCTGGAGAAATACTTCCAGAAATCGCAGTAATATTATAGATACCATCTTGTCCATCAGTTCCTGGAATATGTTTCTTAATTTCAGAACTTCTATAGATGAACAGAGTATTTTTATATTTACTTCTTTGTACTGTTGGTAGAGCTTCGATTTGTTGTTGTGTAGCTCTCTGGTTTGTTAGGTTTCTAAAAGCACCAGGGTCTGCGGTTAATCCAGTAAAAGTAAAGGTTTTGGTTGATGGGACAGACGCTACCGTAAATTCTCCGTTATAAGGAACGGATGGGTCTCCAGTAGTGTTGTTTGCACTAATAATTCCCCTAACAATTACCCTATCACCAGGAACTAAATTATGTGGTATTTCAGTTTTAATTGTTGCTGTTCCAGATGTGTATATTGCATCAACAATTATTTTAGGGTTTCTAAGTTGAGTTACATCATCCAAATCTGAAGTCAGATATGATACGGAACCAACACCAACATTCTTAGATTCTTGGATAATAAATCCATCTGTGGGTGGTCTTGCATTAACAAATTCCTTTGGAATTACATAACGCATTTTATAAAGACGATCTTCCAGACCTCTGTTGTCTGTAAATCTTTGTACGAATGTTGCACCAGTAACATTTCCTAAAATTACCGTACCAATACCAACAATTCCTTCATAAACTGTGTTGAAGAATGTTGCTGGATGTCCTAGAACATACCATTGTTTTTCAGTATCGTCATACTGAACTGGATGTCCATAATCTCCAGGGGCTTTATCTGATACTGAACTGATGACTTTAAGAACACCACCACCATTAGAGATACCAGTTACGGTATTACCAGATAGAGCGTCGTTTAGTGTTGGAGACAGTTTAATTTGGTTTGCGTTTAGTCCAGAAGTATATGCATAATAGACTTTTGCACTTTCAACGTTTGCAGGCATTTCACCTGTATCACTATAGATTCTTACAGTTTCACCATTAAACAGTTGGTGATTTTCTGTCAGTGTAATGATGTTGTTAGATACACTATTGATACCAACGGCACGACCAACTTCATAGGTCTTTCTAGATATTGGGCCAATTCCTGTTGGAACAGGCATTAAAACTGGGGTGGAGTAAGTAGATTGTGCAGTACCTACAATGGTAGTTAGATATAACTTTTCATCTCTTCTTGCACCAATTCTGTATGAGTCAATCTGAATTGGTGGTGGAATATCCTTGGAGAAATAATCAGCTAACCAAAGTTTTTGGACAGTGCCAGTGTTGATTATTTTGAGAGCATCAAGAGGCAACCAAGAAACAGCACTCTGTCTGAGATTTGGTTCTCTTGGTGGAATAACGTGAGTAATATAACCAACGTCGTCTCTATCAAAGGATTCTGGTCTAAATCCAGTAGACTCTAGTGCAACTGCACCGAAGTTTGAGTTCGAGTTGGTGATAGATTGGTCACCACCTGTATCAGATACGAAGTGTTTTGCATAACCAATAGCAAACACAGAAACTGCCTGAATAATAGCGTTGTTACTGGTTTTGATGTGTATACTTTCATAGTCTGGTTTATAAATTGCTCTAGAGTTAATGTGTAGAGGCTTTTCAGATTCGGCAACAGTTTGGTTATCGTTGTAAATACCGGTCTCTTCATCATAAAGGATGAAAGCGTTATCATCTTTTTGTAGAGAGATACCTGTAAACTGAGCAACAAGCATGGACTTAAATCCAGTTGCCTTGCTACCATCAGCGTGCATACCATTAAGACCATATACAGATCTTAGGGTACATGAGAAGATATATGGAGATGCGGAAGAAACACTATCAGATTCTACTAAAACTGAAGAATTGATGAATTGAGAAATATCGGGAAGTGGATCTGTTGGAATTTCTGGAGCGGTATATGTAAAGGTGTTCTCATCAATTACATCGGATACAATAAAAGATCCATTATAGGAACTAATATTAGTAGTGATACCGGAAACTAAAACAGGAGTATCTTTAAATAATCCGTGTGGCTCTGTAGTATCAATTCTGATTGTACTTGTAGCAACAATTCCGTCACCAGATCTAATACTTGTAATACCAATACTATCTGCACGAAGATCGCCAACAATTCTAAATTCGTCTACTGATGGCTCAAAATCGGTTCCAGCTGCAGCAGGATAGTTTGCTAGACCTCTACCAGAAGTATCGCCATAGGCGTGAGTAATCTTGTAGTAATACATTTCAAGATCTGTTAGATCTTGAACTTCTGATCCCAAAATAGCTAGGTTTGCACCATCAGCATATTCAAAGGTTGTTAATTTGTGGTGTGAGAAGTTTGGAACAACTTTTCTTACACTGGAATCCTTATAAGCAGCTCTATTGATGTCTGCATCAAAAATAGAAAATGCAGTGAAGTAACAAGTACCCGTTACTCTGAAAATAGCAGATCTATCAACCTCATTATTCTCTGGATCCGGTACATACATTGGACGGATCTTTGTCTTTCTTAGATCCAAACCAACGATAGAAGTACCTCTAGGTAGAATTACACCACCTTCAACCGAGTTGAATTTGTGTAAATCATTATTTTCATCGAAAATATCAAAATTACTATTTTCATTAAATTCTGTAATGGTTGCTCCTGAGGTTGTCCAACCAAAATTTAAATATCTTTTAAATACAGCACTTCCACCAACATTTGCAATAGAATATCCAGGTCTATTATCAATATAGTGCGTTCCAGGATAAACCAGGATGGTTGTGGTATCAATCTTATCGTTATTTCTTCCTACTTGATATGAAAATCTTGCGGCCTCAATCAAAGCCCTTTGAATAGTTCTAAAAGGTCTTGTTAAGGAGTTACCTCTATTTTCAAAACTATCAGTTGCGTCAAAGTCCGATGGGTTGACATAAAGGATATTACCTTCTGCATTCTTTAGGAAATTCTCTAATCTACTTAGGGGCATCTTGTTTTCCTACAGTGACAAATCTATTCTTTTTATATTTAGACACTAAAAAACCTCCCTCATAAAGGGAGGTTTTAAAGTTCACACGGAAGGGATTTGTCGCTGGTGTCATAGTATCACCAATTATTATATTACCACTTAACTTCCTTCCAGGCAAGTCTTTCTTTCAATTCCTTTTGAAAAACCATAAGATAGCGATGTTTACGAGAGCGATCCCTCCACTCACCGTCAATGCCGCTGACACTACCTCTAGAATGTTTGGTTCCATCTGCGTAATAGAAATCTTTTTTAGGGTCAGTTAACCCATAGTACTTGAAATTACAAGCTCTGTATATAGTTCCAGTGTGGTGACTAGCGTCAGCATAACTAAGAATAGCAGAAACTGTGACATCTTTTCTAAACCTCTTGATACATTTACTTACAAACCACGAGGTAATATTATATTCTTCTTTCTGTACTTCTGGGTCTATGCATAAACGAGAGAGTTCAAATAAACCCTCCTGTTCATCTCTTTGTAGACCAAATGCACCTACAGCTATTTCTGGAACAGGGAGACCAGTAAAAACGCAAGCAGCAAGACACTTCCCAATTCTAAGGGGACATTCCCACTCAGTATGCCTGAAAAGTCCATAGTTATACCCCGATTTGAAGTCTTTCGACTCATCTTTTAGATAATGATGAGTATAAAGAAGATCTTTGATTTCTTCCTTACTAACTCTATCTATGTAAAAATCACTCTTCACTTAGGTATAATTACTTATTATGTGTTAGTTTACTCATATTCTACCCAACCTGTCAAGATATATTTTGTATCTTCTAATGGGGGATTTCCTCTATGGACATGGGTAAATCCACATGGAGCAACAATTAACTTACCCACCTCTGCCTTGATTCTTTTTTTATAGTATAAGAATTCTGTTTCCCCACCCTCTTCAATTGTATTAAGATATAGGATAAAAAATAACAATCTATCATACACTAATCTACTAGCAGCTTCATGGTGCCAAGTATGATATCCGCCGCCAGGTTCTGTTCGTTGGAGTTTTAATTTAAAAATTTTATGTGATGGAGACTCTTTAAGTACACTATATTGTTTTGCATAAATCGGATAGATGTCACTCCAAAACCTATTTAAAAACAGATCGGTTAGGGGTTGATCTAGTTGTACGCAAGCTTTATCATGTAGGAATACCTGATCATCATTTACATGATGAGCCATAATTCCATGACTTTGTACTCTATCGCTTGCAAAACCTAGGCGATCCATATTTTCAAAGTACTCTATGTACTCTGAACATTCTTCATAACTAAAGAAATTTGGTGCTTCTAGTATAAAATCGGGATTAACTTTCATCATCAGTTATAATAAATTCCACAGTATTTGCTACGTCATTCATAGCTTCTCTAAGATTTTTTTGACTTCCAGCATGTTGATCCATCGTTGAAGGGTCTGTAAGAGTCCATCTCCACTGATCCATTTCTTGATTATACCAGAGATTAATAATCATCGTCGTTGTCCTTCCAATCAAACTCTACCATTTCAATATTAAATGCGATAGAAATTCGTTCTTCGGTGGAATTGTTTTGTTCCACACGATGCACTAACCAATATGGAAAAAGTAAAAGTTCGTTTTCTTTTGGTATATAGGAAGCCGTAGATCTACCATTATTATAATACATCATCGGTTCTGTATGTAGAGTTAGATGATCTCTTGGATCATTAAATACAATACCTCCAGAATTTTGTGGTACTTTTACGTATAGAATACCTGACATAAAAGCACCCCTGCCAATATGGTCATGAGCACTATTAGAACAACCTGGATAGTTAATATTTACCCACGCCTTTAGGGAATAGTCTAAAATTTTTAAATCGGGTCTTTGTGGGATATAAGATCTTATCTTTTTTTCAAAGTCCTCGTCTTTAAAGTTAGCTCCTTGATACCCTTTTACATTAGATATGGTTCTACTAGGAGTCTTTTTTTCAAAATCCTTTATTTTTTTATATAAACTATCTAAATCAAAATCACAGTTATGTACAAAAACTTCAGTAGGGAAAAATTTTAAGACATCCATAATATTATTTGTATAAAGCCCACGGTCGGACTTGAACCGACGACCTACGGTTTACAAAACCGTTGCTCTATCCAGCTGAGCTACGGAGGCATATGTGGAAGATCGGATTATTTCCGATCAAACTCAAAGAATCCATTAACAGATCCCCAGACTTGTTCGTGGGTATTTATATCAAAACCTTGATCTATTACTCTGTAATATCCGTTTCCTAATACGCTTTCTGTTATTAGGTAGGTTTCTTTACCGCCCCTGTTTACGAAGCACTCATTACAAGCACTTCTTCCACGAAATACATCACCATCCCACTTGAATATAGTATCACATCCAGATAAGTATGTCAACTCTCCGTTGTTAGACTTATAATTTTTAGAAATAATAAGATCGTTTTCTTCAGAGAGTTTGAGTATAGTTTCTCTATATGGAGTCTTTTCGTAACTATATTGTTGAGTTACTTTAAATTCTTCCTCATTTAATTTAATATGGTTGAGACATATTAAAGCATATTCTCTTGGGTATTGGAAAGCTTGTCTTTGATTATCAAAATATCCTTGAAAATAACTTTTGAATACTTCAATCATAAATTCTAATAACTATATTAAAAGTTGGAGGCGGAGAGCTATTCTCAATCCCTTTTGTATTCCCCTCGGTTATTTAGTCTCTAAATTTTATAGCTAAAGTAAACCTTGGATTGTCTCTGAAGGAAGATGCAGAGTGCATTAAGGTTGCATCAAACAAAATAGATCTATTTGTTACGGGTGGAATGGATCGTATTTCATCATTGATAATGAACTTTGTTTCTCCACCAGAATTTAAATCTTTATATGGATTGGGATAGAACAATAAAGTATGTTCACCTGGAGGACCATCTTTATGAAAGTTTGGAAGTTCTCTTGGTAAAAAGAGATTTATATACATTCTATAGATCTTTTGTTGTGTGTTAAAGACTTCTCTAGAACGTTCTTCGAAAACTTTATACCAAAGGTTATCCGAATTTAGTGGGGTTATTAACCCAGTTGGAGCAAGATTTGGTGCATCTCTTTCTCCATAAAAATATGGTGCATTTAGACAAAACGAATAAAATGATTTGAGATCATCTAAGTCTAAAAAATTATCGTGAATTTTTATCATATTAATTTTCTTTTTAATAGGACGAGGGGGACTTGAACCCCCACGGGAATACTCCCAACAGATTTTAAGTCTGGTGCGTCTACCACTTCCGCCACCGTCCCACAAAAAACCTATTCAGGTTTATAAGTTACAGGATGAAAATTACAATACTCATTGAAAGTAATCTTCATTTCTTTGTTAGACAGACCGCAATGTTGTGCAGCTTTAGGGAGATTCCATTTAGCTTGAAACAACATTTCCATTGCTTCTCGTGTTTCTGGTCGCATATTAGAATGGTACGATTTGAAGTTCTTGAGCGTTTAGTTCGTTTTTAACGTAAGATTCCCACCTCATTGCGTCTTCAATATTGTAGAATACGACTTCATGTTTGGCAAGACCTTTTTTCTTGGGTTTGAAGTATTGAACCTTATACTTCATCTGCGACTACCTCACCACGCAGTTCTGCGAGTTTTGCAGTTGCAAGAGACTCAACACAAGTCCAATAGAGTTCACCACTCATCGGGAAGTTTTCACGACAGAAATACTCTGCGGTGTCTTCTTGCAGGCCCTGAAGGGACTTCAGAGTATCACGATCAATTTGCATGGGGTGTCCTTGATTACATGGCTATAATACCAAGACCCACTGGACTCGTCAAGGGGTGTATGACAGATTTTTAACTGGTCGCAACCCCTGTAGTATTGGACGAGAACCTATTTGCACTTCTATAAGTGGTTGGTTCAAAGGGCGTTAAGTCAATATTGTTTAGAATCGCAACATCGGCAGTGAGTCTATTGATTTCCACTTCTGCATAAACTTTTCCTTGTAACATAGCAAAAGCTTCGCTTTCCAATTTATCTCTCAGAGTTCTTAAAACTCTGGCTTTATTCAGAGTATCAGTGATGCGAGGTTGGTTTCTTGCAATAATAGCGTCTCTACTTGATTCTGCTGCAGTAATTGCAGTATCTAAAGCACTACATCCAGTCAAACCAGGATTTGTTGGGCTTGTTCCACTATAATTGATACTATATCTGGATGGAGTACTTGTTGTAGTTCCAATTCCCGCAGTGCTTACAGTGATTGATTGTCCTTCTGTTGCATATGTAAATGTACTTGCAATTGCAACTCCAGAAGTGTTGTATGTATATGTAATATATCCAGGCCACTGAGTTGTTCCACTATAATAAGTCACATATCCGTTTCCACATGCAGGTTCTGGAGAGAATTCGGGCCCAATAACTTCTTCCCACTGGAATGGTCCGGAAGAACTACCATTGTTTACTAATATTGCTGTGTGACCAAGACCAACTCTAGTAGTATCCATGATAGCAATAGTCACTGGATCTAATGGATTGTTGGTATAATCAAAAGTATCAAGAACAGATTGAGTTGTTCTAATTGCTGTGAAAAATGCGTCATTAGCATCAGCGTTTATGGGTTGATCTAATAATAATGATGGAAACTCCGACTTTATTCCCACAGTGAATACAGTAGTTGCAGCTCCAGTAGCTGGAGAACTTACAACTAAAGCAGGACCACTTGTTGATGAAGATATGAAAGATCCTGTAGCATAGTTCCAAACTTCAATTGTATAACTTCCAGTGGAAAATCCAACGATTGTTGTTCCTGGTGTTAAAACTCCGATCTTTTCTATGGAATCTCCTGTATTAATTCCAACAGTTGAACCTATTCCAGTGTGGACAATGATAGTTGATCCAAACGCAACAGTTCCACCAAACTCTACAGAGTTGATGGTAATTAAACTGACTCCGAATCCAACTATATCTGGTAGATTTGCAGAACTGTATAATTGCGGATTATCAATACTATCGGTGATAGTGTCACCCAATAGTAGACTATTGGTTCCTCCGATACTAGTTACAGCAAGATTGGTTGCACCATATCCAGCACTACCAGTAAACTCTGCAACAATATTAGAACCATAGTCTTGGTTTTGTGGTCTTCTATAATACTTTACACCATACTTATTATAATCAATCTGAACGGCAGAATTTTTTCTTGCAGTATATGTGTAAGTACTATAACTACTTGTCAATCCAACTTGATATGTGTTTGATGCAGTTAGTACCCAAATCAGATCAGTTTTGCAACCATTAGATATTCTGTTGTCATATGCAGTTTTTACCGAACTTATCGCAACATTAATCTCATCTACCAATGGTAGAATTGATCTGTCCATATTTTCAATAATTGCATCGTATTGATCTATACGGACATCATAAAGTTGAAGTTGATCTCGGATCATCTCAACTTCAGCTCTTCTTTGTTCTAATTGTTCTTCCAGTTCTGCAACAAAATTAGTTGATATCATCTTTCTCTATTTGTAATTTTTCAACGTCAATTCTTTCAGCATATACAACATAACTACAATTTATTGGTCCTCCTGCATTATTTACCACATTTATTCTTCTTCCCCACTCTATATTTTTTACAAATAATTCTTGATAGAACTCGTGTGGTGTCAGATGTACGGTAATTGTTTCTGGATCAATTAAATTAACCCAATAATCAGGTAATTCTATCACATTACTTCCTACAAGTTTACCTCTATGATAAACACCTATCTCTGGACCTTCAATACATGCATGAATTAGTCTTTTCCCTGGTTTGTTGGGGTGTGGAATATCAAACTGTTTAAACGGAGCAGCAACACCTGCAAATTGTCCGTAATTTGCCTTAATATAAGAACATAGAATTGCTTGTGCTTTAATAAGTTTTGCAGTACCTACAGACTGCATTACTTTTGCACCAGCAGTCTGTTGGACTCCTGCTTTGGTACTTAGTCCCAAAGATGTTGCAAGGGCTTTCTTTACACTGATTCCAGTCTTAATAGTAGCTCCACTAGCATTAGTGATCGCAAATCTGTTGATAACACCAGTTAAATTGATGTTCCCGACAAAGTTAGAAATACCAGTAACTTCTAAAGATGCAGGTACTCCCAATCCAATAGGAGGACCAATCATACAAGCAGCTCTTGCAACACCAGCAGATGCAACAAGTCCAATATAAACAGGTCCGTTTAATACGGCAGTACCTGGGAAAATTCTAGAAGTTGCAGTTAAAAAAGAAGTATCTAATGCACCTACTACTAACTTATCACCAATATGTTGAATTGAAAATGTCATCTATCACTCCCCACATTCTAACCATTTTTTAAATTTTTGTAAGACTTTCATAATTTGACCCAAGAAAGATCCCTGTGTAATATCAGTAATTACTCCACCACTAGCAGAGATACCAGCAGCAGTTTCTACAAAGTTTCCTCCAATTGCTGCAGTTGCTGTGGCTACTGTGTCAATATTAGTTCCCTTAAAAGTTTGTTTTGGAGCATTAGTTGCGATCTGTTTTGCAGCATTTATCGTAACTTCTCCTTCTCCATCATAAGCAACAATTCTTATATTTCTACCTCTAAGAATTATATCACCATCCAAGGCATCTATTATTATATCTCCATTAATGGTTCGGATTACTTTAGCTGGTTCTCCCTCTTGACAATCCTCGCCACTTAATTCGTAAGAAGTCTTATAACAAATATCAAACTTCATTCCGTCCGTAGTGTAGTGATATCCTTGATTATTGTCTGTAAACATCGAATAATCAATTGTCCTCCCAGCACCATCTGGAACACCGGATTTAGTAGTAAACCCCGGTTTCTTTTCATAAAATTCTTTTGGTTGTTCTGACATTTTAGCAATCGTCGCAACAGAGGTTTACATTAATAATTTGGTCAGTTGTCAATCCAACTCTTGAGTTTGGATTATCTACAATAAATTGTGGAATATATCTTAGAACAGGTCTTAGAACTGCTCCTTGACCAGTATTAGTATTTATTGTTGGTACAGGAAGCTCTCTGAACTCTGACTGACAAGAACTTGCGGATGTTATTCCAATTATTGATCCATTCGGAGTTAAAATTGGAGAATATGCACAAGACCCAATATTAATAATATCTCCACTAGTATAACCAATTCCTGGTGAAGTTATAACAATATTAGTTACTATTCCTACAGGAATTGAAGAAATTCCAACTCCACCTCCAGTCGTGCCTATTCCAGTTCCTCCACTTGTTGTACCTATTCCCGTAGTACCATCAGTCAATCCGACACCAAGATTGGTCTGACAATAACCACTTCCTGGAGAAATGATATAGATCGATTCTATATTTCCGTTTTCATTGATTATTGCACCAGCTTGAGCGCCCGATCCATATCTTGAATTATCTAGAATAGTTATACTTGGATTTTGTGTAAATCCCCTTCCAGCATTTAAGACTCTTATTGCAAGTATGGATCCCCTTGTTGGTTCAATAACTGCTACAGCGGAGGCACCAATCCCAGTTCCAGTAATTACTACTTCTGGTGGGACACAACGATAGAACCTCACTCCAGGAGGCATAGGAGTCATATCTTCTTGAGATGTTGGATTTACTATCCTTTCCCTACAATCTCTAAATGGAGTGGCTGCAGAACCATACATTGACAATAGACCTGTCCATTCATCTACAGAATCCCCAAGTCCACCTAGAATATCAATCTTACCAATTGCTTCTGCCCAATCATCGGTCTTGGGGAATTGAATTCCAGCAAATGGATCCCAAGTCTTTACTGGTTTACACTGCAGTCTATCGCATTCTAGGAAACTTAAAATTTGACTTAGATAATTTACAGATCCTCTAATATAAGAGGTTATTTGTCCGATTCCTCCAGTTAACCAATCTATTCCAGACAGAACAGAAGATAATCCACTATCAACAAGATCACCAAGTTTTTCTATTAAACTTGCAGCAACTTCTGATGCAGCACACTGAGGAATGTTGTTCGACTTTCCGATAAGTCCATTCAACATTCCCAGAATGAAATCTAATATTGGTCCAAAAAGTTTCTCAAAAATACAGAAGATTATGTTTATTATATTTTTTGCAGCCTCAGATATTTGTAACCATTGTGGTAATGGAGTTGTTGGTGCAAATGCTCTGAATAAACACCCAATTAATTTAATAATATTATCACGCATACCATTAATGATAAATTTCATTATGGATGCGATTAATCTAGCAACTTTTTTTACCTTTTGACGTATATCTACAACTTTGTTTCTGATCGGATCAATGAATCCCAAAGCAGTTTTTTCCAATCCATTTACAAATCCTATGAATCCTTGTAAAGCTGCTTGGATTTGTGCAATGAAGTTATTCCAACATCCATTGTCTCCTTGAACTGGGCCTGCGTCATAAAATGCTTTAAGTGCTCCCACAGCAGAAGCGTCATCATAAAACAGTTGATCTTGTACTATTCCAGTGAAGTTGAAATTTGATCCAGAATTAGATGATAACGGATTAAAATCAGTACTCAATCCGATTGTACCAGAAGTATCTACACCAAATGTTACTGCTGGTCCTGATGGTACTGTATTTGTTGGTGGTTGATTTATTTTACCTTCTTCTGGTTTTTTTCTCCTGGTTGAAGATGGAGAAAAGGCTCCTTGCATACCAGTAAAAGGTTTGAATCTGGAACTTCTTTCACTCTTTACTAACTCTGGAGTTACTAAATTTTGAACAGAAGTGTTTCTGTAGAAACAGGATACTACTACTGGTTGTTGGGCCTCATCACCATCTAAGAAAAATCCTAAAACGGATTCTCCACCAACTAGGGTTGGTAATTTACCAAAACCACCCTGTCCTGGAGCACCATCTGAAGCACTAGTTAGAATGTGTGCCCAGGGAAGATCCTCATCAGGAAGAATGTTTCCATCAAAAGTATGATAACCAATGATTCGGACTTTACATCTATAAGCCCAACTTCCTTTAGCGTCTACTCTGGATTTCTCATTACGCCAAACAGATGGATCAGCGACTTGGCCAATCCACCAAACGAATCCATCTTTTCCAAGAAAGTTTGACTTTAGTAAAGATTCTTCAATCATCAGTCGTCGTATACTCTACATTCTAGGGCGTCTGGATGGGTGTCGCAATATAACTCAAGTGGAGTTGGATCATGTTCATCCTCTGGATGAGCATCATGATATTTTTCCAAATCAGTGAGTTCTCCCTCAATATGACGGCGCATTTGTGGAGAAATCGTTGCATCATCAAGGATTTCTTTATCTTTTTGAATGTGTTTTTGAATGTTTTCCATAGTATCAATTAGTAAAGGCCGTAAGAATCTCTAACTAATTTTAGAGAGGTGACCATTGAATTTGGTTCAAAGTGGTGTCGCAATTCTTTAATAAGATATTTTCCACTTTGTTGTTCATCTACTGTGGGACTTTTTGCTACAACTTTTGGAAATTGAGCTTCTATTACCCCACCAGCTTTCAAATTTATGTTACATGGTACTACCATATTTAGTGACTGAGTGAACAGCAAGTTATATCTTGAAAATGATTTTGCCATGTCAACATTATCTCTTCCAGAATCTCCTGCAATATCATTTGGATCCAAAGTTCCTTTATCACTTGTTCGATAAAGTATCCTTGACGGAGATTCTTCGAATCCGGATGGAATTACAAGTTCATCCTCATTACCAAGTTTACTCCTAATTTCGTTTTTTAGATAGTATGTGTACAAATCTAACGTATTTGTGTATAAATCATAAAAATACGTTTTGTTTGCATACATTCCAACTCTCAGAGACTTCATTAAGTCTACATTTTTTTCTAGATTATAATTTATAATACTAAAATTTGCTTGAGAATCATTAGATTCATATGCACTGTTATAGAAGTAAGTTGCAAGAGTATTACCAGTTCCAGATGTTGTCGCAGATACCATGCGATCTATACTTCTAAAATTAAATCCGTCTTTAGTCTCATAGAACAAATATCCAGCAACACCTCTTGCTTCGCTTCCTCTAGCTCCAGAGTTCCCCGTTGATGGAATTCCTTTAGGGCATAACCAAGTTAATATGTGGAATGGTTTTTTCTGGTTTCCAATAAAACTATATGCATTTGATGTTGACTCTATATTTGCACGATCAAACTTAGTGGTCTGTAAGTCATTTTGTAAGATATCTATAACATGTTGATCTATACTTACCTTCCCATATTTCTTTTGGCATCTTATAGTTTCATTCGTTAAACCTTCTCTCGAAACTAGGTGTAGGGTGAATTGTTCTGACGTACCATCAGAAGTATATCCACTGACTTTGTAAACATACATCGCATATTCATCTTCCAAGATGAAATCTCCTGCAGCTGTACTTACATCAATGAGTACTTTTTCGCCACCTCTGATTGGGAGGGAGTTTAGAATGGGGTTACTTGATGTGACATCAATTGTCATTGTAACACAGGGCGATAAGATGTCTTCAAAGTAGTCCATTCCAAGAATACTGTTTGTTATATCAAGTCTTTTAGTGCCTTCTTTGGCTAAAATTTCTACTTGATTGTATTGTAAACTGGATACATATTGCGACATATCTTACGTGCCCGAGAGATTGGTTAATAACATTGTCTTCATTAGATTATTTAACACTGCAGATTGGGGGGTAGAAGGCATGACCACTGTTTGTGATCCACCAGAACCACTGGATATAACGACAGGCGCTTGTTGACCCTGACTAATAGGCATTAAAACAACACTTTGTTGTACTGTTGCGTATGAAGGATATTGTTGTACCTGTTGTGGTTTAGTCGCTTGTTGTGGAACTGATTGTATTTGAGATTGTGGCGTTACTTGTTGTTGGGCAGATATAATATCGGGAAGATTTCTTGCATATTGAACTGCAGCAGATGTTTGACTTCCAACAACCCTTCTTCCTTGAAGCTCACTACCAGCGATTCTTACTGCATTACTGTCCCCAACAAATTCTGCACCTTTGTATTTTTCTCTGATTGCCTTTGCACTATCCATCGTCAAGTGAAGTGGATCAGATGAACTATACATACCCTTCTCTACCTGAGCACCACCCATCTTTGCAGCCTCAACCGAAGCTTTATGTGCAACAGCATATGCAGATTCATTTGGTGGAACAATAATTGGAGTATATCCTTTCCTCCTTAGATCATTGATAATTTGTAAAGTGTCTTGTTTTACTTTTTCTGGATCATTTGAAGTGTTGGTTCCCGTTGCAACAACTGCATATTTACCTCCAGTTTGACCCATTACCCCTGTTTGGGAAGTTACTTTTGGTTTTACTTGAACATTTCCACCGAATCTGAAATACTTATCATCATTATTTCCCGCTGAGGGATCTACTGAACCAGATCCTGCAGGTGCATATTCATAGTGTAGGTGTGGTCCTGTTGAATTGCCAGATCCGTATGCACCCTCTGCTCCTCCACTGTATCCTATTAAAGTTCCCGGTTCTATTTTTTGGCCTTGAGATACTGAAGCTCTACTTAAATGTAAATATCTTGTATGCGATCCATCTGTGTGGTCAATATAAACAGATAAATTGCCACCACTGTCCAATCCACTAAAAGCAACTGTTCCTGGTTGAATAACACTAATCGGAGTTCCTACATTTACCGGATAATCTATTCCATAATGTTTTCTTCCCCAACGGTTACCATATGGTGAACCTCTTTTTGAACTTGGGAGTGAGCCACCAGATACCGAGTAGTCTCCAGTTTCTCCAGTTTGTTGATTGTTATTTACCAACTCTGGGGTTTCTGGTTCTAAAGGTTGCTCATCAGATTCTTCATCAGCATCAGTACCTTCATAATCCCCCGTAGTTGGTCCCAACAATCCCCTAGCAGTTATTTGTTCGAACCTATAAACCACTGAATCAAACTTTGACATTACATCGGATATCGTTACTTGAGTTGCAATTGCTGCCTGTTGTTTTTGTTTTACTTCCTGTTCTTTTAATTTTCTTTCCGTCTTTTCTTTTGCAATTCCTTCACCGGTTTCATATGCACGATCTCCAACCCAACCACCAGCCATGCCTCCAAGGGCACTACCTACCATAAAACCTACCCCAGGGATGGGAATGAGTGCCTGACCTATTGCTCCACCAAGCAAACTTCCAGCAAGTGCTCCTCCAGCACCTGCAGCTGCTTTACCTACAGACTCTCCTTCCGCAAGACCAGTTGCAAAGTCCAATCCCGCAAAAACAGCATTAGCAATTCCCAAAGCTCTGATGCCACCAAATCTTACTTTAGCTCCTTTAGGTATTGGTTTTCCTGCAGGAGTATTTGGTTTTACTTTCCTATTTCCACCAAAAAAGTCCCCAACAAAGGATGCAGCATCAAGAGCACCACTTGCTAAACCACTCAGTAAATTTCCACTTCTACCAAAAGACGCATTTACATTAGCGGATAAAGCTTTTTTAAGTTTTTTCTCATTAAACTTAATGGATTCCAAACCTTTTGTTTGGACTTCCATAAATCTCAAAAAATTAGCAAAAGAATTTTTACCTCGATTCAGTCCAGATTTGGAACGATTGAGTTTTACTATATTATTTGCTGAACTTAGTAGGGAAGATGATATTTGCATTATCCGTCAACAATGTTATATACAATTCTTGAGTATAATGTAAGGAAATTATCTGCATTTCCAGAAGGCAAGAATGGTAGAGGTTGTTTACTACCTCCACCTCCACCTGCAACAACTGGTTGTTGTGATCCTTGTTGTCCTCCAATAGGAACAACGGTCACCTGAGGAGCACTGGAGACTGGGATTACTGGTTGTGATACTTGTTGTGCAACTTGTTGTTGAGTTTGTTGTTGAGTTGATGCAGGTGTTATCCCTGGTTGTTGTACCGCAGCAGCTTGAGCAGTTGCTTGAGGAGTAGTGGGTGAACCTTGGGCTTTAACCAAATATTGATCATATCGTTTCTTAGCCTCGGCATAAGATATTTTTCTCATCCCTTCCCACGCCGGCATACTCCCAGCTATTCTATAATTTTTTTCATCAAGTGGTTTATTGGGATCTCCACCAAGAGCCACTTGGTGAGCTAATGCAATTTTATCTTGATTTTCTGGACTATACAAGTCTGTTGGTTTAAGACCTGCAGCAGCCATTACACTCTTCATTGTATCTGGGTGGAATTGATATCTACCAGCAGCATTTGAAGAAAATCCACCATAACTAATTTTTCTTCCACCAAATCTTTGTGGCAAAACTCCATATGTTCCAGCTTTAGGAGCACTGTATGCCATATCATATACTTCTTGGAAAGTCATCTTTGTAAGTTCTGGAACTTCTTCACCTCCGACGACTGTATTATATGAACCAGCTTCTGTTGATCCCACTGTCGCTAAGAATGCTTTTGCTTCTGGAGTATCCGCACTAATTTGAGATGGATCTACAGTCCGCCCAGGTCCGGCGCCTGGTGCAGACGAAGGCGATGTAGATGGTTTTGCAGCAGTTGAAGATCCAGAAGATGAACTTGATTGTTTTTGTTCGGGTTTTGTGTTAGCTAAAGAATTTATAGCCCTAGAAAATCTGTCAAGAATTTCATTAAACTTATCTAACATTGGGCCAGACAATCCACCACCAGTTTCTGTTGGAACCGCTTCAACATCTTGACCAACTTTTGCAAGAGCACTTGTAGCAAGAGCCGCTCCACCTCCAGCTAGAGCAGCACCACCCAACATCATACCAGGGCGTCTTCTCATTGCTCTCATTAATCCGCCTGGAGCACTCTTTTTTAGTCCCCCACCAGGTACTCTAACATCTAAATTTAATCCACTTCCACCAGCACTCGCAGTTGGTAAGGTAGATAATTGATCTACGATTCTAATTATTGTTCTTCTTATTTTTGTTGCAACATCAAATGTTTCTGCAAAAACTTTTTGCAGACTTTCCAAATTATTAGCTAAATTCTTTACGTTATTTGGATTAGCAAAGAATCTAATATAGTCAATCGCATTTCTATATAATCCCAGGAAATTCGATAGAATTTTACTGGGATTTGCAGAATCTATTTTATCAACTTTCTCTCTAAATCTTTTACCTAAATCTCCTAATCTTTCAGTTACAAATTGATTTACGTTCTGATTAATAGATTGGATTCTATTCTCTACATTTGTAAGAATATTTGATGATAATGTCTTGATTATTGATCCCAAGTCTGGTGCCTGAGGAGCAACCGCTGCTGCACCTCTCTGAAAACCTACGATTTTATTAGCAGCACTTGCAACAACTGTAGAACCAAGTGGAGCCCCTCCAGAAATAAAATTCTGTACTTTTTGTGGTGTAACTCTTCTCTCTGGAGCTATAACTCCAGGATTAAGCGGGGAACTAATTGCCACGATTTGCTGCCTGTTGTGCCTTTAGATTTTCTTCTTCAATATGTTGTCTCAATAGGGCAAGATAGATATCTCTTTCCCAAGGCATCAAATTTTCAATCTCAGTCAATGAGTATTTATGGAACTGCATGAGAGCGAAGTTAATACGATAATATGACTCAAGATCAATATGAGCCATGATCAACCGAAAAAACTTGTTAGACCCTCCAACGTTACTGTATTCTCTGCTTTTGTCTTTGGATTTGTAACACTAAATGTATGAGAAAGTTTAGGCATAGTTTCAAAGAACCCTTCAATCTTTTTAAATTGTTCTGAGTTCATACTTTCGATAAACTCAATCAACTCTTTCTTTGTGCAATCTGAAGCTGCCCATGCCTCTTCACCAGAAAAAATTGAATCAATACATGAAGAGATGATATCAAAAGATCTTTCGATGGTTGAAACAGATTCTCCACCAGTAGTAAAATCAAAATTGTTTTTAATGAATTGATCCAGAGAAGGATATTTCATTTTAACTACAATGTTATCATCAATTCTAATTTCCGTAGTGTGTTCTGGATCTTTCTGTACTTTTACTTCATCAACAAAAATTTTTACTGGAACTTGAGTTTCCCCATCATCGGAACAAGTTACTACAAGATCAATAGCTTCACCTACAGATTTTCCACGAACATTAAGGAAGATATATTCAATATCAAATGATGGAAGATCTTCAATCTTCACTCCTCTTGTTTGAATACAATCTTTTAAAACAGACTTGATTGCAAGTGTAATCTGTTTAACATCTTGGCTTTCGAGAGCAAGGATTAGAACTTTCTCTTCTTTTACTAAAAATGGTCTATATTTTATTGGTTTTCCAGTAGAAGGCAACTCAAGTTCATAAGTTGGCGTAGAAATCTTTGGTAATGGCATTTAAAATAACGAGATCAGTTAAATTTATTTATTGAGGATTTGAAGAGGTATTACTACTCCTCAAGTTTTGAGCAACATCTTGTTGTGCGATTTGTTGACCTTCTGCAATAGTTGGGGCATCATCCTTTCCACTAACCCTAGTTCCTGCATGTCTTTGTACAACATATCTGTCATAAGAAAATGTAACGGATGTTTTTGTCACAGTACTTCCTTCATAAGAAACTGGCAATGCAGTCAATTGTGTTGGGAAAGCATTGATAAATCTATACGTCAACATTGCAGGAGTTTCTGAAAAAGCTCTATCTGGTAGAGAATTATCTACTAAAATATTTCTTTCAAATTTGGTTACGGACAAATCTCTCTTATATGATTCCGGGTATTTTACTCTATAGTAATTATTTTCAGTTAATGCAGATCTTCTTGATGTACTTCCTGAATCCAATGGTTCATATTGAACCCCATTAGTACTATCATAAAGAGGATTCATAAAGTTTAACCACTCTTCAAACATGCGTATGATTCCATAATCAGAATCGACATAAAATTCTAGTGTTAAATCGGGAAACTGTCTGATAACAGCAAATTTTTCAGAAATTCCCTGTCTACTCCCAGATTCTTCAACTGTTGAGAATGATGACCCTGGAAGAGTTGCACTGTGACACATGAATTCATACTTTAAATTATTAATAGAATCGTTAAATATTCCACAATTTATCAACCATCTATTTACGTCATCAAATCCAATATCTGTAGTACCAAAAAATAGAGAAACCTTAAATTGGCTTGTTTGAGACAATTGACCAAAAAGATCTTGAACACTGGGTAGTGAAGATCTGAAGTCATTAGTTTGTCTGGGTTGTGTCATCCTAAGGTAAATAGGATCAACCCTATATGGATTTGATGGATAATCCGGTCTAAATGCCTCAGGCATTGATAAATATTTCTTAAGGTCTATACTATGTATATGAGTTATAAGGGTAAATTCCGTCCAGAAAACCCTAAAAAATATAAGGGTGATCCTACAAATATCGTCTATCGTTCTTTGTGGGAAAGAAAGTTTATGCGTTATTGTGACTTGAACGAAAATGTAAACCAATGGCAGTCCGAAGAATTTTGGATTCCCTATCGTTCACCTCTTGATGGTAAAGTTCACAGATACTTTCCAGATTTCTTTGTAAGGTATAAAGATAAAAATGGAAATACACGAACAGTCGTGATAGAAATTAAACCGAAAAAAGAAGTAGAGATGCCAGAACAGAATCCTAAAAGAAGGACTAAGGCCTGGGCATATAAGGTTCAGATGTGGGTTAAGAATCAAGCAAAGTGGGAAGCAGCAAAAGAATACTGTGCAGATCGTAACTATGAGTTCCGAATCATGACAGAAGAGGATCTTGGTATATGAGTTTCGACGGCATATTCCAACCTGGAGAAGGTTTTGGATACGATCTAATCAAACAAACTAAAGGAAAAAATGTAAAGAGTGACTGGTACACGGGTCAACTTAGGCAGTACCTTGGTGAACTTGAACAATTTGACGTTAACGAAATTGATACTGGCGGCATAGAAGTTGGTAGGTTATATCTCTTCATTTATGGGGCATCTACTCCTGGACTAAAGTTTTATGATACTCAACCTTTGGCTTACATTACAGAAGTAAACTTTAATGCAGGATACTTTATAGGAACGAATTTACACTATTTGAATAGAAAATATCGTGAAGGAGTTGCAAAAGGTCTAATAAATAATCACAGCACCATAGGTATACCTCGAAATACTATTCATCGTTATTCTTTTTCTGGAGTTAGTGGGGGATTTTTAAGAGTTCCAGAAAAAGATTGGCCTTCCGTTGCACTATTGCCCACTGAAAAATTTGTTGATAACAGAGGACAACCTTTCCCGAATCACAAAGCCTGGAGTAAACCGTAAGTGGCATATCAAACCGTACAACGAACATTCTTTGAATATAATGGGGTTAACTATGATCTTCAGTATGACTCCACAAATGGTAACGTTCAATTAATTCAACAAGGTAGTCCATCAGGAACTGCGCCAATTTATTATGACGGTGGATTTACGACATCGGGAGTTGGATTAAATATACCGACAAGTACACAAAACGTTTTACATGAAGATATAAAAGATAAAATACAAGCGGCTTTCACTTCCGGAGGAGGAAGAGCAAATAATCTTGTTCTTGCTCAATGGGTGCAACAAAATAATCCACCAGGAATAAATGTTCCCGTTCCCGCTCAAAATCCTACTAGTGGTCAGAATACTGGAACGGGTATTGGAGGTCTTCTCAATACTGCATTAAGGCCTGGTTCATCAATACAAGGAGTGGCAGTAAACAATGATATTTGGAATTCTGCAAATGCGTTGAGATTGTTCCAACCAAGTAAAACCAAACCAACTTTTAAATATCCGTTAGATCTTGCTGTTAATAAACAAGATACCATGGTCATAACCGCTCATAGATATGTGCCAGTCAATGCTGATTTATTGACTCAGGATAACTTTGGATCAATTCTTAGAGAAGGTTTACTGAGAGGAAGAGATAGTCTTGAAGAGATTATTGGAATGGTAACTTTTCCTATGCCTATGGGCATTATGGAACAGAAGAGTATCAATTGGGGACAGGGTGAAGGTATAAATCCAATAAATGCAGCGGTAGGTAGTAAGTTTGCTAATAATAGTATGGCTGCAATGGGCGGTGCCCTTGCTGGGGGAACTGTGGGAACTCTATTAAAACAGGTATTGGGTATAGGTCCTGGAGCCATGGGTGGGGCTAAAGCGGGAGCTCAGGGACAACTACTAATGGAAGGACTTACTGCAACTTCGGGTTCTACTGCTGGTCAAGCATTAATTGGTTCTGCATTGGTAGATAGAATTACTAATATGCTTGGTTATGGAATTTCAGCCGAGACTATTTTGGCCAGAGGTGCTGGGGTAGTAAGTAATGATAACATGGAGTTGTTGTTCAATGGCCCCCAACTCAGAAATTTTCAATGTGCTTTCAGACTTACCGCAAGAAGTAGAGAAGAGGCTAAAGAAATTAGAACTATCATTCGTTTCTTTAAACAAGTCTCCTCTCCCAAAAAAATTAGTGGAGTTGCTGGAAATAGATCACTATTTCTAGGCACCCCAGATGTCTTTAAAATTAAATTCTTGACTTCTGGTGGAAAAGAAATAGAGGGTGTTGCAAGATTTAAAACTTGTGCATTAACTTCTGTGCAAACAGATTATACTCCGGATAGATATTGGGTGGCTTTTGATGATGGTCAACCAGTTTCTACCACATTAGCTCTAACGTTCCAGGAACTAGAACCAATTTACGAAAATGATTATCAGGAAAGTATTTTGGATTCTAGGACGGATTTAAGACCAGTAGGCGATACTTCAGTAGGTTACTAATATGGGATACTTTCAAGAATTTCCAAATATAGAATACGTCAATAGATTTCCTAATGCGAAATCTAATGATGAGGTAACTGTTGCCAAAAATTTATTCAAAAGACCTAAAATGAGAGGAGATATTCTCCCCTCAGCAGTGCAATTCGAATATTATAATATTGAAGATGGTGAAAGACCAGAACAAATTGCAGAAAAAGTATATGGCAACCCCGAATTAGACTGGGTAATTTTAATAGCAAATAATATTATTAATATAAACGAAGACTGGCCATTAACTGAAGCACAACTACCCCAGTACTTACTTAAAAAATATGGTTCCGAATCTAATCTAACACAAATACGTCATTATGAGACTATAGAATTAAAAGACTCGTACAATAGAACTGTTATTCCTGGTGGATTGCTTGTAGATGAGGCCTTCTATCTGGCACCAGAATTCGAAACTCAAGATACTGTCCCACCAGGAATCACTTTCCCACCGATTTACTTGAATCCAATAGTTGGAATTGCAACCGTTGGATTATCAACTTTCCCTGGTTTTGAAGATACAGTTGGAAGCATATCAGTAACTGAACCAGGTAGAGGATACACGGAAACTCCAACTGTACTGATCGGAGATCCAACTCTAAGCGCTGATGCTTCAGCGACTGTAGGTATTCAAAGTTTCTATGTTAGTAGTCTTACTGGACTGACCGTTGGAGCAGGATATGTTACTCAACCGGATATAACGATTGATGCTCCGCCAGTGTCAATTCAGGGTATCGCAACTTGTGGACTTGGTACTGGTGCAGAAGAAAGTTTAGTAAAAACAATCTATCTAGATGAACCTGGAATTGGTTATGGATTAACCGCTCCAACCGTTGTATTCGATCTACCAAGAAACTTTATTTCTGGTGCATCATACAAAAACGAATCTGCAATTTCCGTTGGATCTGATCTGGATGGTATGTATGTGAGATCAGATGGATTTAAAGTTTATACTTCAAGTGGAACTGGATCTCCTCTCCTGAAATCCTTCAGTTTATCCAGAGCTTGGGACGTAACCACCCTTGTTAGTGAAGGATCTCTCGACGTGAGTTTAGTATTTTCTTACTGTAGTGGAATCGAATTCTCTCCTGATGGAGCTAGAATGTATGTCACTGGAGGAAAGAGTGGGGCGTTCTTTGTTGCACAATACAATCTAGGAGTTGCATGGGATCTAACCACCGGAATCTATGTTAATCAAACTACATTGCCTTCTCCAGGTGGAGTTAGATTGAGAAACAATGGAACCAGATTGTATAGTTTGAACAGTAGTTCTCCAGATTCCATCGAAGAATATGTACTAAGTACACCCTGGAACGTTACTACAAAGAGTCTTTTAGCAACTCACAATATCCAAACTCCAACTGGAGATAACCAAATTCTTGGATTCTCATTTAACCAGGATGCAACCAAGATGTTTGCAACTGGTGTGGCTAACGCCAGTTTATATGAATTTAATATGGATAGTGCTTATGACTTAAGTACATTAAGTTATTCAAATAATGTTTATGTTGGTGATAGAATTCCAAACCCATCAGACGTATTCATAAGCACCGACATTACTGCACTATTCATTGCTGGTGGTACGGGAAATAAAGTTTTCCAATATAATATTAATGTAAGAGCAAAAGGATTTGCACTTTTAAACGAATATGGATCTATATCCGATATTACAATAACAAATCCTGGTTTAGGATATACTATTGCACCAGTTGTTAATATAACTGCACCATCACCTGCAGTACAAGCAACCGCAGTTGCAAATATGGCAGGTGGATCTGTCGTAAATATAACGATAACAAATGCAGGATTTGGATACACATCTATTCCATCAGTAGGAATAACTACTGCTCCATATTATAGAAGAGCAGTTGGAATTGCAAGCATGGTTGATGGAAGAATAGTTGGAGTTTCTATCTTAGATCCAGGTAAAAATTACTACTCAGCTCCAGCAATTACATTCTTTGGTAACCAAAGTGAAATTTTAAATGTTCAAATTGATCAGAAATATTCTCAAGCAGACAGAACTTGGAAATGGAATGGTACAGAATGGCAAGAAAAAGTAACTGATGAATTTGAGTATTTGGATGGCCAAATAATTAAAACTGCGGTAGGTTCTCAAATTGCACAACCAGTTACTAACTATGAGTATGAAATATCCTTGAATGAATCAAAAAGACTTATTGTTATACCAAAACCAGAGTTTATTCCAATTATTCTTAAGGATTTGAAGGGAATGATGAAGTATTCCATCTCTTCTTCTAAAAAGAACGATAAACTTAAGAATACTTATAATCCAAAACTTAGTGGGGTATAAAAAAATCCCTGACCTTCAAAAAAGCCAGGGAAATTTTTTCTTATTTTAACGACAGGGGACTCTAAAAGAGTCTCTCCATCTTCTTACATATCCAGGACGATATATGTCTCCTGGTACATATTCTTCTTTATAAACTTCTTTTGTACAAATTTCAGACTCTCCCCGATAATGAGGTCTAGGACGATAATAGTGGTGATGATCACCTCTAAAAGGTTCCCAGAATTCTTTCCAAGTAATGGCTTGAGCTGGACTTGAAAAAGAGATTAGTATTATCAGAGGGAGAAGTCTTTTCATTTTATCAGGACTCAGCGAGTCGTTGGAAGTAACTCAGAGCATCATCTGCATCCTCATCATCTTCCTCAACACGAGCAGCGGGTTTGGAGATCTCAAAGGAAGGAGCAGAACGCTTCTCAGAGTAGTCTCCACGACGTTCGGCTTCCCATTGTTGATCCTCTTCAACCGTCTCAGCATCTTGACGTTGAGGAACAGGTTTGGCACCCAGAACATAGTCCAGACGCTTCTTCAGTTCATCATAAGTCTTGAAGTTAGATGCAGCACTGAACTCATTCAGATCGTTCAGATTCTTGTAGATACGTTCCAGTTTGTCATCATCATCCAGAAGGGCATTAGGACGATCAAACTCGGACTTATCATAGTTCCAGTAACCTTCAACCTTACGAATCTTCAGTTTGAAGTTAGCACCAGTCCAGAAGTCAAAAGGATTGATGGCTTCTTCATCTGCAAACTGAGGTTGCATTGCTTCGGTGATCTTGTCATAGATCTTCTTACCGAACTTATACAGGAACACACGACCCTCGTTCTCGGGGTGTGCAGGATCACTCACCACATAGATGTTAGCGTAGTAGGAGAGTTTGCGTTTCTGTTTACGAGCAATCTCCTTGTCACGATCAGAACCACTATTCCACAGAACACGGTTATGTTCGGACACAGGATCCTTCTGACCGAGAGTGGTCAGGGAGTTCTCAATATACCAACCACCAGGGCCTTGGAACGCATGGCTCCAGACTTGTGCCCAGGGAAGTTCACATCCTTCAGGCGCAGGAAGGAATCGGATCACTGCATAACCGTTACCAGCCTTGTCAACTTCAGGCTTCCAGAAACGTTCATCAGCTCCACCACCTTCACCACTATTCAGTTTTTCTACTTTCTTGATCAGTTTTTCAGTCAGCGAACCAGCACGGGACTGTTTCTTAAGATCAGCAAAAGACATTTGTATTTCTCCGTATTGAGTGTATTTGGCCTTTGGGACGACTTTAGTTTACCGTGGTAGACCGGGGATGTCAAGCCCCATTTTATTCAGTCTTTGGGCATTTCCTCTGGGTTTTCCAGGGCGACTTCAAAGAGAAGTGGGTGACACATCTCATCAATTAGATAATTTGACCAACGATACATATCGTCGGTTGTGTACTCGTAATTATTATTTGCTTCTAACTGTATGTAGGGATCCTGTTGCATTATTAACGGAATGTCATCAAATGTAAAAGGAATCCCATTTATGAAAAACATATCTACAATCTCACCATTATGGTAGCAATATGAGGAGGTGATTTTGTAGTTGTACGACATCTTACATATCTGCGATTTTGTCTAAACGATCCAGAGTTTCTTCCATCTCTGAAAATAAATCATTAACGTTGTTTCCATCAAATCCAAGGAACTCTGCGGCATCTTGGATTCTTTGTTTCATTTCTAATGCTTCGGGATCATCAGAAAGAGAGAGACGGAAGTAAAGGTTCTTCTGTTTCTCTAGAAAAGTTCTCATCAATTCAACGTGTTCTCTTTTTTGTTCCCTACTCATTATAGGGGCTTTGAAAGTATCTTCAATAATTTTTTGTTGAAGTTGTTCCATCTCTTTGACGGCTTCTCTTACAATCTCGGATTCAAAAAATCCACTCACAATACGATCTCCTTTAGTGTCTGAGTATACTTTTCCTTATCAATATTTAGGAAGGATTTGTATTTTTTGATGCGTAAACTGACGGATTCCCACACTGGATCTAAGAGTTGTTTATCAAAGTTTTTAGAAAACTTAAGGATCATATCCATTATAACAAAAGTTTCTATAGATATACCTTTTTGCAGGTATTTCTTAAGAATCTCTGGGTGTGATGAACCTTTGATGGCGAAAAGATCTTCAAAGGTATCCTTATGTAAGAATACCTCAGACTCTGTTTTGAAGAGATAGAAGAGACTTTGAGATCTTTTCAACCAGTTAGAATAATTTTTTTCACCTGACTCAATAATTTCACCGATCCATAGTTTAGAGGGATCATCACATTCTACAAAATTTGCCAGGAAGTATTGTTTGATCTCGTCATCAGATTTCTGACGAGACATTCGTTCAAAGAAGTAACGAT
>Ga0222715_10000379_pt1 | contig 44416 bp, 32 predicted proteins | sample C33_9DmetaG_FD_165056 | JGI IMG/M metagenome (GOLD analysis project Ga0222715, IMG submission 165056) | Estuarine water microbial communities from San Francisco Bay, California, United States - C33_9D | ecosystem: Environmental > Aquatic > Marine > Unclassified | place: USA: California...
CCACCGTCTCGTCGGTCTCCGCCGCTGTTTCGGTCACGATAGCCTCCGCCACCGCCTGAGGGACGTGAATTTGATCGTCCACCACCGCCACCAGGGCGAGGAGCTTCACAACGGTTGCATTGTTGTCGGAAGGAGAAATTGGAGTTCTTGCATTCAGGGCAAGTCCAATCGTTATCGTTGAAGGTTTCACGACCTCCACCACTGTTCCTATCACGGCGCTGGAAATCGTTGTTTCGGCCTTGGCGTTGACCGCCTCCACCGCCACCCGGGCGGGGTTCTTCGCAACGATTGCACACGGTCCTGCGTGCGAAATTGGAGTTGTTACACTTGGGACAATCCCAGTCGTTATCACCGTGATTGTCGTAATGATTGGGTCGTTGACCTCCGCTGTCGTGTCGGGGGAATGAACCACGGTCTCGTCCCGAATCGTTTCGGTCGCTACGATGGTTATTTCTTCGGTCATCACGGCGTGGAGCGTCGTTTCGATCGTTTGAGCGCTCACGTTCAGGACGAGGCTTCTTTGCTCGGATGCTGACTTGTGCACCCATCACAGTATCAAGATCGAGTTTGCGATCAACGTGGCCAATGTGGGCAAGTGGGTGGTTCGTATTTCCAATGACACCATCGACCTTTCCGATGTAGGTGCCATCTTCTGCTAGAATTACAATTGCATTGAGGGCTGGTGAAGACCCATCAAAATGGACGAGAAGGCCACCTTCGTGACTTCGTGCCTCAACAGTGCCCGTAAACATACGTATCCCCAACTGCGCCCCGCGAGCGCTGCCTTTTGGTTGTGTCGGTTTATTCCTCGCTCCTACGGCGAAGGATAAGTGCAGCCCCGAGCATGGCTAAGGTTGCCAAAAAGGAGGGGAATGGAAGAGAAGAATCTGGCTCGCCTGTGACAGGGTTTACGGGAACTGGGGCGTCGTTGATCATTGGGTCTTGGACTTCGACGGTAAGTTGAGTTGAAGCTCCTGAATCGTCCGTCGCCGTAATAACCACATCGTAATCTGTGAGACCATTGGCCATGCAGATGGCGGTCGAAACTTCCACATTCCAGTTGATATTGTCAATCACAAAACCTTGGTACTCTGCTCCACAAATGGTCAAACTCATGCTCACTCCTTCAAGATCGGGGTCATTCACGAGTCCGTACAATTCGAACTTCTGCTGTTTATCGTCCCAGGTCGCGTTCTCTCCGTCGAAATTTACGGCAACAGTGATGACGGGTGGGGAATTTGGTTTTGCGAGGTTCAAGTCCATGTCAACGGTGAAATCGATCATGTTGGTTGCTTCGGCGACACCCGTGATGGTAAACGACCCTGGTCGAATGTTGTTGAGGCTAACTGCGATGGTTGAGGGTGCACTTGAACTGACGGTAACTGCGTCATTTACTCCACCAAGTTGTCCACCTTGGAGGGCACGGGGCGTGAAAATAAATTCATTCGCAAGTCCGGAAGAGGTGATGGTAAGGCGAGCATTTTCACCGTCATCATCCACCGTTCCAGTAGCCGTGAAGAGGGTCCCAAAGGTCCAGGTGCGAGAATCATTTTCGTCGGTAGCTCCCAAGGGGTCCACGATGGTGCAGGTTGCCTCAGAGATCGATGAGGTCGCAGGTTGAGCAACAAGGAAGTCGCCCAAAACGTTGGTAGAAACCGACCATCCTTCTTCATCAAAGGTGCAATCGAGTGACCAACCGTCGTCATCACTCGCCCATGCATTGCCAACATCAGCGGGGGTGAATACCGTTGTTCCAGTCCCACCGGTGGCGATTCGCGTGCCGTTGACGGGTGCAGTTGATGACCAAACGGGGATGTCGTTCGTTTCGGGGATTTGCGTGGTGAAATCCATAAACATCGCACATTCAAGGGTCCATTGGGTTCGGTCGAAGTTGACCAATTGTGTCACTTGGAGGCTTCCATCGGGGAGATACATGAACGACGGTTCGTTGATGTAATCACAGTTTAATCCGCTGTCAGGGCTGTTGTCGGTAACTCGGAAATCGTACATCCGCAGACCCTGAAGTACAGGGAATGTCACAACAAGGGCAGCGTCGCTCATGTTGGTGATGTTCATGGCGAGCGTGAAGTTTGACGAGCCGCTGTTGGGGAGTTGGTCCCATCGCACGTTGTTATTTTCTCCATCCTTGACAAAGAGGCTGATTTCCAAATCATCGGTGGTTGAGGTAGGGACCTCTTTGCAACCTTGTTCTGCACCAAAGTTGGTGCAAGTGCGAGCATCAGGATGCCCCTCGGGAACAAGGTTGACCTCGTCGAGTCCGATTCCAGCCTCAACGAATTCAAAATCGTTCCAATCAACACCACCCGAATGAGGAATACCCTCACGCATTCCGAGTCGTGTTTCCATGTCAGCAATGCATTTTGGTCCAATACTTCGGACAGCATCTCGCTCATCGGTACTGATCCACTCGTTATCGCCACCCGGCAGACCTTCAAAGAGCCCGTCAAGGTTGTCACGCACAATGGCAGAGTTCGAGCCGTTGACCCATGCATTTGCATACATATCACCGGTTGCCCAGTCGTCAAGAATGTCAAGCTCAAACAATGCGAAGTCGTATTCAAAGAGATCCTCAAAGGAATATCCGCTGCAGTCAACGTCGAGCGTATCTTGTCGTCCCTCGGTAGGAAGAACGAGTGGTTGCTCATCCAAGTTGGACGTCATAAGGGGCGAGGTCGTGACCAAAACCATCAGCAGCGTGAGGGCCAACGAGGCGATTTGCAGAGAGAGCGAGCGGCGTGTCATAGACGGGCGTGGTCTTTCGCCTTCATGAAGAATTGCCTTTTTCTTCAAGGAACGAGTGCTTCCATGCGCCTTTGAAGCGCCCACCAAGGCAGAACCGTCCACGCGATTGCTGCAGCCCACGTTTGCCAAATCGGAACACCACGGTCAACGGTTGGAAGTTGCGTTTCCAAGAGATGATGATACACGCCATTGGGCGAAAGCAAGTCAAGTGCTCCCTCCAAAGCCACCCATGCAGGGTCATTGGCTTCACCAACTGCAACACCTGAAGCATAGGCAACCATCGTCGTCACCAAGGCCCAAAGAAAGGTGAAAAAGAACCAAACGCCAACTCCAAAGGCAACTGCTGTACCCTGTTCTTTTGCAGTGGTCGAAGCAAGCAGAGCAAAGAGTGTGTACCACAAAAGAATGAGTCCCGTCGATACAAAGTAAACCAAGGTCTCCTGCAGATTCGTCCACTCGCCCATGCGGATACGAACGATGACGAGGCACAGCACCATGAGCCCGTAGACCGGAATGAGAATACTTTGCAAATATCCCAACACCAACGCGGTTGCCTGATGCCGACGAGGCATCGGTTGTGCAAGTCGAACTTCCAACATTCCACTTGCTCGGTCCCTGCTCACGCCGTCAAAGGAGAGCAGAACGGCACACATGGTTGCCCCGAATACAACGCCGAGAGATGCATAGAACAGGACTTCCATGGCAGTGGACGGCTGATGACCGCCTGGCAAGATGATGTTGGGGTCAGAAAAGCCCCACGCCATTCCCGGTAAAAACAGGAGAAGGATGGGGAGCATGATGTTCATGCGGATACCAAAGAGGCGTTCACGCCGTATGCGAGCAGCGATGCTTCGGATTCGTCCGAAATCACTCATCTTCGCCCACCTCCACGGTACGCATTGGCAACATTGCAGAAGAGGCTACTTCCAAAGAAATGTCTTGAACATCCATTCCAGTTGCGGCGCATAACCACTCGACCAAATTAGGTGCAACAGGTGCCCAAGAAGAAAGAGCAACGTCGTTTGAAAGCAAGGCCTGCAAAACCTCTTGTGACTCTCCCCTAAAGGTCAAGCTCCAACCATCTTCATCAGATTCATGCTCAATTCGGTCTAGTTCAATGCCCTTCAGTGATTCTTCGAGGTCCACTTCGCCCGTTCCAGCCACGGTGTAACGACCGTTGAGTGCCAATCTTGTTTCGACATCTCCAAGTGGGCCTTCATCGAGGAGTTGACCACGATGCAGCAGGCCGATTCGGTCAATGACTCCGCCCAATTGGGCAACCATGTGTGACGAGATGACGATGCTGACGCCTTTGTTTGCAAGGCGTTGAATCAATTCGGTGAAGGCCTGTGCTGCGACCGGATCTAGTCCGTTGAAGGGTTCATCCAGCAGCAGAACCTTGGGCGAGCCGAGCAATGCCGCTGCTATGGAAAGACGCTGACGCATGCCTTGGCTGAGATTGTCCAATTGTTCGTCTCGACGATGGTGAAGCCCGACCAGGTTGAGCAGGGCGTCAATGCGATGGCCTTCCGTTCCTCGCATCTCCCCAAGTTCAAGCAGAATGTTCCTGACCGTAGTTTTGCCTTGCCATCTCACCTGTTCAGGCATGTGGCCGACCAGGGTTCGCAAATCATCGACGTGCGTCCATTCGTCACTGTCAATTCGTTCCATCACCGAACCCGTTTGAAGCGGAAGGATGCCAGCCATCATGCGCAGCAGGGTGGTTTTTCCTGCTCCGTTTGGCCCTACAAGTCCGAGAATGGATCCTCGATACAACTTGAGGTTGAGGTCTACAATCCCCGGTCCCAAGCGTTGAGCCCAAGGTTTTGACCAGCGAGGAGCGGGTATCTTGTGACGGTGTTGGACGTCCCGAAAGGAAAGAACCGCCTCCGCCATGGTCAATCTTACACGAAACCCTCGCATCAACCTTGGGACAACCCGAACATCTATGGCGGCTGGATGCAGGGTTGCCACCGTCGTTCATGGTATGGCAAGGTCTCCTTCAATCGCTGCTACCTCTTGTTGGAGGTGCCTTGACCTTGGTTTTCATTCACCGTCGAAAACAAGCACTGGAAGATGAAACATGGCACACGCCAATCGGCCCTCAAGGCATTCAGATGGCTCTTGCCTTCGTTATTTTTCTCTGGATATTGCCCGCTGGAGCGCTCCTTGCCCTCCCGTTGCTCGTAGTGGTCTCCTTGCTTAGCCCCGCTGCCCGAGAAGATTGGAAGACCCACCGAACACCTCGCTTACTGGCCTTGAGTGTGGCGATGCTTTGTTTAACAGCCACAGGTTTTCTTCCCGTCGACGACCCCGTTGCACCTGAAGACTGGGGTCGCCCCCTGTTCACAGAAAATCCGCATGCTTCCATGTACCCCGCCAGCGAGCAATACACCTGGGTGACCAGCGATGTGGTGGTGTTGCAATCCCTCACGTTACGATTGCCGCACCAAGCGGGGGTGGTTGGTGCTGAAAGTGTTGCCATGACATTGGCGTCGCTCATGAATATGGAGACCGGACGCATGCATCAAGCGATTGAGTTGATTGACGAAGAAGTGCCATTTGTACGCCTCAATCCCGAAGAAATCATCTTACAACCCGTTCCTTCTCCATCCACACTGGACATCCAACTTGGAAGTTGGGAATCCGAACATATCGAAACGGTGGCCTTTCGAAGTTATAACATCAATTCCACAACCTTTGGCTCAGACCCCGCAGGCACCAAGGTAGGCGAGGTTGTTGTGGTCGCCAAAGCCTCTTGGGGTGGAGAATTGGATATGTTGATCATCGTCCGACCGCTTCAGCCTCCTAACGTTAATCATGACGGCATCGGTGAAGGATGGATTCGCGATTGGCTGAGCGCACGAGGATGACATGGACCATGGCAGTCAAGTGGATGTCGGTTTGTACATCAATAACGAACCTTCTGTCGAGTCAGAGTTCGCCAGATGCGCTGAAGCGGGTCGTAATAACGGTCAACAACACGCTCCTTCAATTGAATAATCGCATCGTCGGTGATTTGGATGCCTGCAGGGCAAACTTCAGTGCAGCACCGTGTGATGTTGCAGTATTCAACGCCGAATTCTTTCTTGATTTCTGGAACACGGTCTTCGGTATCCAACGGGTGCATCTCATATTGTGCGAGGCGGACAAGGTTACGAGGTCCAGCGAAATCATCGAATAAAGCGTGGTCGCGTAGAACGTGGCACGTATTGACGCACAGGAAGCATTCGATACACTCACGGAATTCTTGAACACGATCTGCTTCCATCTGATTGAATTCCCAATTCATCTCCTTGGGCCCGTTGATGGGCTTGATACGTTGGGCGACTTCGTAATTCCAACTGACGTCGGTGACAAGGTCTTTGACATGAGGGAAGGCTTTCATCGGACGGATTTCAATGGGCTGACCTGCTGGTGTTTCAGCGACCACGTCGCTCATCCGAGTCATGCACATCAGGCGTGGTCGGCCGTTGATCTCTGCAGAACATGAACCGCATTTTCCTGCTTTGCAGTTCCAACGAACGGCCATATCGGGTTCTTGTTCGTGTTGAATGCGGTGAAGGCAATCCAATACGACCATGCCTTCATCCAGTTCAATTTCATAGCCTTCAAGCGAGGCATCTTCGCCCTCTCCACGTAGAACGTTGAACGATTGTTTGGTTCCTTTGAGTGACATTAGTTTTCACCTCCAGCTTCGGCGGCTCGTTCAGCGATCATGGCTTTGACTTCCTTGAGTGCTTCTTGGAGGTCGTCACGCATTTCTTCGACGGGCTCTTGCCGAATCTTCATCTCTCCACCTTCCATCCAGATGATGTTGAGTGTCTTGCCCCAGTAGTCGTCTTCTGGGGTGGGGAAGTCGTCGCGCGTATGACCACCACGGCTTTCTTCTCGGGTGATGGCAGCCAGCGTTGCAGCATGAGATACATCAGCCATGTTGAGGAGGTCGAGGGCTTGGTGCCAACCGGAATTGTATTTGCGAGAGGTGCCCGATGAACAGGCCATGGCTCGTTCTTTGAATTGGTCAATATCCTTGAGAGCCTCTTCAAGTTCTGATTTGGTTCGAATGATACCGACCTTCGCCTGCATCATATCACGCATCTCATCGTAAATTCGACCAGGGTTTTCACCGCCCTCGCGTTCCAAGGGTGCGAGCATGTCGGAGATGGCAGCCTTGACTTGGGCACTGTCGATAGCGGGCTGAGCGAGGTCTGATGCACGCTTAGCAGCAAATTCACCGGCACGCTTGCCGAATACGATGAGGTCTGAGAGTGAATTCCCTCCCAATCGGTTCGCACCGTGGAGACCGGATGCTACTTCGCCACAAGCAAAGAGCCCGGGAACCGTCGTTTCTTGGGATTCAGCATCAACGCAAACACCACCCATGACGTAGTGGGCAGTGGGGCCAACTTCCATTGGCTCCTTGCTGATGTCAACGCCAGCCAACTCCTTGAATTGGTGGTGCATTGACGGCAATTTCTTCAAAATCGCTTCTTCGCCACGGTGTGAGATGTCCAAGAATGCTCCTCCGTGAGGGGAACCTCGTCCTGCCTTGACCTCTTCGTTGATCGCTTTGGCGACGACGTCACGTGTCAGCAATTCGGGAGGTCGGCGAACGGTTGCGAGTTTGCCGCTTACGACTTCCTCAACCCACTGGTCGGACTCTTCAATGGTGTCAGCGTGGTCACCTGCAAACATTTCAGGGACGTAATCGAACATGAAGCGCTCCCCTTTGTTATTGGTGAGGCGTCCACCTTCACCGCGTACACCTTCTGTCACAAGGATGCCACGAACTGACGGTGGCCATACCATGCCGGTTGGGTGAAATTGAACGAATTCCATGTCACGAAGTTCAGCACCTGCCCAAAGAGCGAGGGCATGACCGTCACCCGTGTATTCCCAGGAACCAGAACAAACCGACCAGCATCGAGTAATGCCGCCCGTAGCGAGAACAACAGACTTAGCGGAAAAAGCGTGAATAGCGCCGTCAACTCGGTTGTATGCTACGCAGCCGGTGACACGGTCTCCTTCCTTGAGAAGTGTTCTGACAGTGTATTCCATGAAGATATCAATGCCTTCGTGAATGCCACGCTCCTGCAGGGTCCGGATGATTTCTAGACCGGTGGCATCGCCGACGTGAGCCAAACGAGGGAAGGTATGCCCGCCAAAATTTCGCTGATTGATGAGATTCTTTGGGGTTCGGTCAAACACGGCACCCCACTGTTCGAGTTCTCTGACACGGTCCGGAGCTTCCTTCGCGTGGAATTCAGCCATACGCCAGTTGGCAAGCCATTTGCTTCCTTTCATGGTATCGTGGAAGTGGACCTTCCAGCCGTCACGCGGGTCGGCGTTTTGCAAGGCTGCTGCACAGCCACCTTCAGCCATCACGGTGTGAGCCTTACCGAGGAGCGATTTGGTGATGATAGCAGTCCGCGCTCCTGAGCGTGCAGACTCAATGGCAGCACGTAGGCCAGCGCCACCCGCACCGATGATGATGACATCGTACTCATGGTTGCTTATTTCTTCACTCATCATCTCACCTCAAAAACTGAACAATACGACGTCATTGAAGCGTCCATCGGCAACTGCTAGTACCCAAAGGTCTCCTAGGAATACGAAAACGAGTGAGGTCCAAAACCAAAAGCCGTGTGAACGATTGAGGACGCTTATTCGTCCAAACAAGCGTCCACGGATGCGGCTGATGCCCGTGGTCCAGCGATCGAGCATGCCTCCAGCGAGGTGCCGAAGTGCGTGGCATGATGTGACATACATGGTCAACAAGAAGGCTTCAATGGCCATCACGAAGGTACCGATTGAGACACCGTATTCGTGGGTGTCTTTGAAGTGCATTGTGTGGGTGACATCCCACCATTTGATGACGAGAATGACCATGGCAGCATAGAGGAAATAGCGGTGAAGGTTGTTGAAAATAAACAGGCGCTTCTCTCCCTTGTAACCGATTGCCTTGTTGATGTCGGGTTCGTCCACCCAGCACGCTGTTGGGCTTGCAAAGAAGGTCCTGTAATAGACGCGACGCATGTAGTAGCAGGTGCCACGGAAGCCAAAGGGTATCCACAGAACCAGGATGGCGGCGTTGACCCACTCTGGATGATTCCACGAAGAAAGTCCGAACAAGTCCCACTCGAGTACGTTGGGTGAGAAAATGGGCGACATTACCGTGCTGCCTTGAAGTGTGTAGGAAATATCTGCATCGTTGATGAACAGACGCCAAAAGGTGTAGATGAGGGCCGCTGTGAGGGCGATGCCCATGGTCAGTGGTTGACTCCACCAGTTGTCGATTCGGTTGGTTCGACCCAACCCATTGAGCATTGGAAGTTTGATGCCGTCACCCACAATTACGCCTCATATCCCAAAGGGGATATGTGGGGGGACGAGCGCAGGGTCTTTGAGGTTCACCATTGACCCGCAGGGTAAAAGTGTTAGAAAATCAGGCTAAATCGCTCCAATTTACTTCTGCTTCCACCATTTCGATTTCGTCTACATCCATCTGGGCGAGTTGCAATTTACCAGATAGTTCATCGTTGACAGCGTGCCAGTACGAGTATGCTTCGAGAACCCAAATACCGGATTCTCGTGTTCCGTTTCCAGATCCTTTCACGCCACCAAAGGGCAGGTGAGCTTCAGCGCCCGTGGTTGAGTTGTTGATGCCGGTCATGCCTGCTTTGATGCCGGTCTTGTAGCGGTATGCCTCAAGTCGGTCGTTGGTGTAGATGGCGGAAGACAGGCCGTAGGGGCTTGCGTTGGCCAAGTGGAGGGCGTGGTCGAAATCTTTGGCCTTTACCACGGTGACGACAGGTCCAAAAATTTCTTCTTGGAAGCAATCCATGTCTTCGGTGACATCGGCAAAGACGTGAGGCCACATGAAGACCCCCTCAGTTGCATCTCCCATGAAATTCTCTGGTTGATTGTCGGCCGTGATTTCTCCCTGACCCCATAGTTGAGTTGCTCCAGAGGCTTTCGCCATGTCGAGGCCGGTGAGGAAATCTTTCGCATACTTTGGCGACAACATCGGTCCGTAAAGGACGTCCTTGTGAACGGATGAATCACCGATACGGGTTGTTTTGACCTTGGCCATGAACTTCTCCATGAAAGCGTCGTAGATGCTTTCGTGGACAATGAGGTTGCCGAGGCTTGTGCAGCGTTGGCCAGCGGTCCCAAAGGCGCCCCAATAGGCACCCTCAACTGCGTTGTCGAGGTTGGCGGATGGCATAACGACGAGCGGGTTTTTTCCGCCAAGTTCGAGCGAGCATGAAACCAAGTTTCGCCCACATACTTCACCGATCATCTTGCCAACTTCAGTTGAACCCGTGAAGGAGATCTTGTTGACCAAGCCTTCGTCAACAGCATCAACGAGGTACTGGCCAGCACCGCTTCCCTTGCCGTGAACGAGGTTGATGACGCCGTCTGGCAGGCCTGCTTGGTGCATGATGCGAGCAAGAGCGAAGGAAAGGAGCGGAGCATCTTGGGGGCTCTTCCAAACACAGGTGTTGCCGCACATGATGGCTGGAATCATCTTCCAGAAGGGGACTGCGGACGGGAAGTTACACGCATTGATGATGCCGCAGACACCCAAGGCGCGGCGGTAGGTGAACAATTCCTTGTCGGGCAATTCCGAATTGACGGTTTGACCGTAGAGGCGCCGCCCTTCGGATTGGAAGAATAAACACGTATCGATTGCTTCTTGGATTTCGCCTCCAGATTCTTTGAGTGTTTTACCAATTTCACGTGTTTCAAGAGCCACAAGGTCGTCTTTGTGTTCCATGAGCAAACGTCCCATGTTGCCGATGATTTGGCCACGGGTTGGTGCGGGGGTTGCCGACCAAGCAGGGAATGCTGCATGGGCTGCGTTGAGGGCAGCGTGGACGTCCTCTCGGGTCGAAAGCGGGAATTCACCAAGGCAATCTGCAAGAAGAGCGGGGTTGGTGGATTGGAAACTTTTTCCGTCACTGGCATTTGCTAACTGGCCGTTGATAATGTTGAAGCCTCGTACTGAGGGTTTGCCGTTTGGGTTATTTGCTTGGATGAATTCCAGACCAGTTTCAAGAACATGAACCATGTTGTGAGCGACCCATATGCGTCTCTTGAATGTGATGGCTGGCTTGAATGAAGAGTGAGAAGAGTCCCAAAACAAATTCGTCCTCGGGTTTATAGTCCCCTGCACAGGTTATTCCTTCGATGCGGGGCGAAATCCTTGATGGCGTGCGTTAATATACCGTCAAAGTATCAACAAAAATAGACAGGAGAGAACAGTATGGCGGACAAAGACAAATCCATTGAAGTACGTGTATCAAAGGCCATACCATCTGACGTGGGTCACGGCCGAGCCCGCATATCCTCTGAGATGGGTCTTGACCTCAAGCCAGGTGACATTGTAGAAATCAGTGGGGACGAGCGCTCCACTGCTGCCATTTACTGGCGTAGCCGGCCCGAGGATGCAAAAATGGACATCATCAGAGTTGACGGTATCATCCGCAAAAACGCTGGTGTCAGCCTCGGTGACCGTGTGACAGTTCGAAAAGTCGAAGCCAAGGAGTGCACCAAATTGACCATCTCTCCTGTGATGGCGAACAAGCAGAAAGTCAAATTTGGGCCGGGCATTGAAGGCTTTGCCAAGCGTGGCCTCGCCAAACGGCCTGTGGTCGCAGGCGATCGCATCTTCATTCCAGGGATGACACTGTTTGCTGAAGCGCTTCCCTTTGCCGTCGTTCAAACCGTTCCAAAAGGCATTGTCAAAGTCACGACTGACACCGAGATTATCATCAAAGATGAAGCGGTTGCCGAGGAAGATGTCGGTCAATCTGAAGGCATCACCTACGAAGATGTTGGAGGCATTGGCCAACAACTCCTCAAGGTCCGTGAAATGATTGAACTGCCGCTCAAGCATCCTGAATTGTTCCGCCGATTGGGCATTGACCCACCGAAAGGAGTTCTCCTTCACGGCCCACCAGGGACAGGTAAAACGATGATTGCCAAGGCTGTTGCAACCGAGGTAAACGCTCATTTCAAGAGTATCAACGGACCTGAAATCATCTCAAAGTATTACGGTGAATCAGAAAAGCAGCTCCGAGAAATATTTGACGAAGCATCGGCAAATTCTCCAGCGATTATCTTCATCGACGAAATCGACTCCATCTGCCCCAAGCGTGAAGACGTATCGGGCGAAGTTGAACGACGTGTTGTCGCGCAAATGCTCACGCTCATGGACGGTATGCAAGGTCGAGACAACGTCGTTGTCATCGGTGCCACCAACCGAAGAGACGCACTCGACCCAGCCCTGCGACGACCCGGTCGCTTTGACCGAGAAATCGAAATCGGCGTGCCCGATCGTGAAGGACGAAGTGAAATCATGGATGTCCACACCCGCCAAATGCCGATTTCAGATGACTTTAACATCTCTTGGGTTCTCGACAATACCTACGGCTTTGTTGGGGCCGACCTCGCTGCCTTGGTCCGCGAATCGGCCATGCGTGCTTTGCGCCGATACCTCCCCGAAATCGACCTTGAAGAGGAAACACTGCCTCCAGAGGTCCTTGAAAAGATGGAAGTCTGCATGGACGATTTCAAAGAAGCCATTCGTGATGTTGAACCTTCAGCGCTCCGTGAGATTTACGTTGAAGTTCCCGAGGTTTCTTGGGAAGAAGTCGGTGGCCTGCTCGAGGTCAAAGACCGCCTCAAGGAATCGGTTGAATGGCCGCTTACCAAGCCAGACTTGTTCGAACACTTTGGAATCAAACCACCGCGAGGAATTGTTCTGTTTGGAGCACCAGGTACGGGTAAAACTCTCTTGGCCAAGGCCATTGCTAACGAAGCACAAGCGAACTTCATCAGCATCAAAGGCCCAGAATTGATTTCGAAGTGGGTGGGTGAATCTGAACGAGCTATCCGAGAAATTTTCAAGAAAGCAAAGCAATCCTCGCCTTCCATCATTTTCCTTGATGAGTTTGAATCCATTGCGAGCATGCGAAGTGGTGGAAGCGCCTCTGAGGGAAGCGACGTGGGCAACCGTGTTGTGAACCAGTTATTGGCCAGTATGGATGGTGTTGAATCGCTTGATGGCGTGATCATCGTTGCTGCGACCAATCGTCCCGAAATGATTGACCCTGCCCTCTTGCGTAGCGGCCGCTTTGAACGTGTGCTGCACGTGCCCCCGCCCGATGCTGGAGCTCGTGAGGTCATCTTTGGCATTCACTCTGAAGGCATGCCTCTGAGCAAGTTCTCCTTTAAGGACATCCTGACAGGTATGGACGGCTTCACTGGAGCCGACATCGAAGCAGTTTGCCGAGAAGCGGCTCTCATCTGCATGCGTGCCAACAAGAAGAAGGTCACAAAGGCCCACTTTGAGGAAGCAATTTCTCGAGTTCGTCCAACCGTTACCCCTGACATGCTGGAATACTACCAAAAGATGGAAACACGCCTCACCTCTGGTTTGACGAACATCAAGCGAAACCGAGACTTCAGCCGCGGCATGGAAACGATGTGATGTCGCTTCACCAACCGACGCATTCAAGGGATTCCTTCGCTGGAACTTTAACAGCGGGGTGACAATCATGGCAATCTTCGGGCGGGAAGTGATTGGAAGAGAGGTCGTGGACCGCACGGGTGCGCTCCTTGGACACCTCAAAGACATTCATTTTGACCTCAACACCGGTATGCTCAGTGATCTCGTCGTGAGTGTTGAAGCAACGGTTGACCCCTCAGCCCTTCCTTTTGAGCACGACCAAAGCACGGTGAAGATCCCATCTTCCTCAATCTCAAGAATCGCTGCTAAAATTCACCTCAATCAATGAATTGCGCTCGAATGGAGATGAGCATTTTCTCCACGAAGGTGGACAACCTTCTAAAGTCATAGGAGCCCGTGCTGATTTGGGAACCTTATCCCTTGTGATGTGCATGCTAGGACTCCCCGCCAATTTCAACGCTCGGAGGCTCGCCCTCCAAGCTTCGTTTTGGGGAGTAATGTTGATTCTTCTTCTCACGATTATGTCGAATTTCATCAACATCAGTGCCACCAACCAACTATCAGCCTATGACGATGATTGGAACGATATGTCAGCCTTCCGTGAAGACATCCGCGCCATGAATATCGACACCCGTTCTTTGGTGAGCAGTCCACTTTTGCTCGCCGATATCGAGGACCCACGTAACACGACCTACGTCCTCGCAGGTGTTGAACGTGACACCCTCACCTTGCCTCAATTTGACGAAGATGGTTTCATCACGATCGCATCTGGCAATGGGTTTTCTCCTTCAGAGATCAATGCGATTGTTGAATTTGTTGAAGCGGGCGGCACAGCCCTCATTCTCGAGGATTACGGATATGCCAACACCATCGCTGAGGCCTTTGGAATTCGCTATACTGGTGAACAGGTCTTTGACACAACATACGTCGCTGAACTTGATTACAATTACATCTGGATGTGCGTCCAGTCCAATCCTTGCGGAATGAACGGCACCGAAGTTGACCCAACAACCCTCTCCACTCACAGTCGATGGGGTGTGCCAGACGGGCCTGGTGAGCACCCGTGTGCAAAACTTGACGGTCAAAGTTTGTCTGAATCCCAAGCGGGCTTGTGCGCTCACCATCTCGTAGGCGGCATCGTTGAATACAACGCAACCTACCAAATGTTGCTCAACAACATTACTGGATTGGAAGTCATTCCAGGAGTGAGAGGTCCATTGACCGAAGTTGCCATACGGGCTCTTACCAGCAACGAGGCTACCGTTGACGTCAACGGTGATGGAGAAATCTGGGTTGGCAATGAAATCACACCTGAGACTCCCGACCGCTGGGGTCAATTCAACCTCAGCATCGAAGCGTGTGCGAGGGCAAGTTGTTCACCAAGTGACGGAGGGCGTGTTTTGTTCATCGCCGATGGTTCTGCGCTGATCAATGCCATGTACGATTATGAAGGGTTCAACGATGGTGAGTACGGTGAAACAGCCACCTTGATGCCTCAGAATGACAATCGTAAATGGGCACTTGACTTCATTGCAGAAGCCCTGATGAGCGAACTGATCGGTGAGGAAGGACAACCCGCAGAAAACGCCATGGTCATCTTTGACGAATCACGCCACCCCCAAAGCGCACTGGCTGCTGATTCTTACAACACCGTTTACTTCCTCTTGGTCTACTTCACAGGAGAAGGACTTGCTATGCTTCTTCTCTTCCTGATTCTCTTTATCACCTTTGAAGCGGTCCTCATCAAGAAACGTGACCCTGAACCTTGGCGCCACGTTTTCAGCATCATCTACTATGGATTTGGTGATGCCAACCGGTATGCATACTACTCCAAAGTGGAGAAAATTCGCCAAGTCTTCCTTTCCAAGGTTCGTAACCAGAACGGGTTGAATCGAGAAGAGTTCCAAGCGATGAAGGCAAACGAGTTGGTTTCGATGATCAACGACCCGGTGTTGGCTAAATTCGCCGTTGAAGCAAGCAACAGATACACGCTTGAACAAACGGTTGCTCTGGTCAAACGAATCAAGGCGTGGGGACGTCAGTGAGGTGGTATCATGTGGACTCGTAAAGCAGCATTTACCTTCACTGGAGGGATTGCTCTGGTCCTGATTGGGATGATGATTTCCAATCAACAAATGATGATCCTCGGATTGAGCCTCGTTGCTTTTATCGTCGTGAATTCATGGATTTCAGGCCACGGTGATGTCGAAGTACAGCGCACTCTTTCTGCCGACAATTTGTACAAGGGCGACGACCTCTACGTTGAACTGCTCGTAACAAACCGCAGCAATCGGAAAACTCAGATGCTGGATATTTACGATAACATTCCTCATGAAATGAAACTACGAAGTGGACTCAATCAGATGCAATTGAACCTCAAACCAGGCGAGAGCGCACGCATTCGTTACGTTCTACGCTGCCCACTGCGCGGCCACTATTCCATTGGCCCAGTGTCCCTCCGGGCTCGCAATACCTTCAACCTCGGCGTTGAAGAGATGTATGTTGACCACCACAGCGATATCGTCATCTTCCCGCAAATCAAGGACATTGAAGAAGCATTTTTGCGAAGTCGTACCCCTAAGATGTACACCGGTGCTACCACGCTAAGAACACCAGGACAAGGCTCTGAATTCTACTCACTAAGGGAATACGTTCCCGGAGACCCGTTCAAGAATATCAATTGGAAAGCATACGCTCGTACCGGCGAACTGATGGTCAACGAAAAGTGCCGTGACGCCGTAACAGACCTGTTCTTGATTTTGGACAGTCGTGATTTGGCGCGTATTGGGACGGTTCTCAAGAATCCTCTCGAAATGGGTACTGTATCTGCAGCCAGTCTCGCAGCCTTCTTCCTGCAACGTCGAGATTCGGTTGCTTTGGCGATATACGACGAGAAACTATCCTACCTTCCTCCCGATACGGGTGACAAGCAGTATTTCAAAATCCTCAGCGCCCTTGCAGGCGTTACACCGAAAGGGGAAATGCCCCTTCAAGCGGTCACAAACTCTCTGAGTGGGCGATTTAGCAGGGGAAGTCCTGTCTTCATCATCTCATCGTGTGAAGGCGATGGAACCGTTCCTGCCGCCGTACGTGATTTGGTAGGACGAGGCCACGAAGTCACGGTCCTGTCACCTTCAAGCGTTGACTTTGAACGCTTGGTCAGCCGTATTCCTCGTATGTCCTACGAAGTGCTCAAACTGGAACGTCAGAATCGTTTGACCACCTTGGCAGGTTCAGGCGCACAGGTCATCGATTGGATGCCTGACATGGATTTATCACAGGCATTGATGCAGGTAAGGGGGTACTAAGATGGCAGGTGAAGTTGGTCTTCAGTCAGATGTCCTCCTTGAAGGAACGGCGCGTCCACGTACGCTTCATCTCAAGAACCTCCGTCGCCAATGGCAAATCATTACACTGCAAGTGGTTGCAACGGTAGCCTTGATTGGAATGTACCTCGAAGTGGTCTCTACCTATGTTGTTGGCTCCATCGACCACACGATTCTTTTCGATACCATTGAATTGCTCATCTCCGACCAATTACCCTTGGGTGATTGGCTCACTGGAGAAGGTCGCTCAGGCCTTGCCCGTTTCTTTGTCCCCATGGTCCTCGGACTGAGCCTCGGTGGTGCAATGGCCTTCCTCGCATTCCAAACACCAAAGGTCCAGCAACGTATCAAATTGGGTTTCATTATCGGCCTCATCGTTTTGCTGATCGGTCGTCTGACTCTCTCGTGGTTGGCCGGCATGCTCTTTTCCTTTGATTTACGCTTGCCCACTGATTCAGAATTGCAAACACTTCAGTGGCCCTTATTGATGATTATGTCACTGCTCATCATGTTCATTTATCTCCTCCCCGTTATCATGGGCACTCGAGGAATATGGGGTCTGTCCCGCCGCTCCATCGCCTGGGCGATTGGATTCACCCTCCTGTTCTTGGGAATACATGCCATCCTGACCTTCCCGCTCATCAAATCGCAATTGGGGTCCTACGGAGGAACACTTGCCGTCCTTGAGAGCCAAACTTCAGATCCAACCATCGGTCTCTTCGGGCTTAAATTGGTGACGCAAGAGCAATTCAATCTCATCCTCATCGCCGTTTTGATCATGGTTTTCCAGGAAGCAAGTTACGGCGTTATTCGCAACCTCGAATACGCTTTCCGACTCCCTGAATCATGCAAGCGTGACCCGGAATATGTCCGCCAAATGGACAACGTCCTCAACACGCACTTGAGACACACTTTCCTGTTCCTCGGATTAACCGGTATTGCCACGATGGTGGCTCTTGGCTTCCACAAGGTCTTGTTGACTATTGTATCGGATACCACGGGAAGTCAATGGGCGGGTCAAGTCTCTGAATCGATTGAATTGACATTGACCTATGGCTTGGTCATCTCAGCTTTGTTATTCTTGAGCTTGATGGCTGTTCTCCGTTTCTTTATCCCTTGGCAGCGTGTCATTGGATTGATACAATCACGTAGCAATCTGGTTGAACCAGAGCCTGCGTCAAAGGATTTCAGTCAATTATGAGCCTTGCCGTCCTTGGACAAAACGGCCCATCAATTCAACAGCAGCGAGCAATGCCAAAGGAACAGCGATGTAGGCCACGAATGGCCCCATCCACGCATGGTCAATAGATGCGTTTATCTTTGGAGAATAGAGAATAACAACGACTCCTGCAACAAGGAGAAGAACCCGCTCAATCCACAACGGGTATGCTTTCTCTCGCTCTTCAGTTCGTCCCATGAGCGTGGTTGCCTCGGTCATTATGGGCCACCTCAAAAGTCAATGTTTGAAAGCCGGGCCTCAAGGTCTGTGAGGGCAGCATCAGCAGGAACAGGCGTGTTGCCTGCGGGTACGTCACGATGACTCCATTCTGCATCAATGCGGGCCAATTCTGCTTCGAGTCTCGCTCTCTCGTCGTCCAGGTCATCATGGGAGGTCGTGGCAGGGGATGAAGATTCAACCGCCGCATGGACAGCATCGTCGCTCGGCGCAGGAAGTTCAGACCACCCGTCACTGTCGACGGCTTCTGCGGCAGGTGCCTCTACGGCCTCTAAGGCCTCTGATGCAAGGAGGTGTGGTTCCAAAGCGTGCAGCATTCCTTCGTCGACTGGAAGACGTTGTTCAGCAGGAATGGCATCTCGCTCGAAGGGCAGCAACCCATCCCGCTGGAATTCCCAAAGCATGCCGCGTGGACGGCCGTCAGTCAGTCCTGAAGCATCCAGTTGCGTGATGAGTTCTTCGAGGACCCGGGCGGTTTCTTCCAGTCCAATCGCTTCTCCCGCATCGCGCTGGTCTGCCTCAAGGTAGATGTCATCAAGAGCAACTTGAATCAACTTACGCGTTCCAAGGGCGAGACTCGGTAGCGCCTCTGGGCGTTGACAATTGGCCATGAGGGCGTGGACTTCATGCTCAGGTGCCCCCAATCGCTCGATTTGTTCAAGCACGTTTCGGATTCGGCGTAACATTGTAATCGAGCGGTCGTAATCCTCGAGAAGGTGTTCGAGGTCAAGCACAAGGTGATTGACTGTTTCTCCAAGTTGGAGTTCAAGACGCTGCTGAACTGACCAGCGTGCGAGTCCTCGCACGGCTCCTGCAGTTTGAGGGACCTGTCGTTCCAAGAGCGTCATCACTTCCGAAGAAAGCAGGTGACGAGGTGTTGCGGCAACTTGATCAACCGTTGATTGAATCACCTGCAAGGCTCGCTCAACAGCCCTGTCGAGCATCGTCACAGAATATCCGAGTTCTCGAGCGTGTTCAAGTCGCTCCAACACGGGGCCAAGGCCCTGGAAGGTGTTGTTATCGTCGAGGAGTGCCTGAGCAAGTGGTTCTTCGGCAAGCCGGGCACGCAGGCGCTCTGCTTCTTGTATATCGGCAAGGGCTTCCTCGTGAGCGGTGGCTAAGTCGGTGGCCTTCTCGACAAGCGAGGCTAATTCTGCTTCAGCATGCCCTCTTCGGGCACCCAAGTCACCCAATTCTCGGAGGACTTGCCGTCGTTCATTCATCAATTCACGTAGTTCAGCCTCGGTGTTGGAGCGTCGCGCTTCTTCTTCAGCACGACGTCGGCGGTCCTCGTCAGCGTGGCCTCGGGATTTCTTTTCCTCCAATCGAGCCGCTTCAAGTTCAAGTTGTTGGACGTGGACCTGTTCCTGCAGGCTGAGAAGGTCGGATTGAGCCCGAGCATGTCGCTCGCGAGTGGTGCTGACTTGTTCGGTCAAAACTCGCAATCGGCGTTCTTCATCATCGCTTTGCTGGCGTATGGTCGTCAATCGTTGACTTCCTTCGCCCAAATTGGCTTGCAACTCTGCTTCCTTGAGGGAGAGTTCTTCGATCATGCTTTGTAATTCTGCGCTCGAACTTGCTTCACCGATGGCTTTTGCTAATTCTGCCGCACGCTCGCTGACTTGATGCTCGAGTTCATTCACTCTTCGAACCAACCGTTCAGCCCTTGCCGTTGCTTCTTCTGAAGTGGCTCTTGATTGTGCAAGGTCAACCTGCATCGTGTTGAGTTGTGCATGAGCGTTTTCCATTGCGACAGTGTGCTCTTGTCGTGTTTCACTGGCCTCTCTTGCAACAATTTGTGCTGCATCTTTCTTGGTTTCTAACTGCTTGATTTTACCCTCGAGTACAGCGATGGAGGCGTTCAATGCCGACACGGTTTGTTCCGATTTCTCCAGGCGGCGACGCAATCCTTCATCCACAGCCGAGACGGCTTGTTCTTGCATGACCTGAAGGGGAACGGCTGATTCCATGCCGTCGGTTTTGAACGCTAACTTTGCACGTTCAGTCCGCAATTGCTCAATACCTGCTTCGAATCCTAGCATGTCGGTAAGGGCGGCTCTCAACGATTCCTGGCGTGCTTCTGAACGCGTGCGGATGGTGGCTAACTGGTCAATGAAACCAGTAAGAGAAAACGAGGCGATTGTCCCAGAACGAGCGGTAACGATGGTGCCCGCAGGTAGCCGAACAAGACGGACCTTTCGCTTTGGCTCGGTAAGCAATCGGAGTGCTTCTGTCTCGTCGTCGACGGAAGGCGCCCAGAGTGCAACGGGTACACCTTGTGACAGCACCAATGAAACAGCTTTGCTTGAACTTCCCGACTGAATATGGCCGGTTACTTCTTCTTGGAGGCCTGCCTTCAACATGGAAACAATGGCGTCTGGACCACCACGGCCTTCTCGCAGGGTAAACCCTTCAGGGAGTTTTGTTCCATCTTCACCCGCAGATGCTACATCGCCGGATAAAGCGGTTGATGTGGCAGAAAGTAATCGAGCATGGTTCGCATCACGTTCAGTCCAAGCTGCAAGTGCAATATCTCCGCTTTGTGCGAGCAAGAGCGCTCCCTCTTCGGTATGCAAAATCCAGTGACCTTGTCCTTTGACAGCGAGATGAGGGCGGTCCTCCATTCGCATGTTTGAAAGAAGGTCATACACGTGAGATGCGAGTGCTTCTTCCTCTCCAAAGCCAGGCAGGTCACCTGCAGCGTCGATGAGCATGCCTCCGTCAATAGCAATAGCGCCTCGCACGGTTGGATCAAGAATAAGCGTCTTTACAACCATCGAGAGGTCCCTTGCCAGTAAACGTGCAACGTAATTGGTGCTGGCTCTCAACCCCTGCCGGTCTGCTTGGTGTTCAAAGGCCTCTGGAATGATCTCAGCAATCCCTCCAAGGCCACTCAAAGTGTACCTGTTTCCAACCAGGCGAAGTTTTCCTTCGGCTTCGATGGCTTCCAATTGAATACGGGCTTCGCTACCTCCAAGCATCACGCCCTTGTCCTTATCTTCCGCAATCCAACCAACGATGCGTCCACCACGCACCAAACGATGGGCACTCGGTGTTTTTCGTCGACCGATGTAACTTGTAATAGCGCCGTGGGCGAAGGGCTGTAGATGACCCTCAGCGAGTGAAATCTCTTTGGTAACAGGCGTTCCTTTGGGTAGTTCAAACATAGTATTCACCTAAAATTCGGGGGTAGTGGCCAATTGACGTCGGCGATGGTCAACGCTGTGCCGCCAGCGTGCAAGACGGCCACCTTGGCCCTTGAGCATCAAAATACGATAGGGGGTAATGACGTCGATCATCGTTCGTTGTTCGCCTTCAGACCAGATTTCGTAGAGGTCTCCCAGCTCGTGTTCAACACAAGCACTCAAGGCCGCTGATGTGAGTGCTATGGCGTCTTCGAGGGCTGGTAGTTGGCCTTGCCGACCGACACTCGCCATGAGGCGGCCACGTTCGTCAAACATCACGGCTTGCTCTACGCCTTCCTGTTGAAGGAATCCGGTAAGAAGACGTTGCAACATGCTCGCTCAATTCCCGTGACAGCGCTGTAGCCTTCAAGAAGTTTTGCGCTTGAACGGCCATTATTGTTGATTTGAAGACCCTTTGAGATTTTCCAACTGGAAATGCGCTTTGAAAGACCAAGAAACTTGATTGCAGGCCCTGCTTTTTCCGCTTTTGAAAAATGAATCATCCAAATCGCCTCAAAAAGATACGAACCGTCGTGCGTAAATCGTAATTTAATTTTCTAATTGAATAATTGATTTTACAATTGAAAATATTCGCAGGGAGATGCCCTGTGAGCCGCCCCGGTTTTCCGTTGTATTGAAACCATGTAGCGATGCCCACCAACCATGGAAGGCGGTGGAACCAGCGCAGCTTTTCAGATTCCGCAATGTGACTCTTGTGACAAGCCAGCCCTTGTTGAGCAGGCTTATTCTGGCAGAATCCTGTGTGGCAAGCATCTTGCAAAATCCGTTCGTAAAAAAATCAGCAAGGAATTACGACAACAACTCCATCTCAAAAAAGGCGAGCACACCACCATTCTCGTGGCAGTTTCTGGCGGTAAGGATTCGGCCGTATTACTGGACAGCCTCGTTGATCTCCTTGGAAAACGTCGTGACGTGACTATCGTGGCTGGAACCGTTGACGAGGGAATTGAAGGCTATCGTCCACCATCCATCGATTGTGCGAAAGCACTGTGCGACCGACTCGGTATCGCTCATGAGGTAGTCTCCTATCCCGAACTCTCATTCGCTGAGATTGATGAAGTTGTCAAGCGCCTACCGATGGTCATTGAGAAGGACAACGATGCACCACGAATGGCCTGCGCTTACTGCGGCGTTTTCCGTCGTCAAGGTATCAACCACCTTGCTCAACGGGTCGGTGCTGATGTGATTGCGCTCGGGCACAATCTCGACGATATGGCTCAAACGGTCTTGATGAACGTCACCAACGGTGACCTCGAACGAACCCTTCGCCTCGCCCCACATACCTCAACACCAGTAGATGGTCTCGCACCTCGTATCGTACCTCTGCGTTGGGTTCCGGAACAGGAAATACATCTCTATGCCCTTCATCGCGATCTCCCTCTTCACCATGAGGAGTGCCCGAATGCACGGGGCGCACTGCGTTGGCGACATCGCGAAATGGTGGCGAAAATGGAAGCCGATGTTCCTGGGACACGCCACGGGCTGGTCAAAATGGCTGATCAAGTCAAATTATTGCGTGACCAAGTCGTTGAATTGGGCGGTCAAAAAAGCCGACCTGATGCCCCCAAAGCCTGTCCAAGGTGCGGTAGTATGACCTCACAGGAACAATGCAAAGCATGTGATATGCGAGACCTTCTTGAAATCGAAGAGTGAATTCACAGCAGGTTGTGAATCAATTCTTCAAGGTCCTGCGGTCGTCCACAATAATGACAGCGCAATTCCAATGGTTCGCGAGACATGACCTTGAGGCGGTGTGCCAAAGGTTCACGAGGGTTGGTTGTGATACAGTTTGAGAAGGTGCACCTCACGACGTTGGTGACCTCATCTCCAAGCTCAATTGTCATCTTTTCAGCCACACTGTAGGCGCGGATGATGGCGACCCGTGCATCAGGAGCGACCAGAGCCAATCGGTTCAATTCGTCTTGATTCAGTTCCCGATCTTCAACCTTGATGATGTCCTTGGTACCCATCTTCTTCGAAGGGACATTCATGACCATGGATACGGGGACAGAGGTGGATTTGTCGACAGCCAACATCTCCAACACTCGCATGGCGTGGCCAGAAGGAATGTGATCGATGACCGTTCCATTACGAATCGCTGTGACACGACGCATGTTGTGTTCTTGTGCCATCAAGCCTCACCTCCGTCCGCAATCGTTTCAGGAACCTTGATTCCTAAAAGACGGCAAAGAAGCGCCATTCGAGCAACCACGCCGTTGAATGCCTGTTGGAAGTAGCGGGCGTGCCGCGTTCCATCAACTGAAGGATGAATTTCGTCAACACGGGGGAGCGGGTGCATGATGATCATGTTCTCTTTTGCTCCTTCAAGATTCGAGGCGTTGAGTTTGTAAGCGCCAGCGACCTTCGTATATTCGTCTTCATCAGCGAAGCGTTCCTTCTGAATACGTGTCATGTAAACCACATCGGCGTCAGCAATGGAGCCAAGCAATTCCTCAGTTTCCGTTACATTCGCTCCGTGCTTCGTTAGGTCGTTGACAATTTCAGTCGGCATTTTGAGCAATTCAGGGCTTGCAAAAATCAATTCACAACCAAATCGAGTGAGTGCGTGACTGAGAGAGTGAACGGTTCGGCCATAGCGCAAATCTCCTGCTAAAATCACCTTCAGACCTTCGAGGGTGCCGTGGGCCTGGCGAATGGTGAAGAGGTCGAGCATGGTTTGAGTGGGATGATGCCCTGCTCCGTCACCACCGTTCAAAATAGGCACACTGGCGGCATCTTGGGCATATTGCGCAGCACCTTGTCGTGGATGGCGCATGGCAATAATGTCGGTATAGCCGTCAACCATCTGAATGGTGTCGTAAAGGGTTTCACCTTTGACAACAGAGGAGGTTTTCACATCACCAAGATTCACAACATCGCCGCCCAATCGCTTCATGGCGGTTTCAAAGGACATCCGTGTTCGCGTGCTTGGCTCAAAGAAGAGATTGCCCAATATTTTCCCCTGAAGCAGGGGCAAATAGGTGCGCCCCTCAGCGACAGGCAGCAAGCGTTCAGCATCGTCAAGGATGCTCATAATTTCCTCATTGGATAAATCGTCCATTGTGATGAGACCCGGCATACAATTCCCTCTCTTTTCTGCTACACCTCAAAGACACCCTTGAACATTGCCGCTGGATTTCATGTGAGTGCAGAGGTGATGGGAAGCCCGTCGGAGTGATTATGGAGGGGTGAAGGTGTGGTTGTTGTATGGTCACATGGGCTGATGCTGATTCAGCGATTCAAGCCGAGCGCTTGCAACGCACGAAGCGCGTTGAATCCATGGCCATGTATACTGCTTTTATCATTCTAGGCTGTGCAGTCTGGTTGGCTTGGCCAACGCTCAAGAGTATGGCGCAAGGAGAAGGCGTTGTATTGACTAATTTCGGCCCACCCTTCGCTCTGATATTGTGGGGTATTTTCCTTCAAGATTTGGTGTTGGACGACCCCTCCGCCCGTACACGTTTGGGCTCATCCACTGCTTTGGCGTGGCCCGTGCTTCTGGTGATTGGAGCCTTGGGCCTTGATACTGGCTCGAATCAGGCATCGGCAGGAAGTGTTCTCGTCCTCTTCGCCGCCTTTGTGGCTCGAAAGATGGCTGTTACTACCCTTCGTGGACACTTTGGAGTCTTGCGCTTTCGTTCCATTCTCACGGGCATTGGCAGCGCATCAGCCGTCGCACTGGTCCTCATTCAGGTTGAATCTTTCACCACATTGGCAGGTGGGCTGGCCGCTACTTTTGCGGTGTTAGCCTGCGGCGATACGGTGTATTCGTGGTCGGTTGGTGACGATCAAAAGGTAGAACGAAAAGCATTCCAGAGGAGATTGGACCGTTTGGAAGGACGCCTTCTTGAGTTGAAGGCACAAGGAGCAGCGGTCGCTCAGGCGGCAAGTTTGTTGACCACTGCCAAAGAAGAAGGTCACCTTGACCCCACCTATGGCATGCGCCTTCTTGACGATAGTGAAGAAGACATGGAACGAGCGCTTTCCTTCGCAGGCGATGTTGAAATCATTCGTCATGACGCTCTCGAGGCCATTGAACGAGCTGAATCAATCGCCCCAGTTGTCAAACGCCCGAGAAAGGCTTACGACATGGGAGTGCGAGAAGTTGGGTTGGGTTCACTGCGTGAAGGTGAACAATTGTTCCGACAAGCCAAGAAACGAGCTGGCGAAGTTATCGAATGGTGGAGCCAAGCAGAGGTTGCCATCACTGAGGCCGTTCGAGCACTGGACGGAAAGAAAGGAGACGGCATCACAACCTTGCGAGACCTTCTCAAGGATGCCAAAGAAAAATTGGTGAAGGAACAACCCCGTGAGGCCTTTGAATTTGCCGTCGTCATACCTGGACAACTTGAAGCAGAAGGTGAAGCACAAGACCGTGCTCTTGAGTCCATCAAAGAAGCCCGTCGCCAGATAGACCAAGCCGACGGATTGGATTTGAACGAAGGAAAACAACGCCTCAAGCAAGCAGAAAACGCTCTTGAAGAAGGCAATGCCAGTCAAGCGATTGGTCTCGCTGATGGTGTGGTACGAACCTTGCAACGCGAGCGTGCGGCGATGGACGATGTCCTTCGTGCCCTCAAGCAGCGAAAACAACTGGTCAAGCGGTATGAAGGCCGAGATGACGAGGATACGTGGGCAAAGGCGCTCGCTGAAATAGAACAAGCGGCTGACGACCGGTCCTGGTCTCATGCGGGCATGCTCTTGGAACGCATGACGACGGACTTGGACAAAGAAGGACGAGCAAGTGGTGAAGCCCTCGAACTCTACGATTACGTGATGGATGAGTGGAAGGTCCTTCGAAATCAATGCGAAGCTGCCGGTATTACCATCACCGATGAAGATCGACGGGCCTGTGAGGAAGCCATTGCACTGTCCGAGGAGATGTTAGGCGTCAGCCGAATCGAAGAATGTCTTCAACACCTTTCTCAAGCCGACGCTGCTATGGAACGGCTACGACGACGAATCTAATTACAAATCAAGCAGGTTTGCTGCTTCAATATCATCGAGTTGAATTGTACCGGGGACACCCAAATCCACTGGCATTCCACCGATTGTTACCATCAGGCCAGCGAGATGCGTATAGATGCACAAAGGAAGGTCTTCAGGGAGGTTTTGATGTTGACGCTTGCCCTTGAGCAAAGCTGCTAAACCTTTCTCACTTGTCAAACCAACCCAAGCATTGGCCCTCCATGCATGCTTTTTGAGGTCTGTCGTCTTCATGTGAGGAGGCACGCTGACGTTATGGCCCGACCATTTTTCACGCCAATCCAAGTCTTGCTCAAATGCCCATTCAATTTTCGACTGTTCAGAGGGGGGTGAGGTGGTGTGCCCCATATCAGCGTAGTGGTGCAAAACACTTCGCAAATGCGGATTGCGTGAATGGCACTTTTGTAATTTTTCAGCAAGGTCAACCGCTGTCATCATTCTGCCCGCATCGTAATTCAATAAACTCTGAACGATGGTGCCGTGCACCCATTCTTCTTGCATCTCTTTCATGGCTAATTCAAGCAGCGTAAGGGCGCGTTCGCTCTGCCCAGCAAGCCGCATGCGTGCGAGTTGACTGAGGAAGATTCTCCGGTCAGTGGGCTGTTTGAGTCGCTGTCGGTCTGCTACGACCCGTGCTTCCTTGAGTTCACGTAGCATGGCGATATTTTTCCGAGTAATGGGGTCAATACTCAGCATGGAACGGACTTCTGGGCTGAGTTTTGTTGATGGATTCAATACCGCAGCCACCCATTTGAGGCGAACTGCTTCGATATCATCGTCCTTGAGAAGGGCGAGGCGTGGTCGGGCCTCTTTGAGGTCGCGTTGGGCCAGACTAGCGGCACAAAGTGTCAGCCTTGAGAGGTGAGCATCTCGTCCGCCTTGAAGTGCTAGAAGGTCAACTGCGACCTCTTCTGCATCGTCCCAACGGTTGATGGCTACCTTGAGCATCATGGTCGCCTGTGTTTGCCGTATCATGTCCAACCCGACCAAGCGTTCTTCATTGCGCATTGAATGTGATTCAAAGCGGTCGAGTGCGGTCTGCCAGTCATCACCTGCAACGAGTTCATTGATTGGGCGCTGCTTGAGATAAATCATGTCACTGATGCCTCGAAGTCTGGTCCGGTCTTCATCCATGGTTGAATCGAACGTAAAATCATCAAGTCGATTTGAACGTCGCCAAGAGAGCGCCCACACTGCAAAAAATGCGATTTGACCTCCCGAGGCGAGCATCCACGTCAATTGTTCGAGCATGTCCTTTTCCATAACCGAACATACGCTGCCTTCCCAAGAACCACATGCGCTGCCTTGGGGGAGGAAACTGGAATCCCAAAACGTGATCATCGCAAGGGCGAGCAGGAGCATGGATTGACCGGCAAATCCGGTGAAACAGAAATTCAACACGTTCGCTTGCTGCACAGGCTCGGCTCGCAAGAGACGACTGTCTGCCAGGCGGATGCCTCCTTTTCCTGAAACATCTTGGATGTCAAGGAAAAGAATTCGGGCCACTTCATACACAAAGAGGAATCCGATGGCCGCCACGTTGAGCAACAAAAACAAGAGCAGGGAGGTCACAATAGGTACTCGAATACCCGCCTGTGGTATGTTTGAAAAGAGTTCAATGAGCCAGAAACCAAGCAACCCGCCTTCTTCCATGTAGGTGCTTTGGAGTCGGTATTCTGGAAGTTCAAGAACGCGGTCGGAATGGATGAACATGTCCGGGTTATACAGCAAGAAGAGCAGTGAGATGAGTGTATTAAGAGCAACAAATGGCATGGCTACCAAGTTGAGATGAACGACTTGAGCGATGAATTGCTGACGTGCGTTTGGAATGTGATTGTGGAAGGGTGATGGCTTCCCTTTTCCAATCTGTTGCGAGGATTGCTTCAGGGCATTCCACGATGAACCAAGAATTCGTCCATAGGCAAGAACTGCTGGACTGAAGGCGATGAAAGCTGCGATGCTGACACTTTGTGTTTGTGACCCACCTTGTGCATCCACGACCAATCCAACCATTCCGGCCAAGAAAAGCCACGAAAGGGTCAGGGCAACATAAGCGATGTTTCGTGCACGTGTATTGTTCTGCAGCGTTGCGCGGTTGGTTCCCAGAGGACGAATCACTTGAGCGCCCAAGGATGTTCCACTCGATACGACCGCAGGAAGCATGATGAGAATCAGCGCAAGAGCCACCGAAGGCGCATGATAGCCTTCGGAAAGTTCGACTCTGAACGTTGTAAATTCAAACAATAAAATGAGGCTTCCAGTGAGAGCCATGAGGTATGAGACGACTCCAAAGCGAGTTCCTCGGCGAGCGAGCAGGTCCTTGACGTCCTCAACCGTTGATGTGACTCGATGAACTTCGTAGGTTCGGTTTCCAGTTTGAAAGGCCACTTGGAGTCCTTTCAGTTGCCGGGGGACGACCTTGTCCCAAAAAAACCAAGCCGTCAGGATGGCAAAGAAAAGGGGCCCAATCATGGCAAAAGAAAAGCCTTGAATGATACCTGGTGCCATGATAATACACTCACGATGAAGGCGGTACAAGCGATGGCTGACTCACCTTTTCATTGATTTCCGATTGAAGGTCTTCGATGAATTGTTCAAGGCCGAGATCTGCAACTTGGTCACCATTACGGGCTCGTAGGCTGACGGTTCTTCCTTCCATCTCACCATCGCCAAGAATCACCATGTAGGCCGGCTGAAGTTTGCGATGGGTGCGGATTTTCTTCCCCACCGTGTCGTCTCCATCATCCATTTCAACACGGATTCCACGTTCTTTGAGGGCTTCTTCAACTTCCGCAGCGTAGGCCTTGTGCTTCTCGGAAATGGTGATGATATGACATTGCGTGGGCGTGAGCCAAGTGGGGAATCGGCCGGCAAAATGCTCGATAAGAACGCCACAGAACCGTTCCATGGAGCCAAATGGGGCGCGATGAATCATGACTGGACGGTGAAGTTCTCCATCGCTTCCCTTGTATGTCAAATCGAAACGTTCGGGCAGATTGTAGTCTACCTGCACCGTCCCGAGTTGCCATTCTCTGCCAATGACGTCCTTGACAACAAAGTCGATTTTCGGACCATAGAAGGCTGCTTCACCCTCTTCTTCAGACCAGTCAACTCCCAGAGAAGCCGCTGCATTCCGGCACGCATCTTCGGCTTTTTCCCAAGCAGAAGGGTCGCCCACATACTTGGTTGAATCTGGGTCACGCAGGCCCACACGAACACGGTAATCTGTCATTCCGAGTTTGTCAAAGATGATTTGAACCAACTCAATGCAGCCAAGCACTTCCTGAGAGATTTGGTCTTCAGTTACGAAAAGGTGGGCATCGTCCTGAGTAAAGCCACGAACTCGGGTCATGCCAGAGATCTCACCCGATTGTTCCCATCGGTAGACGGTGCCGAATTCAGCCAAACGCAGTGGCAGATTGCGGTAGGAACGAGCTTGACTGGCGTAGATTTTGACGTGATGAGGGCAGTTCATCGGTTTGAGCATGTAGCCGTCGATGTCGCCTGTCTTCATCAGATTCGACAATTCACCGCAGGTGCAACCTTCATCAGCGAGTTTCTTCATCAAGTCGCGTTCAACGAGAGGGGGGTATTGCGAGTCCTGGTAGTAGGGGAAATGACCGGAGGTGCGGTACAAATCCAATTTCCCAATGTGCGGGGTAAACACCTGCTGGTAGCCTTGGCGACGGAGGTGGTGTGAAATGAAATCCTGCAATTCTTGACGGATAATCGCCCCTCTTGGCGTCCACATGATGAGGCCTTGGCCAACCTCCTCGTCAATGTGGAAGAGTTGGAGGTCCTTGCCGAGTTTGCGGTGGTCGCGTTTCTTTGCCTCCTCCATCCTGTGCAGCGTTTGCTTGAGTGCATCTTTGCTTGGTTCGACCAAACCGTAGATGCGAACGAGTTGCTCTCGGTCTTGGTCGCCTCGCCAGTAAGCAGAGGAAACGGAAGTGAGTTTGACAAACATCAACCGAGAGGTATTGGGAACGTGTGGTCCAAGGCAGAGGTCGTACCATTCGCCTTGCTTGTAAATGGTTGAACCGTCGCCTGCTTCCAACTTATCATCAATGATTTCAAGTTTGTAGGGGTTGTGTTCAAAGTGCTCCCTCAACGAATCTTGATCCAGTTCAACTCGTTCAACCGTGAAGTTTCTGCGGGCCAATTCCTGCATTTTCTTTTCGATTTTCTTGAGGTCTCCCTCTGTGATGGGCTCCATTGCAAAATCATAGTAGAACCCACGGTCGATAGCAGGGCCAATGGTCGGCAGGGCTCCAGGATACAATTCCATGACCGCTTGAGCGAGGAGGTGGGCAGCGGAATGGCGAAGGATGTGGATGCCATCTTCAGAATCAGATTTGATGCCCTCAACCGAGCAATTCATGTCCAATTCATGCGACATGTCGTATTCCATACCATCCACTTTCGCAGCGAGGCATCCGTGTTTCTTTCCAAGTGCATCAGTAATGACTTCTGCACAGGTGATTCCTGAAGCGTATTCGTTGACCGTACCGTCCGGTAGTGTAACCTGAATCATGGTCATGTGCTTCATGCCTCCGACAACCCCTACGGGGTTGCCACCTCGCTATGAATCCCGCGCCTTGTGGCAAGGCTTCCTGCTGGTTCTCACCATTCGACGTCGAAGTCGTCACCCAATTGTGATGTGGGCGCCTTGAGAACGGGTGGGGGAGGGGTCGATGTTGCATCATCTTCTTGGTTTTTTGCAGAGGAGATACTCGATGGTGCAGCGACTGAAAAGGAATCACGGTCTTCGTGTGCATTGATTTTTTGATTGTATACGATGGGTTTGACCTCTGCCTCGGTGTCCCCCTGCGTCAATTCTGGACCTTCCTCTTCGGGCGTTTCAGCTGCGATTTGCTCCTCTCCCACTTTCAACTCAGCAAAATCTCGAGCGAGGATATCATCGAGGTTTGGCTCGTCGGTTGGTGCACGTTTCATGATTCTGCCTTGACAGAAGCACATCTTCAAACCTCGGGTGAAATGTGGTCCAAAAGTGCTTCTTAAGCGAAGCAGGGATATTTGAGGGAAGGCTTTCTGCGTGGGTTATGCGCATCGGAATCGTAGTGAACCCCGATGCTGGCTTAGGTGGAAAATTAGGCTTCAAGGGCAGTGATGGCCGAGCGGCCGAAGCCCGTGCTGCAGGAGCGGAAGACAGAGCAGGACCTCGAATGCTGCAATGCTTAACCCATCTCCAAACCCTCACAGCCTCCTCTCTCAATCGCAATCAAACTTCCCTGACCTTCGTGGCATGGCAGGGTCGGATGGGCTCTACGTGGGTTCCCGAAATTCAGAGTGCTCAAACAGTCGGCACCGAATGGGTGGGCCATACCCCTGATTCAACCAGCGCAGAGGACACATCCAACCTTGTCAAAGCTCTTTTGGACGCCAAGGTTGACGCTCTTCTCTATGCTGGCGGTGACGGCACCACTAGGGACATCGTCAAGGCTCTCGAACATCGTGGAGAAGCCGCACAAGCAACCCCTCTCATCGGTGTGCCCGGTGGTGTCAAAATGCATTCTGGTTGTTTTGCTACCACACCAAAAGCTGCTGCGGAAGTGGTGCTCTCCTTTGCTTTAGGGGATCTACGAACGGCCATCACCGAGGTCATGGATTTGGATGAAGTTGTCTATCAGGAAGGTGTTTGGAAGGTCCGCATGTACGGAGAAGCATGGACTCCCTCCTCGCCTCGATTTATGCAGGGCGCCAAAGAGCAAGTTGAGCGGGTGAGTGAAGACGATAGCATCGAAGGGCTTGCAAACCACATTGGTTCATTGCTTCAAGACGAGGACGACTTGATGGTGGTTTGGGGCAGCGGAGGCACCTTGAGGCGAATGGGTGAACATTTGAACCAATCCTTGACCCTGCTGGGAATTGATATTCAACACGGTGAATCACTTCACACGGACCTCAACGAGACAGAATTAATCCGAATTATTGGGGGTCATGTTGACAACGACGGACAGCAGCGCCCACTTCTTTTGCTGCTCTCACCGATGGGAGGCCAAGGGTTTCTCATCGGTCGAGGCAACCTCCAACTCTCGCCGAGCGTATTGCGTCTCGTTGGCCAGACCAATTTGTTGGGTGTTGCCACTCCTTCCAAACTCATTGGATTGGAGGCCGTTCGCATTGACACGGGCGATGAATCCCTTGATGATGAGTTTCAAGCCAAACGCTTCATCAAAATATTGCAGGGCTTTCGAACCACTCGTTTGATTCGCGTGGCTGAGGTCTAATGTGCATTCGTTGAGTTTGTGAAGGGCGCAATTGTGAAGCTGCGGAGACTGAAATGGATCACACTAGATGTTGATATAAGGTCGAAGGGGGAGCGTCTTCATGAGTGAAAAACGAATTGTTGTGTTGACTGGGGCAGGTATTTCGGCAGAATCTGGGATTCGGACCTTCCGTGACGGTGACGGACTTTGGGAAGAACATCGCATTGAAGACGTAGCGACTCCACAAGCTTGGCAAGCAGATCCAATGTTTGTATGGCGCTTTTATCAGTCCCGACGACGGCAAATGAAGGAAGTTGAACCAAATCCAGCCCACCATGCACTGGCTGATTTGGCAGATCGTCATGCCAACTTCACCCTCATCACACAAAATGTGGACGATTTGCACGAGCGTGCTGGCAATATGTCAACGATTCACATGCATGGAAGCCTCAAAACGCTCCGTTGCGAAGTTAGCGGGCAACGGGAAGAGAGGATGGAAGAGCATGACCTCAGGGATGAATTCCTCACCTGCACGTGTTGCGCAGTTGCTCAACGGCTTCGCCCCGATATCGTTTGGTTTGGAGAGATGCCGATGCACATCGAGGACATTTATGAGGCGGTTGAAGGGTGTGATACCTTTCTGGTCGTCGGAAGTTCCGGCCATGTTTACCCCGCTGCCAATTTGGTAAATGTCGCCAACGCAGCAGGGGCCAAGACCGTCTTGGTGAATCTCGAAGCGCCCAGCAATGCTGACGCCTTTACAGAAATCCACTTGGGGAAAGCCGGTGAAATCCTTCCGGGAATCCTCGAACAACTTTCCTGAGCATTATGCGCAGTGAATAATAACGTATCCGGGATGCATATGCTGCATGATGGGATTCAAACAAAACTCACGGTTCGTGAGAAAATTAGACGCCATAATTCAATGCCCTCCACCCCATCATCGCCTGAAAAGTAAACATTGCCTTCGTGAGCATGGACTTTGTAAATGAGGCCACCAGACCCAGGATTCAAATCAATAACTTGCCAAGTCGTTTCATTGATTGAATGATGAGCCCACAATTCTTCTCCAGTTGTTCCATCATCTGCTGCGAAGAATACTGTGTAACCGCGAACGGTTAACTCGGTTGGCCCACCTAATCCGGACGTTGATTGTATATTGGTGACCTCCCAGAATGAATTGTTCGTAGTTTCATAAGCCCACATTTCGAAAAATGAACCCGATGTTGCTTGGAGGTAAATTCGCGTTCCAAGGATGACCAATTCTGATGGCGAACTACCTGCAAATCCGGGTCGAATGTCTGCTGCGAGCCATGTCGAGTTGTTCGTTGTCTCGTATGCATACAATTCAGTTCCGTAGGTCGTGCCCGCATTTGCAGACATGTAGATTGTCGTTCCCATCAGCGCGAGGTGCTGTGGCGAAGAAGAGAGCAATCCAGGATTGATGTCCTTCACCATGAATGTGGCGTTTGTGGCTGTTTCATGCTTCCATAATTCGACATTCCCATTGTTTGGACCCGCTGAGAAATACAGATCAGAATTAACCGCAATCAATCCCGTTGGTTGAATGTTTGCAACCTGTTTCCATACCGTGAAGTTGACGGTATCATACGCCCAAAGGTCATACACGCCTGCACTGTCCCGTGCAGAGAAAAACACGGTTGTGCCGATCAGCGTGAATTCACCCGCAAAACTCCCAGAGGCCCCCGGGAAGATATCTGCGATTTGCCATGCAGTACCGTTCGATATATCGTAAACATATGGTTCTACGTCAAGAGAAAGGCCTTGTCCTGAAAACATCAATTGGGAACCAATAGCGCGCAGGCCCAGTGCAGAACCACTGTACTCCAACGAGATATTACCGCTTGCGTTCATTGACCAAATACCGTTTGCAGTGCCATTGTTTGCCGTGAAATACAATGTCGAGTTGATGGTGACGAAATCTGCGGGGTTACTGCCGGTAGCACCAGGGTTGAGGTCTTCAACTTGATTGACGACGAATGTGGTGCAGATAAGTGAACTTGAAATTATTTCACCTGACTCAAGAATACCATTCTGTGCGATTCCATTACCTGAACCATCATCGAGTCCTTGTTGAAGTAATTGCCCAACACCGCCGCATCCTAAGTATGCTGGTGCAACAGAAAGACGTGCAACCATCATTGTGGTAGTAGAACTACCGTTCGTACCATCCACGCCATCAGCACCATCCAAACCATCAGCACCATTGGCTCCATCGTTGCCATTCTCACCGTTGCAAATGAAGATTGTATCGTCAATCTCATCAGTGGATAAAGCATTGTTGCCGTTATCATCGATTCCAGTCACCACTCTCGTACCGCCCGTGGGGCAATTCGCCCCGGGGGCTTCGAAGCTTGTGGACATGAGTGATGTTTGACCGTTGGCCCCGTCCTGTCCATCAGCCCCATTTTGGCCATCGGCCCCGTCTTGTCCATCAGCTCCATTTTGACCGTTGGCCCCATCTTGTCCATCAGTTCCATTTTGACCACTGGCGCCATCTGTGCCATTGAGTCCAGATTGCCCGGTCAAGTCGATCTCTGTCCAAACATTGTTTTGGCAAACTTGGAACCCTGCGTCGGCTGCTATGAAGAAGATTTGATTGTTGAGAGATGTATCGCAAGCTGGTAGGCCGTCCAAAGATGGCACAAGATGGAAACTTGAACCATCACTCCCATTGGTACCAGCGGTCCCAATTTCGCCCGGTGGGCCTTGAGTACCCTCTGCGTTGGAAATCGAGTAGAGTGAAAATGGTACCAGCACAAGCATGGCTACTAACAAGATTGCAGAAATTGAGGTAGAATTGATGTTCGGGATATCTCCCTTTATGCGAGCCTCAAAGGTTTCTTGGAGCACAGGCGATGCAGTCTCGGGAAGTGCCACCTCACCATTGATGGCTTCAGGAATCACACCATCAGTGACGGCATTGACCACTTGTGATGCCTCTTCAGCCCGATAGGTTGCTATCTGCTCATTCGTCCACCCTTGCGCTGCCAGTTGTTCATCCGTCCACATAAACACAAGTTGGTATGTTCCTTTTTTACCGTTATTGGTGCAATGATTTGACAGACCTTGATTCGAGAGTGTCGACGGCTCAGCCTTCCAAACAAACGGTACCGTCTGACTCGGAAGTCAACGGGTTGCAGCCTGAAGCAGTCCGAGGAAAGGCGGACTTGGACGGTTGGGTCGAGACTTGAATTCAGGATGGAATTGCACACCGACATAGTAGGGATGTCCCTCGAGTTCAAAGATTTCACAACGTTGCCCCGAATCATCCTTACCGACATAGACGAGTCCTGCAGCTTCGATGCGCTCAATCAAGTCCGGATTGACCTCGTAGCGATGACGGTGCCGTTCATCCACAGCGTCACCTGGCCCGTACAGCGTTCGGATTTGACAGGAATCAACTTGCCAAAGCGTTGGGCGGGTACCCAGGCGCATGGTGCCACCGAGATGGGTCTTCGAAATTTCAGGCATGAATACGACGGCAGCGTGAGCAGGGTTGTCTTCGAATTCTGTTGAATTTGCACCCTCCAAACCCAGGACGTTGCGACAGAATTCTATGGTCGCCACCTGAAGGCCGAGGCAAATGCCGAGATAGGGGATGTTGTTGGTTCGTGCGTGATGTGCAGCAGCGATTTTTCCTTCGATACCTCGGTCGCCAAAGCCACCGGGTACCAAGATGCCGTCCGTCTTCTTCAGTGCCGCCCATGCTGCGTCACTCTCGTCCTTGTCCCATTGAGGTTCGAGGTGACTGGCTTCAATCCAATCAATCACGAGTTTACGGTCAACTGCCATGGCGGCATGTTGCAGGCTTTTGATGACTGAGAGGTAGGCGTCGGAAAGATCGGTGTACTTTCCGACCATAGCAATGTGGACTTCCTCCGTTAAGGTATCAAGGTGATGTGCCATCGTTTTCCATTCTTCGAGAAGGCTGGTGGCAGCACAATCCACTTCCAAAATGTCGCACAAGCCCTGCTCTTGAAGCATCAGTGGAACATGGTAGATATTGGGGACGTCGTGTGTCGACATGACTGCTTTGGGTTGGACATGGCAAAAGGCTGCTAATTTGTTGCGGGTTTCGTCATTGAGCGGGGCAGAGGACCGGCAAACAAGGATATCTGGGGTGATACCGAGGCCGCGCAATTCCTTGACGGTATGCTGGGTAGGTTTGGTTTTCTGCTCACCAACCGGCCCCATCACGGGGACGAGAGAAACATGAACGAAGGTTACATTTTCACGACCGACGCGGAATTGGAATTGCCTGAGCGCCTCTACATAGGGTGCTGATTCAATGTCGCCAACCGTTCCACCAAGTTCGATGATGCAGGCATCGGGAGTTCCGTCACTGCCGTCAGCAGGGCGAGCAGCGACATCCTCGATCCAATCTTGGATGGCGTCGGTAACGTGGGGAATCACCTGAACTGTTTTGCCAAGGTAATCTCCTCTGCGCTCAGCTTCAATCACGTTGGCGTAGATTTTTCCCGTCGTGAGATTGTTATCTTTTGAGAGATTGATGTCGAGGAACCGCTCATAGTTGCCGAGGTCGAGGTCTACTTCGCCACCGTCATCGAGGACGAAAACTTCCCCGTGTTCAAAGGGCGACATTGTCCCAGCATCGCTGTTCAAGTAGGGGTCAATCTTGATTGATGTGACTCGCAGGCCAGCGCTTTTGAGAAGAACTCCGATGCTGCTTGCAGTAACGCCCTTCCCTAATCCAGAAAGAACTCCTCCGCTCACAACGACGTACTTCATGTACCATCAACGGGCTTTGAGGCCGTCGCGCCCCCCTAATCAACATACCGAACAAAGCCGTATTCTGTAATCTTGTGATTTTTAGCCAAGACTGAATGAGCGAAGGATGAAAAGGTGTCCGAAGATAAGGGGGTTGAGGGCGAGTCATGGAGTCACTACCACCCACCATGACCGCTTGGACAAAAACCCGTGATGAGCAAGGTGGGTTTTCCCTCGCCGAGCATTCAGTACCATCACCCGCAGCGGGAGAAGTCTTGATTCAAACGCTCTCTACCTCAGTGTGTGGAACGGATCTACACATTTGGAAATGGGATGAGTGGAGTCGCGAAAACGTGCCTCTCGGGACCATTACCGGTCACGAAACCAGCGGCCGCGTGGTAGCGCTTGGTGAGGGTGTTACGACGCATTCGGTTGGTGACCACGTGGCCATCGAGTGCCACCTTGCTTGTTGGGAGTGTCCGCGTTGCGAAGAAGGCAATGCTCACATTTGTGAAAACGGTTCTATTTTCGGCGTACACGGCCATGGAGCCTTCGCCCCTTACTTTGCCATCCCCGCCACCAATGCACGTCATGTCCCAGAAGGCTTAGACCCAGGCCATGCCTCAATTCAAGACCCGCTGGGCAATGCAATCCACACCTTGACTGGCGGGCCTGTCCAAGGTTCAACGGTCGCTATCCACGGCTTGGGCCCCATCGGTCTCTTTGCGGTCAACGCAGCCAAAGCCATGGGTGCGACTCACATTATCGCAGTGGATTGGGACAATACCTACCGAATGGAGTTGGCAAAAGAACTCGGTGCAGACATTGTTTTGGGTAAAGACGATGACATTGTTGCTGCCATCCTTGAAGCCACAGAAGGGCGAGGTGTGGACAACAGTTGTGAATTCTCAGGCTCCCCAACCGCCCTGTCAAATACCATCCATTCCACAAGGATGGGTGGTTATGTCAATGTCCTCTCTGTCTACGGGCAAGCCATGCCAGCAGTGCCTATGAACGAAGTCGTGTTCCGATACTTGCACATCAAGGGCATCAACGGAAGGAAGATGTGGTCCACTTGGGACAAGATGCATGACCTGCTTGAGCAGGGTCTCATTGATGTTGACAAGGTTCTGACTCACCGCATGCCAATTGCTCAATTCGAACAGGCGATTGAACTCGCTTTGTCTGGAAATTGTGGCAAAGTCGTTCTGGACTTTGACGCTTAAGCGCCAATCCACCGGTAACGGCGGGCGCCTTCATCAACGCCTTCATCACCAATTTCGACGAGTGCAAATTCAGCATTGGGTTCAACAACGCTTCCTTCTTGAACGCCCTTGTGGAGGTTTTCGTAGGTTGTCTGGTCAATGGCAATGCGTCCTGCGAGTCGTTCAAAGAGGTGCCATCCTGCAACGACTTCTCTCCAGCGAGGGCTGACGCGGCCCTCGAAGACCTTGGCCTTCGCACCGGATCCATAGCCGCACATACCCAACATAGCCCCGTCAAGGTTGGCATTTTCTTCAAGATCGGATTCGAAGGTTGACATCAGTGCGAGGAAAATTGAGCCCGTGTATTGATTGCCGATGAGGCTGCTTGCTCGCTGCCCTTTTTCGATTCTGCTGGCGTGGAAAGCAATGTATTCACGAGTCTTAGAGATGGCTCGACGGTATCCGTCCATGTCGCTCTCCCACTGAAGAAGGGCCTCTGGGTCATCAGAATCTGGGCTTTCTGGAGGAGCACCAAGCTGCTCTTCGATGCCCTGCCACATTGGCGTGTCTTGTCGGTCATGTCGGAAGACATCTGGAAACATACGTTTTGCCTGGTATGCATAGGGCAGGTGCATGATGATTCGAGACCATTGCTCGGTGAATGGGTCGTCATTCACGGGGTCAATACGCTCTCGTCGTTGAGCCTTCTTGGAGAAATCATGGAAGGCTTGACGCACTGCAGTTTGGTAGCATCGATTGGAATATTGGCCGTCGAAGATCGGCTCGTCTCGGTGAACACTCACCTTCTCTTCGCCGTGCGAAAAGATGCCCAACTTGCGAACCGTTGATTTCGGGAGATGGCGAATCATACGCTCAACAAGTCCTTTTTTCATGGTTTGACCTGCTTCTTGAGCCAGTTGAATAACATTTGAAATCACGGAGCGAATCGTTACCTCACGACGTGGTTTGAAAAAATCGTGCACGGGCGTGGTTGAAACTCCAATGCAATCAGGGACCTCAAGAAGACGTGGGTTTCTCCGAATCAAAAGGGCGCCTCCTCCAGCGCCCTGCGTATACTCGCCTGAGGATTCAAGAGCATATTTGGCATTGTCAGAAAATACCACAATTCCAACACGTTCGTCAATTTCATCAGAGCGTGCTACCCAATCAAGGGTGGTGTGGAGAGCATCGACAGCTCCGATGCAGGCAAAGGTCATGTCCACGACGTCACAGGTTTGGAAGCAATCAGACCCAAAGCGTTCACCGTAGCGCTGTGTGAGCATGTCAATGATGTAGGTCGCCGTTGGCTTTGCACCATCAAGTGCGGATTCTGTGCCGAGGTACATCCGTCCGATGGTGTTGGGGTCCAAGCCATTACGGTCAATCAATTGCATGACGGCCATCGCTCCCATCGTTGCAGTGTCTTCATGGACGTCGGGAATAGCCATGGCTTCTAAGCCGAGGCCTTTGCTCAATTTCCCGTAATCTGCCCCTCGCAAATCTGCAAAGTCTCGCATGTCCATGTACAAACGTGGGAAATGAATGGCGATGTCGTCGATGCCCACAGGCCTTTCGGTGGCATTCACCATAGAGTGCGGCGATGTCTTGGTCTATTTGAAGACAAGGATTGGGGCATCCTACTGAAGTTCGTTTTCATCCATGCCGATGCCATCGGGGATGCTTGGGTCTTGCCTGGCCCAAAGAACATCGTCGATACGAAGCACAGAAAGAGCGGCCTCAGTCGCTCCAGCAAGCACTTGACGGGTGATTCGCAGCGGTTCAAGAACGCCACTTTCAACCATGTTGCTTGGTTGTTTAGCCACAACGTCAAGGCCGATATGGTGGGCATCATCACCGTCATGGGTACTTTGCTTGGCAACCACCTGAAGCAGTGTATCAAGTGGGTCGAGGCCGGCATTTTCGGCTAAGACTCGAGGAATGACTTCCAGGGCATCGGCGTAGGCCTCAATGGCGAGTTGTTCGCGTCCCGGAATACGTTCTGCCTGTCGGCGAAGGTGGCGTGCGAGGGCAATTTGGGTAGCACCGCCACCCGGCAACAAGGCAGGTTCTTCCAGCAACTGGCAGGCGACTCCCAAGGCGTCAGCAAAACATCGTTCCACTTCTCCAACGGCTTCCTCAGTTGAACCCTTTGCAATGAAGGTAGCCCCACCTTCTTCGGTTTGAACAATCCAATGCATGGTGCCATCCCAGCGCTCGTTCTTGCTGCTGATGAAAGCGCCGAGATCCGATTCGTGGAGGCTCTTAACATCATAGGAAAGCGTAGCGCCACAGCCACGTGCGAGCAGATCAAGGTCGGAGCGTGCGACTCTTCGGTAGGCCTGAATACCCGCCTTGGAGAGGAGCCCGTGCATGTCGTCATCGATACCGTCTTTGCAAGCAAAGAGCGTGACTCCAAGGTCAATAAGCTGCTGAACTTGTTGAGTTAACAATCGCTTTTCTTCTTGTCGAAAGGATTCAAGCACGCCGGTACTGGTGACCTTCAATGTGACGTTGCCCATCAATTCTTTTCGCTCAAGTCCCCCGTCAACAAGTGCTATTTTGCCTGCTTTGATGTGCTTTGGCATGGCATCGTTGACGCGTTGCTTTCCGAGAACCAAGCCGGTGACCAAACGCGAATCGGTCATTGCGCCTCCTGTTTGAGTGAGGATTTTCACGCGTGTAGGGTCGGCTTTTCGTTGCCCATCTTGGTTCTCAAGTACCGCCTTGCCAGCCTCAACGGCCAAGGATGCAAGAAGGTCCTGCATGGCGGCATGGATTTTTCCTGAAAGTGACGTTTGAGCGGCTTGGTGCTGTCGTTCCACCGTCGCCTCAAGGGTGAGGCTGGAAAAATGTTCACGGCAAGCGTCTTCAGCCATTCGATAGCCACGAGCAATGGCCGATGGGTGAACGCCTTGGAGGACGAGTTCCCAGGCATTTTGCAACAATTCAGCCGATAGCAGAACAGCACTTGTCGTACCGTCACGAGCAATACGGTCCTGGGTGGTTGAGGCGTTGATGAGCATCCGGGCAACAGGGTGCTCAACCTTTGCAGACTCGAGAACCGTGACTCCGTCGTTGGTCACCATGGTTCGCCCTTGGTCGTCGATCAACAATTTGTCTTGACCACGCGGTCCCAGAGTGGTTCGAACAGCACCGGCCAAGGCCAAGGCTGCAGTAATGTTGTTTCGAAGCGCCTCACGCCCGGTAGAGCGCGTCGTCTCTTTGAGAATCGGGACTTCGCTCATGAGTAACCCACCGTTCACACCTCCATAAGCCAAACCCTCAAGCTTGACGGGTGGTAGCCTCAGTCTTCGTCTTCTACGACTTCAAAATCAGCGTCAACGACACCGTCGTCAACCGAGATATCTCCATCTTCACCGCTTTCTTGCTGTGCCATTTCTGCGGCAGCGGCTTCGTAGAGTTTGGTGGAGACGCCGTGCATGGCTTCTTCGATTTCCTTGACCTTGGCTTGGATTGCAGCATCGTCCATCGCATCGATATCAACGGGTTTTCCGTCTTCATCGTGGACCATCTTCTCAAGTTCGTCAAGGTGAGCCTTTACGGGTTCAACATCACTCTCTTCGAGTTTGTCTGCCGACTCGTCAAGTGTTCGTCGTGTCTGGTAGAGGATTTGGTCGGCCATGTTCCGCATTTCGACTTTGGCCTTTCGACGTTGGTCTTCTTCAGCGAATTTCTCTGCTTCAGCGATCTTGCCTTGAATTTCGTCTTCGCTCAACGAGGTTGCAGATTCAATCTTGATGGATTGTTCTTTGCCCGTTCCCATGTCCTTGGCACTGACGTTGACGATGCCGTTGGCGTCGATGTCAAAGGTGACTTCGATTTGTGGCACACCACGTGGGGCAGGAGGAATACCTACGAGTTGGAATTGACCGAGTGTCACGTTGTCTTTTGCAAACTCTCGCTCTCCTTGCAACACGTGGATCTCAACCGCTGGTTGATTGTCAGTAGCCGTGGAGTAGACTTCCGAGCGTCGTGCGGGGATGGTGGTGTTTCGCTCGATCATGGTGGTGGTGACGCCACCCAAGGTCTCGATGCCAAGGGTGAGTGGCGTAACGTCAAGGAGCAAGATGTCTGAAACTCCTTCGTCACCTGCGATGATACCGGCTTGAAGAGCAGCACCAAGGGCGACTGCTTCGTCGGGGTTGATTCCTTTGTATGGAGGCTTTCCAGCTTCTTTTTCAACGGCTTCCTGAACTGCTGGGACACGGGTTGAACCGCCGACGAGAATGACCTTGTCAACGTCGCCTTTCTTCAGACTTGCATCCTTCATGGCTTGTCGGGTAGGAACCATTGTTTTCTCAACGAGTTTTGCAATCAAATCCTCAAACTTCGCACGAGTGAGGGAAATGTCAAGGTGAGCAGGTTGGCCATCCACCATTGAGATAAAGGGGAGATTGATTTGGGTTTGTTGGGTACCTGAGAGCTCAATCTTTGCCTTCTCAGCGGCTTCTTTCAGCCGAGACATGGCCGTCTTGTCCTTCGAGAGGTCGATGCCGGTGTCTTTCTTGAATTCTGCAGCCAACCAGGTGATGATTTTTTCATCAAAGTCGTCTCCACCAAGTTTGTTATTTCCAGCCGTAGCCTTGACCTCAATTTGAGGCTGGCCGTCGACTTCGTAAATTTCCAAAACCGAGACGTCAAAGGTACCGCCTCCCAAATCGTACACTAAGATGGTCTGGTCTTGGGACTTGTCAACACCGTATGCCAGTGCAGCAGCGGTAGGCTCGTTGATGATTCGAAGGACATCGAGGCCAGCGATTCTACCTGCGTCTTTGGTGGCTTTTCGCTGAGCGTCAGTGAAGTAGGCCGGACATGTAATGACCGCTTGCTTGACTTCGTGACCCAGATAGGCTTCAGCGTCGGCCTTGAGCTTCTGCAAGATGAAGGCGGAAACTTCCTGAGGCGTGTATTCGGTCTCATCAACTTCCGTCGTCCACTTGGTTCCCATGTGACGCTTGACGGAAATCATGGTGCGTTCTGCATTGGTGACAGCTTGCCGCTTGGCAGTGACACCAATCAATCGCTCGCTGCCATCTTTAGCAAAAGCCACGACAGAAGGTGTTGTTCGTGCGCCTTCTGCGTTGGGAATGACAACGGGTTCTCCGTTCTCAATGGTTGCCACACAGCTATTTGTCGTTCCTAGGTCTATTCCAATCACTTTACTCATTTTTTCACTTCCTTTCAAAAGATGGGGATGCCACCGTCATCTTCGTCGTCGTCATCTTGGTCGCCGACGTCAATGCTTACCTCCTCAGTGGCAGGGAGGTCATCATCACCCGTTTCCAAGGCCTTGCCTTGAGGGGTGAGTTTGAGTGTAATATCCAATATGCCATTGTTGAGTGTCCACTCCACCACATCATCACAGGGATGGGGCAGTTCGACCAAGGCAATGGGTTGGGGTTGTGTTGAACGGAGGATTTCCATTTGAGAACCATTTTTGATCAATTCGATTTCGAGTTGCTCGCTCTCAATGTCTCCTTTGAGGGTGAAATCAAGGGTGACTGACATGTTCCAGCCGTCAAGATACACGTCTTCTGTTGGCAACTTCATGGTATCATCGTTTTCGCTTTCAAGTGCACTCGGGTCGATCTCTACGGGAGCAGCATCGACTTTTACATCCATCCCGAGATTCTTCAAAAGGTCTTCAAGCGAGTTCCCCGATGAAAGCATTTTGCTGATTTCAGAGATGTCGAAATTGAAGTTGACTTCTCCCTTTGCAATCTTCTCAGGATTGATGCCCATGGCTTCAAATTGGTCGCGGAATTGCTTCAAAAAGCCACGCAGTTGTTCTTTGTTGAAGGGAAGCCCCATCTTGGTAAACATGGCTTCCAGTTGCTTGAGAAATTCCTCTTCCCATTCGTCGTCAGCCATAAAATCCACCACTACTAAACCATCGGTTGTATAGTGGCCTACTTGTCACCGGATATAAACCTAATCAAGACACCATGCAACATTGAGACCCTCATACACAGTGAGGGCAAGGGCTGGTTT
>Ga0222715_10000380_pt1 | contig 44389 bp, 36 predicted proteins | sample C33_9DmetaG_FD_165056 | JGI IMG/M metagenome (GOLD analysis project Ga0222715, IMG submission 165056) | Estuarine water microbial communities from San Francisco Bay, California, United States - C33_9D | ecosystem: Environmental > Aquatic > Marine > Unclassified | place: USA: California...
GTAACAAATACATAAGGAACACGATCTCCAGATGCTACGATGTCCATCTTGTCTCTTTCTTGTCGCTTTCTAGCAAGAGCCACGTGTGGAATATTAGCAGGACACCTTTTGAAAAGGCATTCCTTTTTACAACTCGGACAAATGTGTTCTGTTTCTAGAAATTCCGCGATGTGAGACTTGTTCTTATTCTTAAGTGTATGAACATTAGTTATGTTCATTTCTTTCTTACCGATTACACTCAATTCGTAGTAAGTCTTGTCGCACTCGGTACATACAGCTTTGTTATCAAAAGCATAGCCAGCACGCAAACTCTTTGAAAGTAGTAATTGTTTCATCGGAACTTCAGAATTTACAAGCATACGAATTTTATCACGGGCATATTCTTTAGAAGTTTCAATTACTTCTTCCACTGTATCGAATTCATAATTTAGAACTTTGTCATTCTTAAGAATGTACTCGAAAATCTTCTTTGAGTTTTCTCTTACAAATTCACAATTGTCTCGGCGAACAACTTGAATACCCTTGTAGTCGATGTAATCAAAACTTTTTGGATTAGTCCAGAATAGACTTGCGTATCTCTTTTTTGAAAATAGAATGAATGGATACATAACTTTTTCAAACTCAAGCTCGATAGGTTTCTTAAATGTTTTTGAAATTCTATCGGAACATTCTGGCGCTACCTTGAAAACATAATCCATATGTTCTTGACCTTTGAGATCACTCTTAAAATTTACATAAATAGAATCCGTGTCTCCATAAACTACTTCACAGTCGTACCATTCTTCGGCACACTTCTTTGAATGTGCGATCATTCCACGTCCGCATGCTGTAACAGCGGCTGCAATTCGCTTGTTTGGTAGTCGACCATATTTAGCACCAGTAAAACCATAAATACTATTCATAGAAACTTTGATAGCAAGCTGAACGCCATTAAGCACTGCGTAAAGATTTTCATCTTTAAGACCTTTCATCTGTTTACGAATAGCTTTACGTTCTTTCCAAAGACGATCTAGAATTTTAGGCATAATACCTGTGCGATTTTGTACGAACCTTACATTGACATTTCTTTTGATTTCATTGCCATCTGCGTCAGTGTCGTCTTCATCCCAATTCATATCAAAGTATTCAATTCCTGGAAGATTGTCAAACTCGGGATCTTCTACAATGGTTGCGTAGTCATAATTATGAGCTATCATAATACTAGGATACAGACTGGCAAAATCAAGACCTGCGATAGGTTCAAAATGTGCCCCTGGTTTAGCATCTAAAACAGTTGCTCCTGTAAACTTTTCATCTTCGTCGAGATCATCTTTCGGTTTGTAATCTACAACCGGAATGAGATATCCTTCTTTCTTTGTTTCATAAGCGATTTGTGTATGGACGCGAATCTGTTGTCCTCGCAACTCGATGTATTGCATTGGTACCATAGTGATATTAGCCATACCTATCATATTAGTAATAATTCTCAGTTTAAGCATAAGGTCTATAAGTAGCCACGTGTCCTGAGCGCAATACTTCACAACGAGTGCTATCTTATCTTTTGTGGATGTGTTATAATTAAATAGATCTGATGGCGAAAGATCGTCTTTCTTATCACCCGTGAAATGCTCGGCGACTGAATTAAGTTTGTAAGATTCTAGTTTGTGTTCTTTCTTGATGATAAACATCATATCAAATTGAGTAATACCAAACATTTTAAGATATACCATTGTGTTATCTCCGTACGCCGATGTATTCAACTGATCTTCTTGTTTGATAGCTGGTTTTTCAGTAATTCTACTTAAGTTTTCTAGAATGTATTCGATGCCGAGAACCTTAGCGCGGGCGATGAGGTATTTCCAATCGAAACCATATCCGTTGTATTGAATTAGAATGTCTGGATCTGTAGATAGGATGAATTTAACCCAGCCTTCAATAAGTTCTTTTTCACTGTTGTATGTTTCAATGATGATTCCTTCAACAGGATCGCAATCATTGTCTATTGGGCTTTTAATAGTTACTACGTGCTTAATCTTTTCTTTTGTATTGAACTTGTAAAGGCTTGTTCCGATTTGAGTAATGATATCATTTTCTTTTTCTGGATCGGGAAATTCATTGATACCGAGATATCTCGATGAGTATGAAAAAGCCTCAATGTCCCAAGATCCGAGAGTAAGATTACACACTTCGTTACATTCGATTTTCTCTACGTTATTATAATTTGATGTGTAACTGTGTTGACACCTCGACATATCTGGAAATGAACAAATCTTACTTACTGTTATCCAACCAGACATTTGAATATCTGCCTTATGAGTAAAACGAAGATAAGGTTCAATATTAGATTCATAAAGTTCGAATTTTAAATTTTCTGTTGTGCTTATCGACGAAATCTTAGGCAATTTGCGCGGGTCTTTTGGATTGAGAATCCACTTGATTTTATTGAATGTCGTAAGATTTTTACAAATGAATCTCAAGAACTTGTATTCTCTTTCATTAGTAAAACCTTTGTACTTCTTGCGAGATACAACACTTACACTCTCAAGGTCTTCTTTATTTCGGAAAAGTTTATTCCTGATGTATTTTTCAACTTCCTTTCTTTTGAAAGTATCGAATGTGTCCTGATACTTATCCGGGATAAGAGCAAAGAAATATGGTTTGTAACCTTCGAATCTCATACAAACTGATTCTGACTCTTTATTTACGCCAAAAGCATAGATGTTATATCTAGTGTCTGGGTATTCTCCGTCCGGATCATCAGTTTCATCAAATGCTTCCCATGACAGTACTTGAAATGTAATTTCATCTAATTCGGAGGTACTTTCTTCGCGGATAAATGCTTCCATAGTAGAAATGTATATCTCATCTATTTAAATCTGTTTAAATTATATACAAATTTGCAATAAATCTAATTGGTGATGAATGCTAATGTAAATATTATACTTCCACCTAATGTAATACCTTTTAGGATTAGTCTTCCATCTGATGTTGATATTCCGAATATGGTAAAATCAACCCATCTATTTGACAAAATGTCACAGAGTATCAGCCACTCAACTGAGTTTGCAATGTCAAATGTTGTTGAGGCGTTAATTACATTGATGTCTTTAGAAACCAATGAATTAATTGGTAATCTATACAAAAATGTTTTTATAAACGAGTAAGACTTAACGTAGTCTAGAATAGATTCTCTTTTACTTGCGTATGTGTATATATAAAACAATAATGCCGATTGTATAAGCGTATAAATTATACCACAAACAAAAAGATATCTATCAAAAGGTATAAAATTATTAAATGTGTTGTAAAATGTAATATCACTCTGAGGTAAAATATTCCTTATAAAAAGCGATACATTTGCGGCTCCTATAAGCGTGCTAAAAGAAATTATAGGATTTAACAACTGTATTGTTTTTGATATTTTATTCTTAGTTATAGAAATGTCCATGATTAAATTATTAATACAAGCATTTTCCAAGAAATATTCTTGAGGTAATGACAAAGCATTTATTAATTCATTTATTTCTGTGATGTGTTTTTTAAGAATGAATACAATCGTAAATAAAAATAAAAAACAAAGAAGTCTCGAATAAAACCAATCTATAAGTATACATGTAAAGAAAATGTGACTATTTCCCGTAATTAATGTTGGCCACATATATTCGTTGTTAAATGCGGGAATGTCAATAAAATTTGATACTACCGAAAGTATCGTACATATAATTATTATAATAGTTTTGAATTTTTCACAATTTAGTATTTTTTCCATATGATTACACCTGTAATACTTTTTCGACCACAAATGAATCAATGGTACATTTACGTGAGTTAAAAAAGATACTAAATGACGTGTATCAGATAACATTGTCCACAATCTAAAATTGTAAACACATTGCATCCATAATAATATATTCACAAATATGAAGTATAATGTATAAATTAAGTAAAATAAAACATTAGACCTCTTAAATTTTTTATTGTATTCTATTCCTATTTCAAATTCACATTTGGGTTCCGAATACTTAATCATATTGAGATTATACATCAATTTAAATTTTTCGTGGGGGAATGTAATATTTTCATCTCTAAAAATGTCTATTTTCGATAAACACGGAAAGGATGTATCATAAGCCTTTATTCCAAGAATAAATAAAATATTGTCTAACATAATAGAATGACAAAGGCAAACTTAATTATACCAATTATAATTTTTTGTATATTAGTACTTCTTGCATTCAATTCATGTACATCTTCTTTTAAGACTAAATCTGGAAAGACATACAAGGCAAGTAGTCTTGAGGCAGCGGAGATACTAGATACGTTGCGTGTTATATCCATAGATTTATCTTATGAAATAGAAGCTGGTCGTGGGAATTTATTACGCAAGAAATTACAGAACACGAGTTATAAGGAATTAATAAATCAAGACGATAACATTTTAGCTTGGAATTATGACAAAGGGCGTGAGATAGGATTTAAGTTGCATCAAGACAATGGACTGTATTATCCCGCAGATCATATAATAGAATCACTTTTACATGAACTAGCACATTCAATTTCAAACACGGTTGGTCACGGCGCCGAGTGGAAAAGTAATTATAATTATCTACTTAAATACAAAGATAAATACACGAATGTTTTAAGAAAAAAAAATAAAATTCTAAATTAAATGGAATGAACGACCTTTTCATAGGAGGAGGTGGATATTCAGGGTTTCATTTTATAGGAGCTCTTGAATACATTCATCAAAAAAAATTACTGGATCTTAAAAATTTTTATGGGACTAGTATAGGCGCCTTAATAGGTATATTATACATATCTGGAACAGATCCTAAAAGTATGATAAATATGTTTCAAAAGATAAAACTTGAAGAAATTGTAAAATACGATTTCACAAATATTCAAAGTGGACTAATTGACGATTCTCTTTTAGACACCTTAATCAGTTTCGTAACAGATAAATACAAAGACGGTGTAACTCTAAATGAGTTTTCTAAAAACAGTGGTGTAAATGTAAATATATACACGACATGCGTCACAAGGAACGAATACACATGTCTAAGTAACGAAATGTATCCTGAAGTTAAATTAAAAGATGCTCTAAAAGCATCTATGAGTATACCATTTTTATTTAAACCTATTGAAATAAATGGGGATACATTTGTTGACGGCTGTTGTAAAAACTTATATGGATCTCCCCCTAAGGAGATATTTATATGTGGTTATAGTATAATTCTTAATAATAAGTCCAAAAGTTATCCATTTCAAGTAATGTGTTCTATATTTACACGTGAAGCACCTAACAGTACTTTTTTAATAAGTATAGAAAATGAAGTTGATGCAAATGTTTATCTTAATTTAGATAAAATGAGATCTAAATTTATAATAGATATGTATAGAAATGGTATTTATACTGCTAAAAGAAACTTAGAATAAAAATTAAATTACTTTGGTATAACATCTTTTAACCATTTCTTCTTATTTGCTAAATACTCGATGTATGAATACTGTTTAGGAGTCTTGTTATCAATGTATATTATACTCTTTTTAGCTTTATTATCTTCGATACTTTTATAAGAATTTCTAAGTTTTTGAACTACAACTGAATAATCTTTCTCAGTAGACTGTGTGCCTGGTAATGAAATTTCGAAATCCGGAATAAATTGGATATCCCTTTCTGAAACTTCCGGCACACTCGTCATACATTTCTTAAATTTGGACATTTGTTCTCCATTATATAAAAAATCTGAAGTGTGTTCTGAGAAAATGAAATGAGGAATTCCATTTTTTTCGCACATTTTAATACATAGTTCAGACATTGTATTATATTCTATGAAATTGTGAAATATAATACAACATTTTGTAAATTTCAATTGATTACACATTTCTTCGACGAGTGTCTTAGCATTCAAAGACTTTCTGAATATTTGTAACATATTTCTATTACAAATTTTACTGATGTGTCTCATTTGCTTTCCGTAAAAAATATTTATCCTGTGATTTGGATCAATGTTTTTAGATGTAAGTCTTCTAGACATCTCTGCATAATTGTCCCAGGATGTGTCGCATACAACAAGAACGTTCATTGTCACATCTCAAATCTATTTTAACTCTAATTTAAGTTTTATTTTGTAATAAATTACATCTATTTATTGTAAATGTTAATTCTAATCTTAGCTTTTATTATTACGCTTTTAGTTCTCTACTTAATTAATAGAACATTTAACAATTTCAAAATTGAAAAAATAAAAATGCCCTTTAAATTGGACATAAAGTCCGATAAAATAATTATATTATCTAAAAAGGGATGCCCTTGGTGTCAAAAATTAGATCCTTATCTTGATAATTCAAAAAATGAATACGTCAAAATTAATGTAAATGATGACGATACATTTAATTTCGATGAAAAGTTCACGGATCTAAAACAAGAAGAAAGAGAATCAATTATTAAAGGTTCGAAAGACCTTTTAGAAAATACCGGTTATTATTTTCCGACTTTAATCTATAAAAACGAATACATTATAGGCTTCCCAAAGGAAAAAGAGCTTAACAAACTTTTTAATGAATAAATACATTTGTATTACATTACATTAAGTATATGTATAAAAAAATAATAGTAATAGGGGACATCCGCGGCGATTCTAAAGTTCTTGTGAAGTCATTAAAATTAGCAAATCTTATAAAAGACAATGAATGGATAGGAAAAGACACATTAGTAATTCAAATGGGTAATACACTTTCTGGAAAGAGTACTATAAGTCCTCCTCTAAATAAAGAGTACAACGAAAGTTCAGAAGAGATTAAAATAGTTAATTTATTAAGCCTTTTTGATTCTAAAGCTAAATTACATTCCTGTAAGATTGTATCTATACTTGGTAAACATGAATTATTGAGTTATTATCACGGTAAAGATGATTTATTCATGAAACAATACGTTAAAAGTAAGGACGAAAAAATTTATAAAAAAATGTATAATATTTCAAGAAATAAATTCTGGAAACCGGGTAATGAAGGAGGCAAGATTTTATCTAAAAGACCTCTTTACGTTTTAATAGATAAAATACTTTTTACTAATTTCAATTTATCTACACATTCAGATGTCAATGAAGATGAAATTAGTAAAAATAAAAAAGACGTTGAAAATTGGCTGATGTCCGGTAAAAATAAACCAAAAGTAATTTCAAAAGAAATTAATGGTGTAGATACAAAAATTGATTGTAATATTCTTAACTTAAATTGTGATAAAATTATTACAACTAATGCAATTCAAAATAATGACACAAATAAGATAATAAATGTTAAAACGGATTCTTCGAGAGCATTTGGTGAAAATTGTATCGAGATTTTAGAGATAATTACCAAACCATATTTTATTCTTAAGAGGATAACAGAAAACAAATGTATTATAGAGCTTTGAAAATGTTTGTGTATTTAGGATCTACATTATGGAATTTTCCATTTGTGTCATACTCCGCGTAAATGTGGCCGGGTTTCATAACACAAGTGATGTCAAACTCGCAAATTTTGTATTTATGAATTTCTTTGAAAAATTCATTCAATTCTTTATAAAATTTAATGTATTTTTCATTCCATTTTTCCAAATTTATGTCTACTATGCCGTATTCGTTGTCATTCTCTATTGTAGACTTGTAAATAGTTCCATTGTGAGTTTGCGTTATCATCCCTCTAGTTTCACCCATCACAAGCATATAACCAAATAGTTGATACAGATCGTATTCATTTTTTCTAACATTTTCCTTTTTCATTCTTGTTTTGATTTCAATTACCATGTCTTTATCGGTTGCATCGTGTAGACCTTTAAGTTTCCAATTGTGATTAGGATCTGTGTAGTGCCACAATTTATTATTTCCCTTTGTGTACTTGGAAGTCTGAATTACAAGTTTTTCGTTGTTTCTACCACAGTCTTTTTTAAGATTATCGCGTACAATGGTTAGCGCTTTTGAAATGTCAGTTTCGTCAATGTCTGGAACATTTGATTTAAGTTCTGAAATAACCTTTTGTTCGATGTTACTAAATTCTTTCGGGTCTTTAACAGTTTTTGAAAAAGAACTGTAAGATTCTTCGATGGGTCTCTTTAACGATGGGCCTTTTAGGGGACAGATATTACCAGATCTAATTAGTTTTTCTTTGAAAAGTTTAGGATATTCGCGACACAAAAGTAACATTATAATTTTGTTTCTTGGTTCATATTTATTCTTACCACACGCCGCTCCAATATAAGAAATTTCAAGGGTATCCATGTAATGTAATGTAATTAATTTAATGTAATGTAATGTAATGTAATGTATTTTTAAACTTATTAAAAAAATGTAAAAAAATGTATCGTATTGTTAAATATGATATCATTATTCCAAGCAATAATAGCATTTGTTCTATTGGGCCTGGGAGCTTTTTATTACTTCAAGACACTGTCCTCTCCGGAAACACCGAAGTCGGAAGACTTTGATCCACTCAAAGATGTTGAAGCTGAACCAGATATTAAACCAGCTAAACCGACGCCGACCGTTGCTGATGAACCGGATGAAAATGTAGAACCCGAAATAAATATATCGTATTCATTCATAGAAAAAGTTCCAGATACCCCTGTTCAGCCTACTGTTACAACGACCCCGGCACAACCTTTAATACCTGGAAAAGCCGGAACAACTGTAAGTGTAAATAGAAGTTTAACTAACGTAGAGAGTATAAGATTTGAAAATAAAATTAAAAGACATTTTATAAAAAATTCATCCGAATGTGTTGCTATTATGAACGCTAGATTGATAATGAGTTTTGTAAAAGGAAGATCCTTTAGTACAGAACAGATAAAGAAAATGACAGAACCAGATAGAGAAGAATTTAAGACTGATGATACACCTAACGGATTTGTACCAATGATAGTGATGAAAGATTACGGTATGACAATGAATCGCGGCGGTGGGAGGGAAATTATGCAACGTTGTGGGTGATAAATTAATAGATTATTTTAAACTTGTTAAAAGTAAAAAAGTTAAAAAAAATGTAAAAAAAATGTATTGTATTTATTAAATATGATATCTTTATATCGGACAATAATAGTATTTATTTTATTGTGTATTGGAGCTTTATTTTATTACATTTCTCGTAAGTCATCTGAAGAGCCGCCAGATGATTCTGATCCATTTGAACCCAATGAACCCGAACCCGATGAACCCGAACCCGATGAACTCGAACCCGATGAACTCGAACCCAATGAACTCGAACCCATTGAACCGGTTAAGACTACACCAGTCGTTTCTGACGAACCAGATATAAACACTGATCCGGAAGTAATAATTACTACAACTAAACAAGATGATGATTCTGAACTGCCGGTAAAACCCACTCCTACTACAACACCCGCGAAACCGTTAGTCCCCGCTAAAAAGAGGACCGCTCCAGTTGTCACTCAACCCTTATCAACCCCTATCCCCTCCGCCCCTAGACTATTAACCCCTAAAGAACTGGATATATTTATGGGCAAAATCAGGACCGAAGTTAAGATCCGTAGCGAGTTTAGACGGAAACAAATATCTGACGTGGAATTAGAGGAGTTTTTATGTGAAATGAATTTCTTCGACAAGCACGTCACGGATATTGCCAGTAAAACATATATTAGTGAATCGGACATCGAAGTGCTTTTGGACCCTAAAATAACTCGAATGGATAGCATCTCCAAGGGGGGGTTTACACCATTGGAAATTATAGAAGCTTTCCAAAAATTTATGAGAGATGGGGGAAATGAGGCGAAACATAGGATGTGTCGAAAGCGCGCGCCGATAAAAATAGCTCCGCCCGTTCCTAGACTATTAACCCCTAAAGAACTGGATATATTTATGGACAAGTTAAGTGATTTTGAGGCCACCGCCCTCGAGAACATGAGTAAACATTTATCGGCAGACGACTTCGAGCAGCGCAGATGTGAAAGCAATTTCATCAGCAAAACGATGATTGATATTGCTAGTAAAACATATATAAGTGAATCTGACATCAAAGCGATTGTGGACCCTAAAATAACTCGACCGAAACTCATCTCCAATGGGGGGTTTATACCGATGAAAATTACAGGAGCTTTCAAAAAATTTATGAACGTTGAGGGGGCGTCGTCGATGAGAATGTGCCGTCTGCCCCGGCGCGCGCGCCCTGGTCCCCCCAGCAATGACCGCATAAATGAGAATGAGATTGTAATAGGGACCCGTGGAAAATTCGCAAACGAAGGAGGCGTTGATGTAAATAACGGAGTAGCTCAGTTACATTTTAAGCCTGCTAAGACAGCTGAAATATATATCGAACACGTCGATGTACACATAGCAGACCCTGTAAATAAGAACGGTTCTATAACATTTATATACCAAGGTGGAATTAAACACAAGTTCGTATTTGTTGGTAACGAAGGACTTCGGTTCCGGAAGCAGGATGGAACGTTTGGTCCCAACCTCGGCGTAGGAGATGTTTCTAAGACCGTGCTCACCGGTATGGGATTAAACTATCTAACATACAAGATAGAGTGTTTAAGAACAGCTGGAAGAAATACGTGGTACTTTAAACCGTTACGATTAGATAGAGGCCTTATTGGTATCGAACTATCCGATAATGCAGATTGGGGAGGTCTAAGAGGTGTATATATTAATGTTCAGATTACTGGGCGGTCCCGCACACAGGTTGAGCGACACAAGCAAGAAAGGAATGCTGTCTGAATTTAGAAGAGGATGGCCAAATGGAACTATATGGAATATTAAAGGAGCAACTGGTAATGATAGTCAGAGGTGTCATGACATCTGTAAAGAATTGGGTTATAATTATTTCACGCATAATCCTCCGCCAGCAGACGGAGGCCGTGGTTGTTTCAGGGGGAGGTAGCGTTATCTCAACTCAGTATGACTGGCCACCAAATGCTAAGACTCGACGTGTAGTCTAAATAATATCAGGGTTTAATATTGTAAAAAAATACAATATTTAATAAATATATTTAATACATTAATAAACAAATGGAAGACTATGCTATTAATGTAATAAATTCTATTGATGTAAAACCAGATACTAATAGATACATTCTAGCAATGAAAAAACACATCCAAGATCCAGACGCTTTTCATGGCCAAATGAATAATTTTGTTTCAAATTTCCAAGAAAGCATCTCTAAAAAAACTTTAATGTTAGTCCGAGAATACAATCAGATGTATCAAAAATGGGCAAATGAACAAACTTTATTACAAATGGCTAATAAATTTGATGCCGAACAGATTTCAGACATGTTTAGTGATTTTAATGTTTCACCGAGTGTAGATTCTGTTCTAAGAGGTATATCTAAAACCAGTGTATCTAAGAGAAAGGGGCCATCTAAAAAGAAAAGAAATTTAAAATAAATCAAATTTAAAATAAATCGAAGTAGTCAGTACCTGTACCAAACTCATCAAAAACAGGTACATCATCACGCACCCAATGTCTCGCGTCTAAATTTGGTTGAGGCCCTCCTTGTTTTTTCCTATATTGAACGGTTTTAATACCGAACTTATTGTAAGCTATAAATGGTTCATGTGTTTCGGCATATTCTTTTCCAAATAAAGTTACCATACGATCGTGTAATTCGTTCATGTCTAAGTCTCTTACATTTCTATTACCAGCTTCTGGAACGGGCGAGGCCTTAGCCCCGGAGAAGTAAGTATTTGGTTCATCTGCGTTGTATTCACCGTAAGCCATTTCTCCAAAAGAAGTTGTAATAGAATTCTTAAGTTGCGATAGTCTAATAGGAGCGTAATTTACTAAGATTTTGTTATATATTTCCTGGTTCGTGGAGTTTTTACTCGACCAATTGCTTAGGGTAGTATCTAATACATTTGCGTAATCACTTGGTCTAGACCATCCTGTTGCTGCCGCAGTTTCAATTTTAGAATTTAATTCCTTTAGATCTTTCTTAACTTGGGTTAAGAATAAAGCAGATCCATTCTTTCTTTCTCTGAAGTCAAATGAGTTGTCATCGTTAAGAATTAATGAAATGTAAGAAATTTTGCCGTCGTCTGATACACTATGGACGAAAACTGGGAATTTAGTCATTCCAGCCGAATATAGTTCTGGGTATCTCTTCTTAAGTTCATTTTCTAGACTTAATTGTTTCATAATAGCTTCTGAAACGGCTGCTTCATAGACTACAGTTGGTTCAGGTTCCGAAACGTCAGGCGTCTCAAGTAAAGAAGGATCTAATGGCTGAGGAAGCCCAATTAGATTGTAATCTGATGCTAAACGCTTAACTTCCTCTGGTACATCAGAAGATGTTACTAAACCAGGAGCCATTTCTGCTTTTTCTTCAGGATCAAGTTCTAATATTTCATCCGATGCTGATATCTTTTGTTCGTCACAGATTTCACTTAGGAAATTGGAGACGCCCGTTTGATTCTTTTTCCACTTTAAGTCTCCGTTTTCATCTGGACCAAATTCATAAAACGAAACAATCTGTCCTGATACATTTTCAATAAGAACGAGTTTATTGTTACAAGACCTTCTAAGTTGGTCAAGTTCCATTGTAGTTTGGGGTCCTGGTTCAAATCCTGAGCCTGAGCCTGAGCCGCCCGGGTCTTCAGGAATAACCGGGACAACTGGGGCAGGTTCTTCTGGCTTACGAATTAAATTCGTGTCTGGTATACCAGCCTGGTCAAGACAAGTTTTAATCTGGTCTTCTGATAATTTGTCTAACATCCAGTTTATTATCTCTTCAGGCGTTTTATCATCAAAGAAATTTGATGTAACACTACTCATTTATATACATTATATATTATAAAATTATTTTAAATTTTATATTTATTTTTTAGCTTTAGCCTCCTTCAATGTGTCAAAAATACTTTGCGGATCTGTTCCTCCTATTTCTAACAGCATTTCGATGTGATCCTCTGTGTAAATGTTGTACTTATATACAAGTTCCAATACAGCCATATTAATCTTTTGTTTCTTCGAGTCTCTTGTGAATTTTTCTATAATTTCTTTCTTAAGTCCTGAAGCAATGTCTTGTTTTGCCAAATCTTTAATACATTTCGATAATTTTGTAAATTTATTAATGTAGTCCTTGTCTTCTGGGAAAGAAATTACATTTGTTCCTTTTTCATTAAACATAATTTTACGAAGTAACGGTAATAATTTATAATTACCAGATGTACGTTTTAATTCCTCCTTTACGTCTCCTTCTGCCGGAAGATCTTCGAATGTATTGTCAGATTCCCACGGTACAATATCTTCACGAATTATAAGGTCTTTATTAATTGTATCTTCGTCTATAATTTCAGGATCATCGTCATATGGTTTTAGAATGCCCTTTTCATCTGGTCCGGCCTCCACAAATGTTAACATTAAGTCCTCCTTGGGATAAGTGAATTCTCTTGAGTAAATTTGCGCGAATGTCACGGTTTCTGGAATTCCATCGCGGATGTACATTCTTAAATTAGAAGGATTTTTGTAGTAAATTTGGTACAAACCTCCTGCTACGGGTGATATGTGTTCTTCTAATCTAATTAAATTTCCATTCTTGTTTATTTCCGCATCAATAGAACAGTTTTTAAGTATCATTTCGAGGTCTTTATTAATAGAATTCTTTTTGAGAGAAGTTGTTAACATTCTCTGTTCTATAGAGAGAGAATCCAAGTCCCAGAAATTAGAACTTCCTTTTACTTCTGCGAGCATAGCCGCAACATCATCGTCGCTACCTTCTGAAGGTAAAACACTATAATGCCTGTAGATGTCTACATATTGCTCTTCAGCCGGTAAGTTAGAGTGACTGCAATATCTTGATGCACGAGCCAGAATTTGTTCTATTCTAGATTCGTTCCACCAAGGATCTGTGATATGTACTTGTTTGACATTTTTAAATGACACACCTTCCATAACGCTTCTCGTGCCTAATATAATCTTTAGCTGACTTCCATCAGCATTTTGAAGGGAATTGAAAGTGTTTCTCGCCCTATTTATAAGAATTCCATCCTTGTCTTTTGTTTTCGTCTCAGAACTCCAGATGAAATACTTAAGTTTGTCAGATTTATCAGAACCAAATTTTCCTAAACCACAGGCCTCTAGAATTATGCTCAAAGGTTCTACACCATATGTAAGCCAATTTGAAAAGATAAAAACCGGACCCGCAGAATTTAAACTTAATTCTATTATATTAGCAAATTTAGTAGAAAACTGTTTGACGTATTCTAGAGTATCCGATACACTCGTGAAGTTCTGCGATTTAAGTCTGTCTTTGAAAAGAGCCAGGGATTTCTTTTTCTCTTCTGGAGTTTTATTTATTTCATTGGAGTGTTTGGGTAGTGCTATATTACAATACTGTTGTGTAGTAACATACATACCCGTCATAATTTCTTCAGCTTCTGTAGTTAAATTACCAAGTAGTAAATTCTCATATGCGTTTGTTTGATTTTGACCATTTTCAAAATTTTTATCCTTGGCTACGTCAGATTTCAAAGCCTCTATGTATTCTGATTTGTGATTCTGTGAAAAGGCGTGCTCCATCGTGATTATTCTCTTGTAAGGGTACGCATTTGGATTACCTCCTTTGAAGTATGAAATGTATCCAGAACAAATGTAACTTAGAATGTCTTTGTTTATAACACAAGAATTTTCAGAGAGATATCCTACTGGGAAATCCGTGATCTGGGTACAGGTATCATCGTCTGCGCGGAATCCAATAAAATTCTTATAAAACTCAGTAGCACTCAGTGGGAAGGGTATTCTAGGACGAAGTAAATTTATAGTAAGAGCAAGTTCATAAGGATTATCATAAACGGGAGTAGCAGACATAATAGCAAGTTTTAATTCAGGATGAAAATAATACTTGATACAGTTGTACAATTTCTTGTAAAATGTACCGTCTGCCGAAACAAGTCTTTGAATCTCGTCAATGATTAGAAGACCATTCTTGTTAAATAGAGCAGAATCTTGTTTTAATCTGTCACCTCTGGCCGTATTACCCGTCTTTTTATCTGTGCGATATATACTTTGAATAAAAGTCTGATGAGAAACAATATCAAAAGTTCTTCTGATTGTGTCTCTTAGTTTCTTTTGATAGTCATTGTATTTTTTCCTTTCTATATTTACTTTGTTTTGCTGATCTCTAAACATTTTTTCGGTAGACGTTTCGTTTTCTTCAATAGCGGTTAACTTTTCTTCTTCTCTTCTAAGAGATCTCATTTTAGCTAAAAGCATAGCATTATTCTGTTGCGATACGTAAAAGTCTCTTTCTGTTTTTCCTCCGTTTTTAACGAGGCAAAATGAAGGACAAGAAAAGAACTTTCCATTTCTCATTTCTCCGGAAATTTCTTCGTAGTACTGATCTACTAGAGGAGCAGGAACTGTGAAAATAACACGCTCATTTGTAGCATTTTTAAGAGCCTCTGCTATTACAATACTAGTACAAGACTTACCTGAACCTAAGCCGTGAAAAATAAGAGTATTATTGAAATTTGTACTGGGTCCCAAAAGCTGTCCCATAAATTTTTGTTGTGGACCGAGAGACATATCAGATGACTTACATATTTCATCGTTGGATAAATTTATGTAATTTTCTTTGAACTCAAAAGGAGAATCTTCTGGAAATGCTTCTGATGAATAATTAGATCTTATGAAGTCTAACATTTTCTTGTGTGTATAGACACTCGGGTCATTTAATTCTGGAAATGGCCGAGGTTCACATGATAATTTATATTTCTCACTGTCTTCAGGATTGTCGTAATAATATTGTAAACAATCACTCATTGTTAATATAAATTAACATTTTAAAATAGATTCTTTTTCTTAAAAAAATACAATTAGTCCATTAACGAACTTCCGAAAGTGTACCATAAAACCATCGAAAGGATGAAACCAATTGTAAAACCGGCTGCTACAGTGGTAGTTTCATCTAATAAAAAAGGCATAGCTATAAAAGGACCTACGAAGTAAGTCAAGATGGAATAGAAAACCATCGCACCAATGAGCATATTATTCTCTAGGTGATACATATCTTTTAATGTGTAACAAGATTCTTTTTCTCAAAAAATTGAAAACGGTTTATTCAATTTTCTTCATATCGAATCTTACGATGAATTTGTGTATTTACTTTAATTTCCGCATGCCTCACCCGAAGAACATTCTGTTTTCTTCTTCGGGTCTAAACGCGGGTCATCCAAATCTTTGTTTCTTAACAGGTTTCTTAGCAGATTTCTTAGCAGGTTTCTTCGCGGATTTCTTCAGTTTAGAAATTTGTCTTTTGATGTCGGAATGTAGTCTTTTTGCCGTTTTATAAACGTATTTACCTTTTTTGTTTTTGTACATTATACGAACTTTAAGTTTCTTAGCACGAAGTTGTAAATTTTTAAAAGCTGTTGCTCTCTTTATTAATTCGGCGCGCGAAAGATATATCCGGCGCTTTCCTTGTTTTTTAGTAATTTTAATTCCAACACTCTTGAGTTTAGTCATAAGAGCCTTATTTGGTAAATTTTTAACTTTTGGTTTCTTTCCAAAACTAGTACGACTTCTTTTTGTGCCCCCTGAATTTCCGTCTGGGGATACAAAGTTGTACAATGGCGGCAGCCAGTCTGTCACCATTGCATCCGTAGAAGACCCCAATTCTGCCAGTGCGCTTGCCGCCGCAAATCTATCGTTATTCTGTTGAATATTGTTTTTTTGTATCTGCATTAACACGTTTGCAGGCTGCTTTAACTCCTCATCTCTCTGGATATCATCTCTAAAATATACCAAACCCGACAATAGTTTACCTTCTAGGTCGCGAGAGTTAAATGTATTTTCGAGAAAAACATTTTTATGGAACATACTGGCAATTTCTGCACATGATATGTCAAATGTTAAAAAAAATGCATTTTTATAAAGTCTAGTTGAGTGTAAAAATGTCATAATCTGTAAGAAATCTCCCATTGTTTTAGAACCCATTAAGAAAAAAGCATTATCTATAAAAGTATTTTCATCTGCTATTGTTGCTTTTTGTTGTAGTATCGCGGATACTATACCATTTACACTGTTTCCTGCTTCTCCAATTGAATTTTTTGCTCCAGACACTGTTAAGCTGCCCCCGGAAGGAGTCTTTCCAAAATAACTTTGCATCAGTAACTTAACAATTCCGTTTTCCTTTATTAAAGAACCTTTAAAAATACTGTATCGGGCCATGCCGACGAAAATATTAAAAGATAAAGTACCCTGCCCTGTTTTATCATCTGATAGCCCCAATGATATTATTGAAGATTGAAGTGCGTCATCATTCGAAGCGTCGTATTTTGTAGCAAGTGTATACTGAGCTTTTATTTGCGGCGCGGGGCATACAACTCTACCAGCCTTATTATTTCTTTTAATATTAATACTAGTTTTAATTAATTCTGAGAAAAATGGTATTAAGTTTAATTTATCACTTGATTGATCTATAGTTCCTAGAAGAGGGGATTCAGCGCGGCCGTCTGTTTCTTTTCGTGTATTGTATAATGTTATTCCTTGTAAAATGTTGAGTATAGTGTAGTTTTCACCACAACCTTCTACATACGTTTCATTTTGGTCTATTGAAAATAGTTGTAATATTTTTTGTATTGTTTTCTTTGCCATGCCATCACTGTTAAACATATTTTCTGCTAGTGCTTTTACTAAATCACTTGCAGTTCCTAATTTTGGGTTTATCATGCCAATGCACTTTCTAAGAATACCTCTTTCGGCTTCGGGCTCACGTGTTTCCCAAAAATTTACTATCCAATTAGATAATACAATATTACTCTCGTCCCATGTAGGACCGGATTTCTTTCTCCCCCCGGATGAAAAATCATGTGTTGCATCACACATCATTAATAGTTGTATAAAACAGTAAACAGTTGGAGCACCTAAACTTGCAACATAAGCTTCGGACTCGCCGACAAACGCTGGCGTGTTTTTCAAATTTGAATTTCTTACCATTAAAAAATCCAATAAATTAATACTGATTCTTTCTCCCATATTATAACATTTAATAAACATTTTAAAAATGAAATGAAATGAAATTGCTTACATGTGCATCCAGGCAAGGTAATAACGCATCTGTTCCGGTCTCTTAAGACCACTAAATTTAAAAAATACATGTGCTGTGTCCGCCATATGCGCGACTATGTACTTAAAATTTACAAGATTGGAATCATCATCGAGATGATATGGATTTTCAATTATCATGATCGTATCAAAAATTCTTTGTCTATGTAGCAATTTAAATACTCCTATGTATTTTGGACCATCATAATTACGACTTCCTTCTGGATAGAATCCAAGATAAAAATATTCTTTTGATGTATAACTCGGTGCTACGCTAAGCATATTGAGATAATCGCGATAATAATGTTCATCAAAAAAGGGTGTAGATTCTTGAGAGATGTGCATAAGCCATGAATTTGCCCATCCTTCGGCATTCATGTGAGTGAGTAACTTAAGTTCTGCTCCGCCGTCATATTCTTCAATAGAATTATACAATGAATTATCTTCTAAATTTATAAAAGTATTTCTTTTAGGAAAATGAGGCTTAATGTAATTAATAAATTCAGACGCAATAAAAGAATTACACGAAGTAATCAAGGATAACATATTCACTAATGTGTATATTTTTTATTTTTAAACGGTTTCTAGAATTGCAAGTACTTTGTTTATTGTTGGAATACACACACCCGTTTCTCTGGATACCGTGGATTTACTTGGACTTTTCAATTGCAAATTTTTCTTGATTACGTGAAACAGTATTCCGGCTGTTGCTGATTTTGGAGTTACTGAGTCTAGTTTATCTTTATACATTGTGTAGTACTTATTACAGATGTCAACAGTTTTAAATGGTAAATCTAGTTTATTTATGTATTTAACAAAAGAATCGTTTTCTATTATATCTACTTTTTCCTTTCCAAGAGATTTATACTTAGCGTGTTTTTCCATGATTTCTTGGAATATTTTTTCTCCCTTTAGAAAACCTTTTTGATTACCCTCTGCTAAATCAATTATGATTTGTCTATCAGTAGGAAGATTATTATAAATACACGCGTAATAAAGACATGCTGCTATCAGTCCGTTTCTTACGGAAGCCCTTGTTAGTTTTCCAGATTCCATGCAAATGTGCCACATATCTTTAGCAACGGGTAATACACAAGTATGAATTTTCATTTGAGTACAATAATTTTGAAATTTTTCAGATATGTTCCAAAATGTTTTCTGTTTATGACTAAATGTTTGTTGATAATGTATTCTCATCATCAATGAATTTTTATTAGCAAATCCAGGTATTGTTCCTCCTTTATCATAAGGGTTATCTGAAACGAAAGCATCAGCTCTTTGTGATCCGTTAGACATAGAACCATCTTCTTGTTTATAATTGTTCCATTCACAACATTCTAATATATTACACAACACAACTGTACCGCAATCTAAGCATATCTCATTACCCTGTTTATGATCAATCTGTAAGTTTATATGAGCGCATTCGCAAATGTCAATTGTTTTTTCTTCTTTTGTAAGTTCTTCGATGTCATTCCAGATGCTTTCAATTGATACCATAAACAAATAGGTCTATACCACATTGTATAAATATATCTTAATAATGATAAAAAAACGTAATTTTGCGCCTTAAATTGGTATTAAATTAAATTACATTACTATAGATTACATTACATTACATTATTATGAATGACGAAATATACATCCTCGATAGACCAACTGTTAAGATAATTTTAAATAAACATTTGGAACTTTTTACTGTAAGAATATTACAAAACGACGAATACAATTCCGAAGGCTTTGAAGAATTTTTAAAATACTTCCAAAACACATGGAAAATTATAAGTGCTAGTATTGATATTTTTTCACTTTATGTGTCGCTAGAAACCGATAAAGACAATGAACTACCGTTACCTGCATATATGAGCTTATTGAAATGTATAAACGAAATAAACGACATTTTAAAGACTAATTGTCATTGTATATGTATTTTCACAAAAGAGGCAAAAAAGTGGCAAGATGCTTATAACTTTATAACAACTTTGTGGAATCCAAAAGAAAATAGACCTATTAAATTCACAGACAATGAGAATGTTAAAACTCTTTTTCTACAAAGTAATAAATTAATTAGATAATTTACAAAAAAATACACAACTTAAATACACAATTTAATAAGAATGTGTATCAATTATGAAGATCGTATCTTGGAATGTTAATGGTATTCGCTCGCGCATTTTCAATGAAAAGATTTCAAGCAAGCTAAAGAAAGATGAAAAAATTTTTCCAGAGGAAGGCAGTGCTATACAAGAACTACTAAAACATGACCCGGACATTATCTGTATACAAGAAACGCGTTGTTCCATTACTAAGGCGAATGTGATATCCATTCCAGGGTACAGTTCATTTTTCAATGAATCTAAATTAGATGGGGCGAGATCTCCCGACAGATATTCTGGAACATGTATATTCTATAAAGAAAACATTCCGTGTCAATTCTCTACGGATATTCCGGGGTATGAAGATCTAGAGGGTCGAGTGATAATAATGAAATTCGAAAATGTTACACTTGTAACCGTGTATGCTCCAAACTCTGGAACAAACTATGAAAATAAGATAAAGTTCAACGCTGCGGTGTACGACTTTCTAAATTCACTCGGTGGCAAGGTAATTTTCTGCGGAGATCTTAACGCAGCAAAAGAGACACATTTTGATCAGACTAAACAGGACCCAGGACCCGGAACTTATCCACATGAACTTAAATTTCTAGACGATCTAGAATTTATTAATTACAAAGACACGATGAAGTGTAACACGGTTTACACCTGGTGGGATCCTCGTCAGGTAAAAGAAAATGGAATGTCTAGAGCGAGGAATAGAAACAAAGGTTGGAGGCTTGATTATTTCTTTACTAAGAACATTAATCAAATTTCCAGTAAGTGTTTAAAATACATCGGTGAGAATAATGAAGGAATTCCTCTAGCCAGCGATCACGCCCCTGTTATTTTAAACTGGGAGGAAAGGAATGGAGGGAAGCGCACGACCCTGGGGAGTCATACGGGCACCACCGTATAGTGCGATAACGGTAGCAAGAATAGCGATCACGAGATTGGCCCACCAAACAAGGTTGGTAACCTGGCTCTGGCCGCAGTTAACCTTACCGCAGCAACCATCTTCATTATGAGCCGAAGTTAGCTCATTCATACTACCAAATACCATCCATGAAACGACGGCAATGATAACTGCGTAAATAAGAGTTCTCATATTTTTTAATTTTAATATATTAAAAATATTTTTTTTTAAAAATTAATGTCAATTTCCCAGAAATTCCTTAGGGAATAATTTTTTACAGTTTTGTATTCTTCATTTATTTTGTCTCGCGTATTTGTTAGTTTTTCAAGGGTGTCACTTGAGAAAGAATGGATTTTCATATTTGTAAGATATTCATAAGAATTTGAAATCTTAGGATATCCAGACTTTTCTAGCTGGGAAATAATGTATTCCATTGTTTGCTTGAATACAGTTATTTTGTCTTCTATTATGTCCGTTACAAATTTAATTTTAGCATTTAGTACAATCATTTCGTTGCTTAGTTTGTCACAGATGTACCTTTGTCTTTTGATGTAGTATTCATTTCTGATTCTCCAGAAGTGAAAGATTATTTCTTCAGGAGATTCCATTTTAACTATTTCATTTTTCTCATTGAATACATACATGTTATTCGCTGATAGATGTGAAATCAGTTTCAATTTCTTCAGTATTTCGTTATTCTGTGTCCATTCTATCACATTCTCCAAAGGACACTTAATACTAAAATTAACTGATGTCTCGGTGGATGCGTTTGTGTAACCAAATATGATTCCTTCAGTTTCTAATTTGTCAAGAAATGTTTTATAATCATCTGTCCATGTTCCAATTGGAAGTTCCGTAACATTTATAACATTTCCCTTTACCGTGTATTTTCCTTGGGTGATCCATTTGTTAGTTTCTGTCTTTCTAATAGTTCCAGTGAAACCTTTATACCATGGAGTCATTTCAGGAATATCTGCATCCTCGTCAATCACGAGATCCATAAGTCTTTTTTTAATGTCTTCTGGGTTAAAACACGGAACATCACAAGAGAAACCTGTTCCAATACCACAAGCTCCGTTTATAAGAATAAGAGGCAGTGTGGGGACATAGAAGGTTGGTTCAATGGGATCGCCATCTTCTTCCAGATAATCAAGAACATTATTGTCATCTTCATTAAAAAGTTTTTTGAATTCATTTGAGAGATGGGTGAAGATGTACCTTGGGCTAGAAGCATCTTTGCCTCCAAGAAGTCTAGTTCCAAACTGTCCAACAGGTTCTAGTAGATTCATATTGTTTGAACCCACGAAGTTTTGCGCGAGAGAAACAATAGTATCCATTAGACTATTTTCACCGTGATGATAATTAGTCTTTTCTGATACATATCCAGATAATTGTGAAACTTTAATTTCTGAATACAAATTTCTTTTGATACAGGCATAGATAATCTTTCTCTGAGAAGGCTTCATTCCATCTACAAGATTTGGAATAGATCGGATGTTGTCACTTATCGAGAATAGTACAAGTTCTTTATCAACCAGATCCTTTACCGAAACATCCTTTGAATTGTAATCCAGACTTTTAGGACACTTGATATTTTCCAATATCCACTTTTTACGAGCATCAGCTTCAGTCTTTGTAAAAGCTAAAACCAGAGACTTTGAATCTGCTTCTGTTGACATCTTGTAATCTAAGGTTTTCATAGATCTAAAGTACTCTTTAGCCTCTTGTTGAGTGCTAGTACCAAGACCCTTGTAATATTTTACTTTGAATTTTGAAGCATCATTCTTGGATTTCCATGCCTTGTAATCGTTTAGATTGTAAAATGGGATTACTTCACTTTTCTTTGTAAGTTTGATAACGGGTGTTACCAAAGAGCTTATGAAGTCTTCTTTGAGAAGTTCCGGCCAACCATGGCTAATGAAGTTAACCAGGAGACTTTTGATGTGAAACCCATCTGTATCAGCATCAGTCATGATAAGAATTTTACCATATCTGAGTTCTGAAACGGATTTATACTTTTTACCAGATTGAAGACCAAGAATTTGTTTAATGTGATTAATCTCGGTATTTCCAGCCATTTGCGAATAAGTGGCTGTTCGTGTATTAAGTATCTTACCCTTGAGAGGAAAAGCTCCGTAGTAGTCTCGGCCGACAACTGAAAGTCCAGATACAGCAGTAGTCTTAGCTGAGTCTCCCTCTGTAAAGATAATAGTACACAATTTAGATTCTTTTGTTCCTGCTTTGTTTGCGTCATCAAGCTTTGGAATGATGACCCTATTAGTTTTCTTTCCGTCTGTTTTTGAAATATTTTTCTTTTCCTTGGCTTCTGCGAGAGCGAGAATACTGTCAAGAATACCTAGTTTCAGTACACTTTTAACGATGTCGTCAGTTAGATTGAATTTGCTTCCAAAATCAGCAATTTTAGTAATGTGTTTCTCCTTTGTCTGCGATGAAAATACTGGATTTTCAATCTTACAGTTGATAAATACAAATAGGTTTTCCCTGATGTAATTGGGCTTGATAGTAATGTTTTTGTGTTTTTCTTGGATTATTTCTGTTAGTTTTTTAACAAGCGGCATCATGACATGTTCGACATGATTTCCGCCGTCTGTTGTAGCAATTCCATTTACGAATGAAACACATCTGAATTCATTGCTTGGGCTGAAAGCAACTTGCCACCTATTTTGTTCGCAAACGATTCTTGGAACAGTCTTTTTGTCTCCGATGTACATTGAGATGTAATCAGAAAAGTCTTTAACATTCAATTTTTTACCATTTAGTTGAACCGAAACGCTCTTTGGAGTAATAGCGCAGATGTCGTACACTCTTTTTGTAAGAATACAGAGAGTATCATGTGACATCTCTGTGATTCCAAATCGAGCATAATCCGGTTTGAACGATATCTTAGTGTAATCTCCTTTTTTGGTATCAGTTATAACAGGTTTAGATTTCTTGGACATATTACATTCAAATTTCTGTGTGTATTTTTTACCCGAGTGTGATGTCTCGATTACAAATTCGGTTGAAAATACATTCACAAGCTTTGCTCCTAGACCATTGAGACCGCCAGTAGTTCTCTTCTGCGAGTCGTCAAAATTAGTCGATGTAAGCAAATTTCCAAAAATAAGTTCTGGAATGTAAATTTTGTATTCTGGATGTATCTCAATGGGGATACCCGAATCGTTATACACGCTAATTTTTTCTTGAGAAATTTCTATCTTAATTGTTTTAACATTTTCGTTTCTCTGTACCTCGTCTGAAGCATTGGTGATAATTTCATCGAAAAGTTTATATATTCCCGGGTTAAAGTTACACATACTGTATTTCAATTTTTCTTCTTCAATTTTCCACATTTCAGAATTTACACATTTTATATCACCGAGGTACATACCAGGGCGTACTAAAATGTGCTCAATCTGTGTGTACTTCTTGAATTTTTCCGCCATTGCTAAATTATCTGGTTTAGATATATACTAATTTTTTAAACCGGATAATTTTTTGTAATTTTTGATATACAACCCCCTTTTACGATTTCATATCATCAATTAATTTATTAATTTGCTCTTCCGTTATAACGCCTTTAAAATTGCGCGTATTGTTTTTGTACTTTATAATAGTATAAGGCATCGTTGTAAAATTGTATTCTTCCATTACATTATCAAATTCATCATTGTCTAGATTTACATGATACAAGATACTATCTGGAATATTTACTAGAATTTTATCAAGTTCTTGACAGGGTACACACCAATCTGTTCCAAATTTTACAAATACAATTTTTTCTCCAAAATCCATACTAATTAGATTATTAAGAACAGAAGCGTATTTAACAGTGACACCCATTTATATAATTATTTATTTTATTTTTAAGTTGAATAAATTAATTTATTTTATTATATAATTTATAAATTTTAAATGGCATTTCTAGACTTTTATACTGTTGATTTAACTATAATTTTAATAATTTTACTTGTAACAGGTATTTCATTTGCAAGTATTAATTACGTAGATCCGGAAGAAGACACCGTTGGAACAATGGGTAAAACATTAATTTCATTTGTATTAGGATTTTTATCGAGTGTGTTTTATTCTTATATTACACTTGAAAGTGATACATTATTAAAGGAAAATTTCTGGGACTAAATCAAATATTAAAATAATTTTATCTAATTATAGATGTCGATTAGCTTATCTAAGTTTAATCCAAAGAGAATAGAGGAAAGACGTACTACAGGATCTGGACCCGCAACCTGTGTTTTTATAGGAAAGAGAGGAACAGGAAAAAGTACATTAGTCGCGGATATACTTTATCATCTTCGTAGAATCAATGCGGGTGTTGCTATATCTGCAACAGAAGATGGAAACGCTTTTTATTCGAGTTTTATACCAGACCTGCTTATACATTCTGAATATAAACCTGAAGTAGTCCAGCAAGTAATCACTCGACAAAAGAGTGCTATAAATGGAAAAGACACGAAGAAAGACAAAGATGTGTTTTTACTGCTAGATGATTGTATGTATGACAAACGTATGATAAGAGACACAAATATTCGTGGAATTTTCATGAATGGAAGACACTGGAGAATTACATTTATGTTAACAATGCAATATTGTATGGATTTACCTCCTGATCTTAGAGCAAATATAGACTATGTATTCATTTTAAGAGAAAATATTATTCAAAATCAAGAAAAACTTTATAAGAATTTTTTTGGTATTTTCCCTCAATTCAGTGTTTTTCAGGATGTTTTAAATGCGTGTACTGAAGGATACGATTGTCTTGTTTTAGATAATACTTCAAAGAGTAATAATATACAAGATTGTGTTTATTGGTATCGAGCAAAACCCGATAGAAAGTTTAGAATAGGATCAAAGGAGTTATGGGACTACTGTAATAAAAAATACGATAAAAACAAAACGAAAGAAACGGCAGATGAAGATCCTAAAAAATTAAGAAAGAAAAATGCCGTGAGTGTTACTGTTAAAAAGTTAAAATAACTTAAAGAAGATTATTTAAAGGCTTGTATTATTAAATGTATTATGGATAAGATAAATAAATTAAAGTCTATACCTCAGCATGAACAGCGATCAGAAGCTTGGTTTAAACAAAGAGAGGGTAAATTAACAAGTTCAGACGCAGGTACAGTTCTTGGGTTAAATCCTTATCAACGACCACATGAAGTTCTCTTTAAGAAATGTGGTTATGACCCAAAACCTTTTGTAGGTAATGTAGCCACTTTACATGGTCAAAAATACGAAGACGAGGCAATTGATAAGTACTGTAAACTTACAGGCCAAGAAAACTATGATTTCGGACTTATAGCTCATGAAGATGTACACAATTGTAGCGATTATTACTGGCTAGCTGGTTCACCGGATGGTGTTTCAATGTCTAAAGAAGAAAATGGAAGACCTATTCTTCTTGAAGTAAAGTGTCCTTATAAGAGACCTATTAAATTTGGATATATCCCTGCGTATTACTATCCTCAGGTTCAGTTGAATATGTTTATCTGTAATCTAGAAGATGCAGATTTTATAGAATATAAACCACCGGACATCATGAACATTGTCAGGGTTAAAATTGATCACGACTGGTTAAATGAAAATTTACCTATTTTAGAAAAATTCTGGAAGGAGGTTGAATATTATCGAGAGAATGACATCAAGACGCATCCAAAATATAAACCACCAAGACCACCTAAGAGAGTTTTAGATCTACGTGATACTTCAGATGACGAGGTAGAATGTATTCCAGATTTGATTATAAGGGACATTTAATTTTACAGAAAATATTTCAATTTAAAAACTTAATTTATACTAATGTAAATTCCAAAATGGGAATAAGAGGATTAAACAATCTTATTAAGAAATATGCTCCAGATGCTATTTCAGAAAAAGAAATTACTTTATATAAAGGTTCTAAAGTAGCCGTCGATTGTAGTATACTGTTGTATAAATTTAAATATGCTTCTCGTACCCCAAATTCACACATCATTGGTATAGCAAATAGAATTAAATACTACTTCATGAATGGAATTCTTCCAATATTTGTATTTGATGGTACACCCCCAGATGCTAAAAAGAATGTACTTGTTAAAAGGCAAGCAAATAAAGAAAAGATGTACGTTCGTCTTGAACAGTTAAGAGAGATAATTCCTGAGACCAACGAAGAAGAAAAACTTATCAATGACGAGATAGAAAAAATTACATCTCAACTTATTGTTATAAAGAAAAAAGACATAGAGGAATGTAAAGAATTCCTTGAAATGTCTGGGATACCTTATTGTACGGCTCCAGAAGATGCCGAAAAGTACTGTGCTTTTTTACAAAAAAACGGACTCGTAGATTACACAGTGACAGATGACACCGATGCCACAACATTTGGTTGTAAGAAAATTCTAAAAACTGGAATATCAAGATACATAACAGAGATAGACACCGATATCTTATTGTCTAAATTTGAAATGGATATGGATTCATTCGTTGATTTTTGCATACTTTCAGGTTGTGACTACACGGAACCAATCGCCCAGATAGGACCCGTTACATCTTTTAATCTAATTAAAAAACATAAATGCATCGAAGAAGTTCTCAAAGCAATTAATAAAAAGTGTGAAAATTTTGATTACAGTGTTTCCCGCAAGATATTCAAGGAATTTGAATACGAACTTCCTGAAGAATTTACTAAAAAGATGTGTAATAAAGAAAAATTAATTACATTTCTAAATGAAAAAGAAATAAAAGAAAATATAATTTCTAAATTTGTTAAAATAATTTAAAATTTTAATTAAATTTATTTTTTTTTCTTCGGTATATATTAAATATTAAAAATGGGAATGCTCGAACTATTTTTTGGCAAGAAGAAGAAGTGCAAGGGTCGCAAGGTCCGCAAGGGTCGTAAGGTCCGTAAGCTTTCGTCGTCGGCTCGCGTCGTCATCAACGGCAAGAAGCGCAAGGTATACAAGGGTTGCAATGGTGGCCTTTACTACAAGCGCACCAAGAACGGTAAGACCTACCGTGTCTACATTTCGCCCAAGCTTCTCCGCAAGAAGTCCTCGACTCGCATGGGCGGTACCCGTTTCGGTCGCCGTGGCGTCAAGAAGGGTTCGCGTCTTAAGATGACCAAGGCTGCCAAGCGTGCCCGCGCGTACGCTCGCAAGCGTCGTCGCTGCCTCAAGAAGGGTATGCGTCTCAAGAAGGGCCGCTGCCGTCGTATGTAAACATATTGCTTAAATAATTAATTAAATAATACATTTACGCAAATTCCTATGTGTGTTAATGTATTACTTATAAAATTATTTGAATTTACTTATATAACTCGTCAAATTTAATATTTTCATGTTTAATGAATAAAACTTTTTCAATTAGTCTAATACTAGTTGGGTAACTTTTTTCTGTGTTTACTCTCTTAATTGTTATCTTTCCTTCGGGAAATTCAACATTAATTTCGATTATACAATTAGATTTGTAATTTTCAAGACATTTGATACACTTAATGTATTCGGTTCCATTAGAAGAATTACTGTTTATCTTAGCAAATTTAATAAGTTTCTTGAAATTAGAAGACAACAAAATCAAATTGTCTTCATTTTCTTCAACTTGTAGACAAAATGTAATTTTTTCTACGGGCTTCCATTTGAAAAATGAAAAATTAACACCTGTTAAGATTGGAAGATTCGCCGGTAGCATAAAAATTTCATCATCATCGGACAAATTTTTGAAACACTGAATGTCTTCAGAATAAAACATCTTTTTAATTGTAAAGTCTTTTACAATTGTATTAGATAACATCATTTCTACATCTGAAATGCGTTCTTCGAAGGGTTGGTAATTTATCTTATTACCCGAAATCATAAAAGCATCATAAATAGTAATAAATTTGTCCTCGTAAGAAATCTCAAAAATACTACCGTCGAAGTATTCGTCTAGAGTGTCTAGTTGTATCTGATACACACTCAGATCTTTGAAGACTATCACCGAAGTATTTTCTCCAGTAGCATTTTTGAATAGAAAAAGTACAGCTCTTTTTGTATTTACTGTATCTTTAGTATAGAATATGTATCTGTAATTAAAAAGCTTAAAAAGGTGTTTTCTTTCGATATTTATAGCATTTTGAAGGGGGAAATACATATCATGTTTTCCTGTCCAATGATTATTCATAAGAAAAATAATCTGTTTTTTAAAGTTTTCGTTAATTATCTCTGTTGTCATGGTTAAATGTAGTTAATTGTGTAATCTCTATTGTCTTTAAATTTATTTAAAGATACACAACATTAAAATTACAATGTAGTGTTGATGTCTTTCAATGGTAAAGAGATAACCCTAATTAACTTTTTAATAGCTTTTTACAAAAACAAAATAGAATTATTTAGTGATATAATTAATCAAAAAACACCTCTTTCTTTAAGACTCTTAGATTGGTTAGTAACTAATTATTCAAAAAAGTACAACATTACTTATCCATTGAAATACAATTCTGAAACTGTTTATTTTAATGTATACATCGACTATAAAAATCAATTGAAAGCCTATTCAAAGAAATTTTTTGATCCATTTTGTAGACAAAAAAGACTTGTTATAGATTCTCATACATTTAAATGGAGGACTTACACTTCTGAAGAAGACATCACAAAAAAAGACATAATAACAACAGTCGGTCAATTAAATTTTTTTAGATGGTTTATAGAAAATAAAATAATAGATTATGCGTTATGTAACGTGGAACTCATAGATCGTGATATGATGGCCACAGTAGCTACTAAGAAAAGGGGAAAACGCTGTGTATTGTCTCCAAGTGCTGTAAAAGGAATATATACTAATAATTATGATATTACAATTAAGTTTAAACCTTAATAAATAAATATAAAAATAAGATGTATAGTAAATTATAATGGATAAGAATCCACTGAGAGCCTGGTTATTTTCTACGGGTAAAATTGTTAAGGACACGACGAAAAGAAATGTGACACATTATATGCTTGACGGCGGAAAACTTGATCTTACATCAGATTACATTTTATTCCAAGAGTTATATACTAAATACATTAAATTTAAAAATTGTATAGTTGAAAAAAAGACAAATGTATTCAGGTTTTTTATAGATTTTGATATTCTTTCCACAAATGTCATTGACATAAATGCTTACGCAGTTTCTGTACAAAATGTAATGTTTAATGTGTATAACATCCCTGATTTAAAGTGTATCATAACCAAGGCTGATAATCCAAAAGAAATCAAGAAAGGCAATGATACATTCATAAAACAGGGATACCACTTTAATTGGCCGGACATTACGGTAGATAAAAATGTAGCGCTTAGAATAAGAGAAAATATACTAATTTCTTTGAATACTATTTACGGTAAACCAGAAACATTCTTCGATTCTTGGGATAAAATAATAGACAAATGTGTATACGATAAAAATGGTCTCAGACTTGTAGGTTCCGATAAGTGTACGTACTCAGATGGAAAATACACTTATGAAAATCGGGTTTATAATTATTACACAACATACATTGGGAATAAACTATCGGAATTACACGACGATATTTACAAAAGTGATTTATTGAAAGTAATCCAAGACACTAGTATCAGAACTGATACACTAGAGATTACTACATTTTATAATCTTCCAGAATATGAAGAAACAGAAGAAGACTTTGAATCGGATAATTCTGGTAATTTTACTGTATTGTCAAGTGAAAATTCACAGAAGAATAGTATTCTACGCTTTTTTAAGAATCACGTCGCCGGATATCGCGTAGATGACATTCGTGGAATTTTAAAATCTCAGAAGTACGACACGTTATATCTTATTAATACTAAATCTAAGTATTGTCAGAATAAATGTGGGTATCATACAAATAATCACATTTATTTTAAGTTAACGCCTGCCGGGATTTGCCAGATGTGCATGTCCGAGAACGATGGAGAACCTGATGACGACGGAAATGTTATTAATTGTAAAAATTTTGAAAGTAAGCGAATTCCATTGTCTCATGATTTGAAGTCTTCTCTAAAATGGGGTGTAAAACAAAATGATAATATTTCAGACAAAAATGTTAGTTTAGTATCTTTGATGATGGATAAAATAAGTGACAATTTGTCAAATAAAAAAGATCTCTCAGGACCTAAAACGAGAAAAAAGAAGTAAATGCTATAATTATAATTCCTAACATAAGTCCAATAACAGCTTTTCCTAGAAATCCAGGCGAGCCTTCTATCAACAAAAATGGCGCGTTGTTAGATATAAATGTGTTCATCTGCGTAGAATTTAATGCTAGATAAATAAGGGTTATAAACATTAACATTTTGATGTTTTTATCGGTGTATAATCTTTGATACAGTGATAAATTTACATTTTGATTACTTTCAATTCTCTGTGTGTTTTCAGGTTCTCTATTAAAATCTACATTAGTGTTTATGTGTTCAGACGTATGGGGTATTTCAGGAGTAATTGTATCCTGTGTAGAATGTGTCATCAAATCTTTTACAGAACATTCAAAATTTGACATTTGCTATTTACAAATTCGTATTTATTTTAAAATCTAAATGAAAACGAATTTACGATTTAATTTTAAAAAAAAAATAAATTAAATATAATAAATAATGGGCATTAGTAACGTAGCCGTTAAAACTTTTGACTCGACTGGGGCACAATCTTTGTGTAGAACGAATGAGTACAAAGGAGACGAGGAAGTAAAGTCTTCTTTTATTTCTAAGTGTCAAAAATTGTACATTTCAGGATCTGGAGAAACTGTTATCCCGGGTAGTTTAAGACAATTCCCCGGATTTAACGCTACAGACACATTCTATGTTAATTCTGACACTGACGCTATTTCTGATATAACTTTTAATGTAGAATTCAAACTTAAAAGGCCTACTGGTTCTTCAGGCATATGGAATGCTAACGTAGCAAAAGATATCGTGCTTGCATTAATCGATAAAGTTGAAATTAAATTAGGTAGTTTAACTGCGCAGACTTTAACAAGTGATGACATTTATATTAGAAATTTAACAGAACTTGGTAAACCATTTTCATTCAGTGCCCCTATTGCGACCCCGCGCTTCACTCTCCCCGCCTTATTTGACAAGGGCACTGGCGTCACCGATCCCGCAAACTACTTCCAACGAGAACCAAAAGGTTACGAAAACGTATGGAAATACCATGGCGCCGACACCGGCGACACTTTAAAGATTCAAGCCGCCTGTTCTATACCCTTTATAGGCAGAAGCAATGATGTAACGCGTTCTTTACTACAAGCAGGAGCCTTAACTAATAGTTTAACTATAAAGGTTTATTATAATGAAATTTACAAAAGTAATGATACATTAAAAGAATCACACTTTCAAATTCTTTCGGCCGGTGACGGCGACGGAAGTGTAGATTCAGGTGATGCATCTGATTTCTTAGATACATCATATTTCAAAAGTCACATTAAAGTGAGAACGCATACAATAACAGAAACTGAGAAGAAATTCATCTCCAAGAATATAGTTCATAGGGTAGTAAATACTTCATCGAGTATTACCAAAGAAATAAATAAGAATACAGCGATTTCTTCTCATACTACTGACGTTACTGATATTGAAGTAGATTTAGAAAATATTTCTTTTAATGTTAGTCATTTGCTAGTCGGCGTAAAATTACCGCACGTAAAAGATAGAAAACTTTCTTTACATAGTGCTGTTACGTCCGTACCAAAGGATGTCGATTTGACGGCAACGTACAACAATGAACTTCCTACTCCTTTTTCTGTTATTAACTCACAGACATTTCATGTGACGACGGCGACTGGCGCCGCATCTGGGCCAGATGCCCTTTTTGGTTATATGCCAGATGCTATAGATTCTATGGAACTTGTAATAGGGAGCGACAGAACTGGATTTATAAGTGGCGTGTCTGCTAAAATTGATACATGTGAGAATTTTAATTTAGTTAATAGCGACAATACCGCGCATTATATCATAACTTTAGCAGAGAAGGCCTTTGACACAGCCGGTGTTGCATTCTCAAAGTGTAATAATAAGAAATTACTCATTAAACTTAATAACGATATATTTTATAAAACAGTAGTCACACCTAATCCATTGTCTGATGCGAGCTTCAGTCAAAATGCTATAATTACTGTTACAGCGTGTGGTACAAAGGTACAATCTATAGTTGGCGGCTCGATGTCTTTCTTGTAAATAAATGACATTTTGTTTAAATCTTTAAAAAAAAAATACAATAGATATATTAAACATTTCATGGGAATAGATAATGTATCTATTAAAACTTTTGATTCAACCGGTACTCAGTCCGTATGTAGAGCAAATGAACACACATCTCGTGAAAACATAAGTTCTAGTTTGCTCACCAAGTGCCAAAAAATGTACATTTCGGGATCTGGAGAAACTGTTATCCCAGGAAGTCTAAATACTTTTCCAACTAGTTCTAATTATGACATATTCAGTATTAACGCTGAATCAAGTGCTTTGTCAGAGCTTTCATTTTGTGTAGAATTTAGATTTAAAGCACCTGGTACCCCAGCTGATTTCGCTGTATTTGTTTCAAATGATATAATTTTAGCGTTGATACACAAAATTGAAATTTATTTCGGTCATTTTACTATTCAGACTCTCACTTCTGATGACATATACATTCGGAATTTAACGGAACTCGGTAAAGGAAGTAATATTTCCGGACCTAATTTTCATCTAGAAGACAAACTTGACAATGTTTATCACAGAGAATGTAAGGTGGGTGATGTAGTTTATATTCAAGCATCTTGTTCTATTCCGTTTATCGGAAGAGGTTTAGAAATGAATAATGCCTTGATACGTCAAGGTGCTTTAACTAATAATCTCAAATTAAAAGTTCATTATAACGATTTAAATCCTTCATTATCACAAAGATCTGTTCAAATTTTATCAGGTGGTACAAACTCTGTGAATTATCTAGATTCAAATTATTTTAAATCTTTTATTAAACCCGTAAATCACTCCATAACTGAAACCGAAAAAAACTACATATCTAGAAATTTAATTACGCATATTGTACATACATCACATTTCGCTCAACAAGCCATTAATAAAATAACGGATGTAGCAAATGTATCCGGAGATCTTTTTGAAGCGGTTGTGAACCTAGATGACATTGATATAAATGTAAGTCACATATTATTTTCTCTAAGACTTCCTCATGTTAACAACAGAATTATAAGTAAATCTTCGGGGACTTCTTCAGATTTAGGATATAGCCACGATTTACCCACGTACGTTAGTAATGGATTTAGTGACATCACAGAAATTAAAAATCATACGACACCCTCTGTCAAGTACGATACATTCGGATACTTTTCAGACTTTATAGACTCCGCGGAATTGATTCTAGGTAGCGATAGAACGGGTTTTATTAAATCAAGTATGTTACTCATGGACAATAATGAAAATTTTGGTCTTAAACAAGTTAATTCAAATGATTTTTATATCATTAAATTGGCTGAAAAAGCATTTGATACATCCGGTATTGACTTTTCAAAAATACACAATAAGAAATTATGTCTTAAAATTAAAAAAGACATTTTCTTAAAAAGTGATCCAACGGATAATCACGCTATTGAAAATGCTTTGAACAGCTATAATGTTTCCCAAAATGCATACGTTTCAGTAACAGTTTGTGGAACTCAGATGCAGTCTATAGTATCAGGTTCAACCAGTTTCAGTTAAATAAAATAAAAACATCCATTTTTAATTTTATTACGTATTAAATTTAAAATTATTTTCTTTTATATATTTAAATAAATACAATATGTCTGGAGCTGTAGCCGCTCATGCTGCTTATAACGGAAGTGGTACTCAGGGCCTCGCCGTTACTAACAAGATTCAGGATCAGGAAGGCGACGTAATGTCGGTCTTCTGGAACAAGAATGATACTACTCGCCAGCTACTCCACGGCGCCGCCTTTATTGATATTCCAACAAGTGGCAACGGTGGTACCACTTCATTCGGAGGTAATCAAATCTTCACTGTTAACAATGACATTGATGCTATTGGAGAGATGTACTTACATATCAACGCTGCGTCCTCGTCGACTTATTACCTCAAAGGTTCTCTAGCAGCAATAATCAAGCGCATTGAATTTCACGTAGGTACTCAGATTTGGCATACACTTGAAAAAGAGGACATACAGGCTTTAAATATGTCTGAGATGCCTGAGGGTGTTTTTGGTGCTTATCACCGCTCCACTTATGGAAGTTATTCTTCTTCGGGTCAAAAGAATAAAGCTGCTTGGGGAATGAAGACCCCGATCGCAAACGGAGCCTCAGGAGTAATTAGAATTCCAACTATTTCTCGTCAGGTTGGTCCAACCATGTCAAAGTTTTCCAATGTAGTAGAGAATGCTTATTTAGTTGCGGCGGCGCCTCATCAGACCGTAAAGGTTAAGGTATATCTTGAGAATCCACAATATGTCCGCGACAACGTATTCGCCGCAGACTCGAGCGGTGCGAGCTGGCAGGCGGCTCTCCCCACACTAGAGTTAAAGCTTTACGGCAAGCACATTATTATGTGCAATGAGGAACGCGAGCAGATGAAAGCAATGCCCCAGGGTCTTCCAAAGCGTATTAAGATGTCGCAGAATGTTACTCACGCACTTCCCGCGACTCACACGACCGAAAATTTTACAGTTGATCTTGATCATTTTTCGCTTTACGCGTCGCACTTACTTATAACTGTTATTGGCGGCGGTGGCCCCGCAAACGGCCACACGACTTCTAAGGCTTTAACCCTAGATGAAGTTGAACTTAAACTAAATTCTTCTTCGTACTCCGGAACTCTTAAAGGGTCTCTTTTAACTGGGCCAACCGCTGATATGTTAGGGTTGTATCAGAATACTCAGCCATACTTCGATGCGACGTTGAACGAAAATCCAACTGGTATATACAGAACTTATATTTTCCCATTAGCGTCCCAGGCATTCTCAGGTTCGTCAGTTCCACTCAATCGCTTCGACAACATTCGTCTATCTATGAAATTATCTAATAACAAGAACGAGGTCGGCTCGGCCCTGGCCAGTTTAAACGCGACCCGCGTTGTCGTAACTTGTGTTGGCGAGACTACTGCTCTTTACAAGGGTGGTGCTGCTTCGCTTGCTATGTATTAAACAAATGTAAATGAAAAATGTGTAATTGTAAATGTAATGTATCAAAAAAGAACTAATTTTAATTTTATTACGTATTAAATTTAAAATTATTTTCTTTTATATATTTAAATAAATACAATATGTCTGGAGCTGTAGCCGCTCATGCTGCTTATAACGGAAGTGGTACTCAGGGCCTCGCCGTTACTAACAAGATTCAGGATCAGGAAGGCGACGTAATGTCGGTCTTCTGGAACAAGAATGATACTACTCGCCAGCTACTCCACGGTTCTACTATTCTAGAGGTTCCAGCCAGTGGTGGTTCGGGCAATGTATCTAATTGGGATAGTACTCAGATCTTCGACATCAACAACGACATCGATTGTCTTGGAGATATGTATCTTCAGCTTTCTCTTGATGGATCTGAAGTTAGGGTCGGCAGCGGTCAACAATTTAAGTTCAGAGCTCAAGAAATCGCTTCTTACATTAAACGTGTAGAATTTCAGGTAGGTACCCAGATTTGGCAAACTATTGAAAATCAGGACATTATGGGTCTTGCAGCTACTGAAATGTCAGAGGGTGTATACCGTGATTTTAGCAATCAGGCTTCTGGTAGATTTTTAATGGACGGTTTAGCTCTAGCCACAAGCTATGATGGTGTTGATAAAAAATTCAAAGATCCAGAACCGTTGGATATCGGTTATAATGACAGGGTTGCTTTCATCCCCCTTAAAATGTTTACAAAGAGTATTGCTCCCGAACTTCAGCATTACAGTGAAAAGACAGAAGGTGGCTACTTAATGGCGGCGGCTCCAAATCAGCAGGTTAAAATTAAGGTTTATATTGGCCCGCAGCCGACTGATGCCGCCGACCCCGACAATCTTGTACCCAGTTATAAAATAAATGTACAACTATATGCTAAGAACATAGTTATGTGTAACGAAGAGCGAGAGCAAATGAAGGCTATGCCATTAGGCATTCCAAAGCGTATTAAGACTACTCAGAATGCTTTTGTTAATGTTTCGGATAAGCCCGGTCCTCAAGTTATCGACATTGATCACTTTTCGCTTTATGCATCGCATCTGCTAATTACTTTCCCTAAGGCTATGTACGATAAGATTGATACTGTAGAACTTCTTCTTAACTCTAGCTCTTTCTCCGGAGAGCTTCCAATTTCTCTTCTTGAGATTATTTCTTCCTCAATGAACTTGTATAACAATAACTACATCGTAGACGGGCAAGACATTGATAAATACGATACTATTGTATTTCCACTAGCCTCCCGTGCTTATTCGGGTTCGTCGGTGCCTCTTAACCGCTTTGACAATATTCGTCTAAAGATTCGTCACACAAACGCCTCTACTACCACAGACAATTTCAACATAACTTGTGTTGGCGAGACTACTGCTCTTTACAAGGGTGGTGCTGCTTCGCTTGCTATGTATTAAACAAATGTAAATGAAAAATGTAATGTATCAAAAAAGAACTAATTTTAATTTTATTACGTATTAAATTTAAAATTATTTTCTTTTATATATTTAAATAAATACAATATGTCTGGAGCTGTAGCCGCTCATGCTGCTTATAACGGAAGTGGTACTCAGGGCCTCGCCGTTACTAACAAGATTCAGGATCAGGAAGGCGACGTAATGTCGGTCTTCTGGAACAAGAATGATACTACTCGCCAGCTACTCCACGGTTCTACTATTCTAGAGGTTCCAGCCAGTGGTAACAATGGAAACGTTGACTTTAGCGGTACTAAGATTTTTACAATTAACAATGACATCGACTGTCTCGGAGAGCTATATCTCAATATGAAGGTTACGATTAAGGATAATTTTGAGACCTTACCAGCTACTTTAGACACGACCGCCGTCGCCATAGGCGGTGAGGTCAAGACGCTCGTAGTCACTTCCAGCGCGGAAGGCGCCGGTTACGCGCAGGACGATGAACTTACACTTGTCCAGAGCGGCAACTCGTCGGCCAAGCTCAGGGTTGCCACTGTCGACGGCAACGGGGCCATCCAGACTGTCGAAGTCATCGATGGTGGCGGTGGTTACACCGTGGCGACCGGTTTAAGCGCTACGGGCGGGTCGCCGACCACTCCTGCCACGTTTGACATAACCGCGGTGAGCGGTTCGGTTAGAAGTGTCTCCGTCGCCGCGTCCGGTGGCGGCTCCGGTTACGCGGTGGGCGATGAAGTTTCAATCGACGGCAGCACGAATCCTAACAAAGCCCGTGCCATAGTGACCGCGGTTAGTGGTGGTGGGGTCACGGGTATTACACTCATCGATGGTGGGTTAGGTTACACCGCCGACACAGGATCCGCAGCGAACACTACAAACGTGACGTCAGGTGCGACAGGCACTGGTCTCAAACTCGTCACCACCGTGACCAATGGTACTTCCGCCGCAGTTTCGTTTGTTACAAAAAATCCAAAGCTTAAGTTCAAGCTAGGTGCTCTAACAAATATCATAGAACGCGTTGAGTATCAGGTTGGTACCCAGATTTGGCAGACTCTAGAAAAAGACGACGTACGTGTAGTATACAACACCGAGTTGTCTGAGGCTGCTTACAATACTGTTTCTAGAAGAGGTTCCCCATCTAATACGCCGACTGGCGAGTATGACGTAACCGAACCTGGCACGGGTTGGTACACAGGCGGATTCGCGGCGGGAAATGGCAAGGAAGTAGACGTTACATTCATCATTCCCGCTTTAACCAAGACACTTGCTCCTCAGTTAGAAAACTTTACTAATATATCCGAGAGCGGTTATCCACTTGCTGCGGCTCCTCATCAGTCTGTTAAACTCAAGATTTACCTTGCAAACGTCAATAATGTAACTATTACTGGTACCGCCGGCGCGGCGCAAGCGGGTGAACATCATGTTTTTGATGTAGTAGATTCGCCATACCTATCTACTGTTTCATTTCCGGCTCTGCAGTCGGGCACCATAACGGCCGCCGCCGCGACGCCCGCCACTGTCATCGGCAAAGCTCCAGTTAATATAAAGTCTATTAAGCTCTACGCTAAGCACATTATCATGTGCAATGAAGAACGTGAGCAGATGAAGATGATGCCATTAGGTCTTCCAAAGCGTCTTAAGATGTCGCAGAATTCTTTAGTTACTGATCTTGCTAACGTCACTAAGAAGACTATTGATCTAGATCACTTCTCGCTATACGGTTCGCATCTTATTATCTCGGGTAACCTTGGAAAGGATGTCTATATTAAGAACGCGGAACTCAAGTTGAACTCGTCTTCTTTCTCAGGTGTGCTACCCGCTCAGATGTTAGATTATGCAGCCGCTTCTTCCCTTGGTCTATACGTCAATCGTAATATAGAAAACAAACAAACTGAGGCTCTCGATGGCGTAGGTATTCTTGTATTCCCTCTTTCAAGCTCTGCTTATTCTGGTTCTTCTGTCCCGCTAAATCGTTTTGATAGCATTCGTCTAACTCTAGAATTTACCGCGGCGGCGTCGCCCAGCGCTTCGCCATACATTAGCATCACTTGCATTGGTGAGACCACTGCTCTATTCAAGGGTGGTGCTGCTTCGCTTGCAATGTACTAAATTAGATGTGTAATTTAAACGTGTAAAATAATTCGTATGTTAAATAATATAAATAATTATATTTTACTTATATTAATTAACGCCATGGGAAGAGGAGCTCATGCTGCTCACGCCGCCTATAATACAAGTGGTACACAGGGTATATCAGTTACAAATAAAATAAATCCAGAAGAAGAAATACATTCCGTTTTCTTAACTCATAACGACACTTCTAAACAAATATTACACGGACACAACATTTCCGAAATGACGTGTGCTGGTAAAACAGAAGGTATAACTTCTGAAAGATACAAAATTTTCACACCAGACGAAAACAGTGATATGCTAGGAGACATCTATTTGAATTTTGAAATGGATTCGGAGATATCAGATTTTGAGTTTGTTGACACGGCACAATCAGTTGAATATCCTCTTCAAGATTTATCACAAGAAGACCTCACAACATCTTTTACTGTAGCAGGGGCTGAACTTAAATCTATGGAATTAGATTTAACCACTCGCGAAGTGCCACCCGTAGAGAGTCTTACTTTAAATATGAGAACCGTTAATAAAATTAAAACCTTTAAAACTGCAGGTCCTATCTTTCAAGTTGCTGTAGGTCGCGATGATAATTATAATATTGCCTTGAGATATTTTGGGTCGCCAAATCCAAACGAATATGGTTTGTGGTACCATATGAACATTTCACAATTTGTTGAAGTTAATGATGTTATTTACGACCCGGAGTTCATAGACCCCCAATACGACTACGGTTTAGAATTAGGTTCTTTAATATACGGGGGTTATCTTCAGGAAAATTTAATAGGAAAAAGTTCTGGACTTTATTTTAGAAACCTTTACGATAGTTCTCCAAGCTTCGAATTTACCAGTGAAGGTGTCTTTGCAACTTCGCCGACTCCTGTACGAGAACTTGCTTTAAGATCCAACGAAACCGAAGTCATTGCATCGGACTCAAGTGTCCTCGAGGGAAACCTACATCTTTACACACTTTATGTAACAGTAAATACGTTAAATTATAGACCTGAGTCTGGATTTATTGTATCGGGGAAAAAATATGATGAACCTAATATAAATACCTCTCATATATTGACAAGACATCCGACTGTCTCTCTGAAATATACTATTACCGGCTTAAATTTTGATGTGATACATGATGCCTACTTCGTATTATTTGAAGAAGATTTTAATTCAGAACGAGAAGTGTCGTCAATTTTAAATGTAAATGATAATGGAACACAGAAAACTCTTTTATCATGTGGAACTAGATATAATACATTGTTAGGTTTAGATACATCAGGTTTAATCATAAGAAGCTACGACAACGGTGAAACGTGGAAGCACGTTAAATTCTACTATGGTTCTTCATCAGCCGCAAATAACACTCAAGATGGAATCACACGACCGACTGCCGCAGTCGGCGATCTTGCGGAATATGATTTAGGAATTTATGTGCCGCCAACCACGCCGTTTGACTTCACGACGCACGATCCAGATTTTAAATACTTCATGCCAAAAGTTTCACGGCTTCATACAAATGACACTGGTGTCTGGACGGCTATAGGTCAGCAGGGTATACAATCTGCTATATTAGAGGGGAGTGATCCAGAGACAAATAGGGATGAAAACGATAAATATAGACAATTTGTATTCAGATCTATTGATGACGGTGAAACATGGCACCCAATTAGACTATTTGCATTTCCTGATAATCGTGAACTTAACAACGTTCAATTTAATTCAATACTTGTAGATTACGTTACAATTTATTCCACAGATCAAGAAGATTGTAAAGTGTTGATGTCGGTTCCTCCAAATACTACTATGGTATCTACTTTTGGCGACGACAACGATTTGAGTAAGCACATTCCAACAGGTGAAACAGTCCCCAAGACGTACGATAGAGAGAGTTATGTTTTAATGACTATTTTGAATTATATTGGATTAAACCCGACTATTACGCCAATACCAGCAATAACAGCCACTACCTTCTCGCCGCTGCTACGTACATCTCATATGATAACTCCTTACTACTACGGTGAAAACGAGGCTATAAATGATACTTATTTCGGACTTTATGATCTTACAGATTTGTGGAATCCTTCTGCGACACCGATCCTAAATGATATCAAGTACACCTTTTTAGGTGCTATTTCTGACGGTAGTAGAGATATTCTTTTTGGAAAAAATGAAGAAACCAAGGACACTTTTTGTGGTATAGTAACAATAACATCTCATAATGCCGGTCCTGAACATCAAGACCGCCTCCCGCTGAGCCCCCACCGATCCCCGATTAATACTATCACAGTTAAATTAGGTATTGATAGAATTATACAGAATATGGTTTATACAAAATTAGGTATAACAGCATTTCTAAAAGATTCTAGTAATAGCATTAAATATGAAATAATTCAATCATCTAATGGGATAGAGTGGGAAAAATTAAAGGATATTGGAGATTTAGATAACACCGGTTCTATTTTCATAAAATCTGATTTAATTAGTAATGTAGTTTACTCATACAAGTCTACAAATGGAAATTATAGAATATTTAAAATAACCCCTGACAATGTTGATTTAGAAATAGATTCATTACAAAATGAATTAGATGTTATTGAAGGTTTAAATTATGCGTGTACAGAATGGATAATAACAGGTGAACGTAATTCTGACCATGTAGTGGTAAAATCTTACGACACTATTAAATGGAGAGCTACAGTTGTCGACGCGGAATTTCCTAACATTTCGTCTATTGTTGTAAAAGACAACAGACTTTATGAGCCATTGGTCACTCTTGATGAAACCCCCAACACACCCGAAGCAAAGAATTACAAAATAGGAAATTTTAAATCTTATGAAGTTTGTCATTCCGCTTCCCTTTCGGTTACAAAAGGTGGAGGAATTGCGGCATATGTATTACCAGATGTTAGTATTTCCCATGTCGACTACACCCGTTTCGGGCGGTCTTTTCCAGATGGACAGTTAATTCAAATAAATAGTATTGACGGGGTGGCCGAAACTCAGCATACTACTAGTACAAATGTTAATGATATAATACAAATAACAAATGGAACAATTATATTATGTGGTGAAAATAAACCATTAATCAAAACGGAGTACTTCAGTGGAGAAGGGTATTCTGACGTTTATTATGATTATGTTAATGATTTTATTAATTTGGCCGAAGGACCCGGTAGCGATGGTCTAACGTTTAAAGAAGCTAGTTCTGTATATAAACCGTCGGGCGGCGGAACAACTTATATAGGAATGACAAAATTTGCAAAAACATTCTATTCATTACATGAAATTAACTTTTCAGAAAATAACTGTCTAGCCATAGGCAAAAACTGGTATGACCCCTCCGACGCCTCCAGGCTACCTAAGGGAGATAAGGGGTCAATAAACGAAATGGAAATGTCAGGTGTTACTTCAGATGGCTTACTAGCATTAAGATACATCCCCGATCCTACAGAATTTACAGATTTAACTCCGGGTTATTATTATTGGAAATTTATTTTCGGTACAGATGATCCAAGTATAAAGGACAATACAACAGGTACTTGGACTATTACTCCATTCAAAACAATTCACGATGTATATACAAATGATAAACGCGAAATTGTCGTGGTTGGAAATCCCAAGGATGGTAAAAGTCCAATTTTTTATGAAAAACCGGACAAGAAGACTTTTAAGACATTCAGAGACGTCTGGTATGAGATACCAATAGAATATCACGGATTTTCCGAAGTTTTATCCGTCTGTTATACAGGAACAAGATGGGTATTCGTCGGTATACCAAATCCAAAATGGATGCTCGACGGAAGTGAAGTTCCAAGCGGCACTTCTGGGGCTATAAATATAAACGATGGAAAAATATTAGCACATACAACAGATTTATTAGACCCAGACACCTGGGAAATTGAAAATTTCGCTCATCAAGATAATGAAAAGCCTTTTAATGTTATTAAACAAACAAACAATACTACTTTAAAATATGAATTTAATAAGAGCTATTTCGATGATGTTAGTTCGTGGCAGGGGAATCACGTCCGACCTGTTAATTATAAAGGAAATTCCGGTGTTATAATAAATGTTTCATTTTACGATGATCGTTTTACTAATCAGGATAGACTACAAGAAAAAGTTTATTTTATGTACGAGGATGGTTCAACGGTTAATATTAATCAAAACTATTCTTTTCCGGAACCTACATTAATTTATAGAAATGAACTTAATAGAACCGGCATCGATGGCGAAGTTTTTCCTTGGACCACTAACGAACACGGAGGAGAACAATTTAGACCAACATGGGAAACTTATATAAATAATGAGATACGCACTCTATTTAACACTGTATATAAACATAATTTTAATCAGTATGTCGTTGATTGTAATGAATCTGGAAAATTCTTTTTAAATCTTTATAATCACCCATATTCAATAGATTATGAAGGTTGGAAAATAACTTACCCATGGGTCAATAGATATAGAAAATTCATAACAACGGATACATTTAGTCTTAGAAATAGGATAGAAGGAAACTGTTACAAAATTGAACAAGTTAAAAATGAAAATTTTATATCGGGCGTAGATTCTGTGAGGTATCTTGCCGTAGGTAAAGGAATAGCATCACCAATAGTACAGTCGGACGACCTTATTAATTGGACAG
>Ga0222715_10000381_pt1 | contig 44265 bp, 29 predicted proteins | sample C33_9DmetaG_FD_165056 | JGI IMG/M metagenome (GOLD analysis project Ga0222715, IMG submission 165056) | Estuarine water microbial communities from San Francisco Bay, California, United States - C33_9D | ecosystem: Environmental > Aquatic > Marine > Unclassified | place: USA: California...
AAACCATCAATGGATGCCCCAAGGCGTTGAAATTCATGATGGAATGCTGGTTCGCTCCAACGGTATTCCATACGCCCTTGCCATTGCAACCACGACTGGCTTCGCCCTTGCCCCGCTCCTCGCAGACGGCTCGCTGGGCAACCTTGACTCATGGGATTGGAGCATGGTTGGTGAACTTCATGCACTGTCTCTTCTCGAGGGGACGGATGGTAACCAGCAGGTCATCGGTCTCGGGCACGGTGGCGTCGGTGGAATCATTGAGATATCGTCGCTTGGGGCAATCAGCGAAACCTTTGCTCTCGGTCAAGGTTTGCGTGCCGGCCTTGAGACTGCCAATGCCTCTGTTACGTCGATTGAACACGGTGCAATTGGAGGTTCAACGCTTGTCCTCTTCGTAGGAACTGACCGCGGTCTGATGATGGTTGAAACAGCATCGGCACGTGACGAGGTTGCTGGTGAATGGCGTTTCTTCTTCACCCAAGAATCTACGGGCATCTCACCTGACGTCGATGAATTGCGCAGCTTGCCCCTTGGTACAGTTGGCAATCCAGCAGAGGTCAGAGACATTCTACTGGACGGACCTTCTTCTAGCAATGCTCAATCTCTGTGGTTCGGAACTCCAGCAGGGTTGCACAAGATGAACCTCGTTGAAGATACCATTGAGCACAGCGGACTCTTACTCCATCCCGGTGTTGACGGGAAATTGTCCAAACAAACCAACAGTATTCAATCCATTCACGTCACAGGCGATGAATTACTCATCGGTTCGGATTGGGGCTTGTGGGCGATTGCCGGCGACTACACCGCAGTATACGGGCTTCAGGACCAAACACGACTTCCCGGTGAAATTACTGCCATCACCACCATGCTCGTAGACGGTAATATGACCATCTACGCAGGTGCTTCCCCTGGACGGTATGCAAATTTACAACTGATTGACCCGGGTGCTAATGATTCTGACGCAGACGGCATGCCCGATGGTTGGGAAGTCATTCACGGACTGGACCCCACAGACCCTTGGGATGCGCTCTACGATTCGGACGGTGACGGGCTCGACCTTGATCAATCAGGTGATATGAACTTGGAACGTTTGTGGACAAATCTCGATGAATTCCGTTACATTCAGTCAACCCCTGAGGGTTACAACTCAACCGATCCCCGAGAAGGCGACACAGACGGTGACGGATTAGGAGACGGCGCTGAATACTTTGGCTTCTTCTTCGAAGAGTCCAATCTTTGGTGCCATTATGACGTACAACTGGTCTACATTTGCAATGATGCAGCGGGGCTCGCAGCGAACGATACCTACCTGCAATATGCGAACATTGACAGCAATACCGACCCGACCAACCACGATTCTGATGGTGACGGCATGCCCGACGGCTGGGAAATCGAGCATCGCCGATGGGTTGGTGCAACCTTTACCGGAGGAAATAACTGGAGTTTAGACCCACTTCGTGCTGACGATGCTGAATGGGACGCAGACGGCGATGGCCTGCCAAATCTTTGCGAGTACCAGTGGTCCATTGTGCGATTGGTGGGTCTCAACGGAGATTTGCTCGCAGAATATGGTGAATCTCCGGAGGCTGTTGCGAACTGGTCCGTAGCCGACCCGAATGCGATTGACTCGGACGGTGATTCGCTTCCTGATGGATGGGAATCCAAAGGCCTGTGCAATTGGGACCCTTCTCGCAAAGGTGTCAATCCACTGAATGGTTCGGACGCGTTTGAGAACCCGGACGGTGACGGATACGATATCAACAGAGACGGCATCATCTCTTCGGACGAGGCCTTTGTGAACTATCTTGAATATCACATTCGAAGCGACCTGTTTAGCGGCAACCATACGCTTGATGGAGTTGAATTGCCAAATGGTTTCTCAACGAATCTCTTCCAGAATATTTCTGATTATGGAATGCCCGAAGCCAACTTTGGCGAACGTGCTTCTGGAGCACTTTCTGTAGGGCAATCAAGTTACAGCGTGGGTGCAGCAGACCCATTGGATGCAGATTCCGACGATGATGGTATGCCGGATGGGTGGGAAATTTGGTTTGCCCGGTGGGATTTACTCGATGACGAATGGACGCTCAATCCAATGGATACATCAGATCGTTGGGGCGATGCTGATGACGACGGCATGACCAACTGGGAAGAATACAACTCGATTTCTCCGTTGTACTCTCAAACAGATGCAAACCGTTCATCCCCTCAATGGTTTGTCACCACCATCGGTCAAGCCTATGCCCTCCAACAATGGCCAGGGATACCTACAGAATCTTCCTTTGGCGATTTCCTATCTCAAGACCAGATCAACGCAACCGGTTGGACAACAGACCCGAACAACGTTGACACAGACGGTGACGGCATGCTAGACGGGCTTGAATTGCTCTTCACAACTTGGAATGTCTCAGCGAATATGTGGACGTTGAATCCTCTGGTCGCCGGAGACGGTGACTTCGACGGTGACGAAGACGGTTTGATTGACCGTCAGGAATTTGCTCTCGCTGTCGAACAACCAGACAACGGTATTGACCACCCAAGCGACGCCCCGCTCCTGCATGTTGATGGCGATTATCAACAACCTACTGAAAAAGCACAGCGTGTCTTTAACATCCTCATTTCGAAGGAAACTCGCGGAAAACGCCTCCTCAATGATTTCAATGCATGGCAGCAAGGTGAGCCACCAAATGCCTTCATCGAGGTCATTCTTGGAATGACCGACCCAACCATTGCCGATACCGACGGTGATGGCATGTACGACGGATTTGAGTATTGGTTCACTTCTTGGGACCTTGAAGAAAACCGTTGGGCGATGAATCCTCTCATCGACGGTGATGTCAACTTGGATTCAGACGGAGACAGTTTTGACTGCAACGAAGACGGTACTATTGACGTCAACGAAACCTTCAGCAATTTACGAGAATGGGAATCCAGAACATGGGGCAAATACCTCAACCGAGATACTGTACCATCCGGCATCATCGATTTCGGAGAAGATGCCATGACAGCATATCAGGAAGAACTCGGTTATTCGTTGATTCAAGCACAGAACGCACTTTATCTTGACTTCGTAGAGAAAGGTCAAGACTCACAAGATCGCATGACAAAAATCAACACCTACGACAGCGAAAATTTCAATCGAAGTCTTCGAGGTGTTGCCGACCCGACCCATCCTGACTCAGATGGTGATGGAATTCCAGATGGTTGGGAATATTGCTATGCAACCTACGGAATGGACGATATCACGACCATCAATCATTGGGCTGCAAACCCACTCAACCCATGGGATGTCAATTACGATGGAGACCATGACGGATGGTACGACCGAACCAGCTTTGACATCCCTGCAGAACAGGGCACGTGGGAAGACAGAGTCTTCACGCCTTCTGGTCAACTCATCCAAAATGGACTCGGCGATCTTCCATTCACGAACATTATGGAATATGACAACGAGACTCGCCCCGACCTCAACGACAGTGACGAGGACAGTCGCACCTTTGTGACGACCGTTGAAAACGATGTGGTGACCTCTCACATACGAGATTACAACTATTCCGATGGGCGTGAAGTCTTCAAGTACGGTTCCAATCCGAGTGACAATGATACAGACGGAGACATGCTCCCTGACTGGTATGAATACAAGATGGGATGGAACGAGAATAATGACAATTTCAGCACCTATCTCGAGATTCGAGTGGTCTGGATTGACGTTGCTACCGGTGGGGCGTGCGATACGAGTACAACGTCGTGCTTGCCGCTATCACAGGATGGTTCAGGTGGTACATTGAGCCGCCCAGACCTTGAATTCACGTGGTTTACAATGGATCCTTCCGACCCCAACGACGCTAACCTCGACCCAGACCAAGATGGAAATTGGGATTGTTCGGGAGCAGGATGCACGTACGAATCATATACGAATTTCCAAGAATTTTATGCGATTACAACCACCGATTATGCCTCTCCAAACGCAGTTCGGCTGAGTGGATTAACACACGATGGGGCGCCCGTGACAGAAGGATGGCAGTTCAGGGCTGCATTGCTGGGACTTGGCCAAACCAATGAACTCAGCCTGAATTATCTGAAACTTGAAAAATATGCTGGGATGGACCGTCAATACGGTTACATTGTGGACGACGGCGATAGCAACTTCTTGATTGTTGACCCCTCGGATGACATCGTTTTGCTCGCAGGCAATCGGACTGATGCTTGGGAAATCTACTATGCAGGCTCTCCAAATACACCTCCAGTGCGGAATGTTGGCGAGCATGAGTTCGGTTGGTATCTCTTGGATTTCGACGATGATCACCTAGCAGAGGGGAGCAGTCCAATCAATTGGGATACTGACGGGGATTGGATGAATGACTGGTTTGAAGTTCGAGATGACGAGGAAGACGGAGTTCGCGGGGACTCTTCCCCAATTCGTTATGATTCAAGGACAACCTCTTGATTTCCTCGGTTAGGACAACTGACCTTTGACCGCATGGTTCAAAGTGTATGTCGGACGTGTCGGAACTATGCAAGGGCGCGTTCAGCATTCAAGGTCGTCGCACGGTGTGTTCCTCCTCTTGGTCGGGTTGATGCTGTTTACGCCCTTGAGTCCGATGGCTGAATTGTTCACATCAGATGCCGAGGCAGCCGTCGGCACCCGTCACGTTTACGAATTCCACGACGGTTCAAGCGAATATATTGCACTCTACCAAGGTGCGAATGCAGACCTTGGAGCCAAGGTCTCCCTGCCGAAGGGTGCACTGGTCACCGATGTGAGCATGACCCTTTCAGGAGCATCCGCTACAGGCTGGTCTCAAGTCGTTGCTGATGACCGAGTGCATTGGATTCGAGGAGATGAAACCAATGTTGACGATCGTTCGGGTGATTTGACATTGGCACTTGATAACCGCAGCAATAACTTCCTTCCCCACGGAGATGATGCGTATGTTAACCCGAACTCTGATGCATGGTTGGATAACGGATCCTATGCATTGCGACAACCCCACACCTCCAACGCTACAGAGAGCCTCTTTTCCCAACAACTGACGAAAACCTCGTCCAGTTTCATGGCGCAAAGCCAAGGAGCGATTCTAAAGCACCACGATTGGCTCTTCCTGTCCACATGGTCGTCGTCAACCTTCAACAACGTTGTCCACCGCCTCTACCCGAACAATGCAACCCGTGAGTCCATCATTACGCTCGACCAAGCACAGTGTACCCTCCCACAGAAGCACTCTTCGTCCTATTACGGCTATTATGGATTCAGGGATTGGACCATCACCGATGATGAACGCCTCTTTGGAATCCTTTCGGGATATCGGTACACCTACGGGTCATCCGCCCCCGTCAATTATCACCGTGTGATGGAAATGGATATTTCTAAAGATGATACGTGGACTTGCATTGATTCCTATGACATTTCACCCTCTGTTGGTGAATATACTGGAATTGCATACGACCGAGAGACCGGTCAGGTTTGGGTTGCGCACAACGCCATGAATCGTCTCTACGGCTATGACTTCTCGGGAGATGGGACATCAACCTACACTCGCAGCCAGGAATACTACACCTATTCCTCCTCATCCAGTTCCAAGTGGGAATGCGGTGGTACCTACAGTACCAACCAGAAGCAAATGTTGCGCGGGCTTGAAATGAACAGCACGACGTTCTTCATGCGCTGCCAAAAAGACGCTTATTACAACGACCGTGACCAACTTGAAGCATGGTCCATTTCAGGCTCATCAACAGCGCTCATTCCCGAAACTGAAGTGCGTCAAATCTCTCGTCTTGGGTACGGCCTTCAGTTTGACGGAGACCGGTTTGTGACCGTTGACAGCGGGTATTCAACGTGGTCGAGTACCACGCTGTACTATCGTGAATTTGGTACGAGTTGGCTCTATGAGACCACACCCGCTCCCGGAACCACCACCTGGTACGGTGATGTTGTTGAATCGGGAGACGATGTTTTGGCAGTGAATGTCCAGACATATTGGTCGGCAGCTTCCATTGGTGACCGCGTGGATTACTGGGTCTCAGCAGACAACGGCACCCATTGGGAAGAAGTCGAATCAAACCAGACCATTCATTTTGATTATCCAGGTAAGGAATTGGTTTGGAAGGCTCAACTGATCGGTTCAACCGCCGTATCATGGTGGGTCGACATGGAATATGCCACCGCCTACACTGCCTCAGGGCAATGGGAGTCGCCTCACTTCAACACGGGCACCAAGGTCGGGAAAGTACGTCCACAATGGACTGCGGATGTTCCTGCGGGTACGACCCTTGCTGTCACCGTTTCAAACGATAACGGTTCTGTTTGGATTGAAGCAACCAACAATGCTGAAACCAGTTTCTCAACTGAAGCCGCAGGAAATACTCTGAAGTACGGAATTTCCTTTACAACCACAGATCCTTCTCTCACACCGAGCATTGACGAGTTCATCCTTGAGTACGAGGAAGGATATCCTGACCGTCCGATGCTGGATGTTGGTGGTGATGGTGATTACGATTGGGAATCTCAAATCTTCCTCAACGAGTCATCAGTGATCGCTTCTGACGATTCAGTCGTCGGTGACATCGTCAAGAAAGCGCCAACGCTGGTCGATGCCTTCAATGACTTCATTCCCGAGAACGGTGATGGATGGCTGGACATACCAATCGGTGTCAAGGCAGCATCATCAGGGAGAGTAAAGATCTCCAATATTGACATTACCTACGCCATGCAAACTCGGGCCGTTGATGCATCCTTTGAGGGTGGCTTGGCTGCACCCGATGGTGTTTATCGGAATTTCATCACCCGTGTAGCCCCCGGTGACGATGTTGACAGGGTGACAAAGGCCGTTATTGCCATCAACCATTCCTATGGAGAAAACCCCACTTTCACTTGGCAACAGGGCGATGCATGCAGCACCAACAATGACGTTGGCGAAATTGTCATGTTCGATGCTCCAAATTGCACCTCAACGGTGGATGCAAACGGTGTTCGATCAATTTGGATGCCCACAGCGGTCAACTGGAGTTGGAATGATGAAGTCTCCACAGAAGCAATTATTTCCGTAGAAGATGACTTGGGTGTAGCAGTCAGCCAGTGGGATTCGAGTACCATGGATCTCTCAGTTGAAAACGACATTCAACTCGATGGTCTTCAAGTCTGGGAAGAAACAGGTCGTCAATTGTATCCGATGGATTGGGTGCGTGGTGGTTTCAATCTCAGCTTTAGCGGTAAAATACACTTCCAAGATTCACAACTGATGCCTCCTGCCGGTAGTTTCTCACTCCGGGTTATCGGTCAAAATGTCACCTACGATGGTGACCCAATGGGTGAGCCAATCGTCCTTTACCAAGAAGTCAATCCAGCTTTCGGAGAATACAACATGACCTTCACCTCGCCCATTGAATCCTCACAGGGTGGTATGATTTTCTACGTTCAGGCTGTGGATTTGAAGAACGGTTCAACCTATACCAATCCCAACTACAATTCGATGCGTCTCATCCTTGATGGAAACTCTCCTCTCGTTTTGAGTGCAACACCTTCCGATGGCGAAGAACGCCACGCAGGAGCAACGGGAGTTGGCCAAGCAGTATCGATCGTCGTTCAAGATTCCGTTGACCCACCCAAGCAAATCAGCCTTCACTATTGGGTTGGTTGCCGTGCAAGCGAAGCCATCGGATGCAATGATTACAATTTCGATGGCCTACCTAACGAAGATGAGTACGAACTCATGACGCTCTCATCTCCTGAAACTCGAACGGGAGGATTGAACATCTTTGAAGGCCTGATTGACGACTCGATGCTCCTTCACAAGCAACGCGTGTCCTTCTATGTGTCCGGGGAAGACGAGCAAAACAATCAGATTGCGATGGGCCAGGGGCCTGTATGTCCTCAAAGCACCATCACGTGTGGGACACGGCCCGGTGAAGTATTGCCCGATTGGGATGCTGACCTTGTGACCTATTTCATACGCCAAGAATTTGAGCCACTTGTGGATCTCGGCAATTCATCCATCATCGGTCATGATGATTACGAACCCATGCACCCGGGCATACCTTACACCGCTCAAATCAAGTTGAGTGACAGTAATGGCTGGCAAGACATTCAATACGTACAAGTTGCCTTTGGTGGCGACCTCGACGATGATGAGTCCTCTATGTTCATCACGCTTGAAGAAGGGCTCGACGGTCAGCCTGTGGCCACCATCGTGTCTGGTTCCAACAACATTGCTGTTTCAAACCTCTATTCGACGGTTGAGGTTGAAGAAAATAATGAAACTGTGATTGTCATTCAGGCGAGATTCCAACTAACTTGGATGTTCCCAGAATCCTTTGATACCAATGGTGAATCTCATTTCATCCCTCGTATTCGTGTAACTGATATGCCATGTAACGATGGTGAGATCATTCCTTGTTTCGAAGTAACCGAAGGCTTAGGTGACGACTGGTGGAGTTTGGACAACGACTTCCGCTTTGATACAGAAGCAGGCCACATTCGCGCCATTGAACTCCGCAACAGTGAGAACCACTACAACGCTGAGAACTTTGAGACCATTATCGGAGCAGGTCAAGCCCTCCGTGTCTCGGGTCGTGTCCTCTTCTCTGAAGACGAGACTCCCGCTCCACCAGGCGCATTTGACGTCGTGTTTGGAGATTATGAGAACAATTGGCGCACCTCAACACGTGATGATGGTGAATTCAGTCTTGACCTCCTCGTACCTTCGGTACGTTCCGGACGTCTTGACCTCCGCCTGAGCATGGACGACCTTCCCGGTCTTGCAGTGGACGAAACATCCTTTGCCCCACGTGTCCGCCTTGCTGTTGACAGTGTGCGACCCACCATTGGTGGTATTGCACTCAACGGTGTACCCGACGGTTCACCTCTCTCAATTGGACAGGCAGATAGCCTCGAAGTACGTCTTATTACCAACGACGAGAATGGATTCAATTTCAATGAAGATGCAGTCCTGCACTACCGAGTGAAAGCCGGTGAAGCAGAAATCTCACGAGGTAGCATCTTGTTGCCTGATGTCATCTCCTTTGGTTCAGAATTCATTTGGAGCGGCCAGTTGGACTTGACAGATGCTGGAGCAACGACGTTGTTGCCTTCCTATGCAGTTGATGTGTGGGTTTCGGGATCTGATGAAGCAGGCAATCCCTACGACACTGCATCTAATTCAATGATGGAACCCTTTGCTTCATGGCCCCTCGCTCTGCTCGGACCAAGTATCGACCTCCAAGATGAAGCAACGAAACTTCAGTGGGATAACCCAAGCCCCTATGCTGGTGAAACAGCAACAATGGTCGTAACCGCTACCAACCTTGGCGGTAACGGCATGGTTGAATTTGCCCTGCAAGAACTCGTCGAAGGCGGATACTGGTCGACCAGTTCAATGGTTGGAGTCGAGGTCACTTCGGGACAGACCCTGACGGCATCTCTTCCAGTGTCAGCTGATGCTCCTCAAGGAACAGCGATTGAATACCGTGTTTTGGTTCTCGTCGACGGCGTCGAAATGGACCGTCAAAGTGTTGAATCTCTTCTGATCAAGGAAGAGACAGTGCGTGATGGTGAAGCCCTCTCACAGCAACTTTCGGATGATATCTTCAGCGTGACGCTGTTCATCATTGCATTGACATCTCTTTCCTTTGGAATGTACGCCCTCGTGCTACGACGTCGGATGCTAGCACCTGAGACCGAGGAGGAAGCGGCTGACCAAACCGAAGAAGTGGTTCAGCAAATGGTCAATCAAAAGGTACTGCCGAGCATCGCTTCACCTACGCAACCACCCTCGCCCCCCGTAGCTCCGGCTCCTCCTGCACCCGCCATGAACCGTTCATCACCCCCTCCGCTTCCACCTACTGGACTACCTGACGGATGGACAGAGGACCAGTGGACTTCCTATGGTTGGCAGTATATTGATGCCCTCTCAAAGAAGTGAGGTGATTCTTTGTCGGATGATACGCCCGTTGATGGCTTGGTGACGCTGCAAGAGCGGATGGTCAATCTCATCAATCAACTGAGCATGCCCTTGGTTGAGGTCGCACTTGTTCTTCAAAAGCACATTGCGGCTTTGATGACAACACTTCAGGAACATCTTGACTCAGCCCAACAAAGTGCCAGTGAACATATACTTCTACCGTGGCCGTTGGATGTAGAAGCAGCTGAATCCAACGCAAATTTCCCTGTTGAAAAAGTGATGAAGGTTGTTGACGCACAGCGAATGGACATCCTCGAAACATTGATTCGCGTGACACTCATTGAAATCGATGCTTCCATCATTGAGGCTCTTTTGGCATTGCGTTCTTGGGAGCATCTCGTACGGACCCAACTCGCATTGGCCAAAGGACCCGGCCAACTCTTTTCCCCTCTCGACATACCTGAAGACTGGTGAGCATGGGGTTCAAAAAGAAGGCACGGGAGGACTTGCTATGAACAGGCAAACAGTGCAGACACTTCTCATTGCTATGCTTGTTGCATTCACCAACCTTGCAGGTTGCCTTGGCAGTAGCCTTGACGATGTGATTCCAGAGCGTAAGGGAATACCGGGTGGCCTCACCCTTGCTTGCCTTACTTCGACCACCTACACATCGATGATCGTTGAAGTTGATTACGAGTCCGGGTACAAGCCGTTTACCAGCAGTACTGATATGTTGATCGACAGACTCACGAGCGTTTGTGACAAACCGGATGGCATTTCCATCGAGTTCCAAGAAGTCAATTTTGGGCAACAAGGTGATTGGAGTGCAGAAGATGTTCGTGACAAGGCTTGGGACGAGAAAAGTGGCTCCCCTCGCGAAGATTCTACCCTTCGTTGGCAATTGATTTTCCCAGCGGGCACCTACAGTGATGCCTCGGTGTTGGGAGTTGCTGTTGACGCATCAACGGTTGCTCTGTTTAGTGATTCCATCGATCAAGCCGAAGGTCCTCTTGGACGACCGTCTGTAGAAGATGTTGAAAACAGCGTTGTAGTTCATGAAGTCGGCCATCTCCTCGGTTTGGTCAATTTAGTGTACGAATCACCGGTAGACCACGAAGATGATGAGCATCCAGGTCACTCAAATAATGATGATTCCGTCATGTATTGGGCGGTAGAGTCAACAGATATTGTCAACTTCATTTTCGGAACGCTGCCAAATGATTTCGACAGTGATGACCTCAATGATTTGGCCGGTTTGGCAGACGGTTCCATTCCAATACGTGATCAACTCTGGTCTTGAGGTTGTGATTTGAAGGCAATGGCGTCACGCCACGCATCAAAGATTGACCAGAGATACAATCCGAGCCACAAGATGATGGTGAGGGCAAGAGGAATCTGCAACAAAAACCAGTCCAGGCCACGGCGGTGTTCCCGATTGAAGTGTTGGCCGAGATAAAGGAACGGAATGATGGAGAGCAGCACTGCAAAAATGGGACGCAAGGCACCCCATGTTCCCACTCCGAAGGTGATTTCTCTCCAAATTTCTTTGATCACACGAACGGGTAAGAAACCTTTCTTTTCTTGCGATTGTTCTGGGGAGAACTGGACAACCAACTCTTCCTCCATGCTTTTCATGCTAGAGCCCTTCATTTGTCAAGGTGACGCCTTCAACGAGGCGTATTGATGAATAACTGGGGCTGCTAACAGCAAGCATGGGCAAGTTTCGGGTTCTTGTAACAGGGTTCGAACCATTTGGTGGGCACACCACCAATATCAGTTCTCTTCTTGCAGAGCAATGCGTGGGTTTGCAACACTTAGCAAACCCTTGGAATGACTCTCAGATTGAGGTAGAGTTCACGTTTGATATTCTTTCAGTCGACCAAGCGGGCTCTGTCAAAACTGCCCAACGAATCAATGAAGGAGAATCGTGGGATGCAATCCTCCACCTTGGATTGTGTGAACAATGCAGTCTTCCTCGCATCGAGAGGCGAGCACAAGACGTGGTTCGAATGAGGATTCCAGATAATGCCGGACGGCAAATTACTGACGAGGTCTTGACTGGAGACGGACATCGTGGCAGTTGGATTGACCCTTCGATATGGCGCGAGGAAGCCTTGCCGTTGCCCTTTGAAATCTCCACTGATGCAGGGACCTATCTGTGCAACGAAACCTATTACAGAACACTGGAGGCTCTGATTTCCTCGCCTCATAAGAGCAGAGCACTGCCCAATCCTGCACTGTTTTTACACCTCCCATCTGAAACGCAGATTGACATCGGTCTCGCTCTTGAATTTGTCAAAGCGACCGTGGCGTTGATGCTTTATCCAACACCGTTGCGACCGGTTGATGTTGTTGCTGCTTGTCTCATCAATGCGAACGGGGAACACATGCTTGCTAGAAGGTCGGTTGGCCACGACCAGCAAGGGACATGGGAATTTCCCGGTGGGAAAATAGAGGTGGATGAGTCCTGGAAAACGGCGGTAATTCGTGAATTGGATGAAGAATTAGGCCTTGCAGTAGAACCGTTGCATCCTCTTGGCACATGGGTGCATAACCGCAACGATGTTTCCCTCTTGATTCACCTCATCGCTTGTCAGTTTACAGGAACCTCAAGCGAACCAGATTTACGAGTTCATGACCGGGTTCTTTGGAAACGAGGAGGCGAAGGCGAAGAACTGGAATGGACGGGTAGGGATGACGAGATGGATGCACATCTTGCCCAGTCCGATTAGTGCCAGGTGGAGGCTTCACCATCATCGTCCATCGTACGCTCGTCATTGATGGTACGAGGCACTTGGGTTCGGCCGGGATGCCACGTAGCGGCTTCAATCCACTGTGCTAAGCCATCTCCCTCGAGTTTGATACGGAATACACCGCCAAGAGGTGAATCGCCGGGAATTGGAAAAGCCACTTTACCAGCAAATGCTGCTTGTCGACTCAGTTCAAAGGTCGTTGCATCATCTCTAAGATTCTTTGACATGGCGTCCAAGGCAGTATCGAGAATCCTCTGGTCGTGAAGGGCCCCCAAGAAGGTCGTCATGGGGGGATTGTGAAATTCCCACGACGCATCTGTTCCCTTGCCAAATTCTGGTTCTTGCATGGGAACTTCATCAACTGCTTCCGGAAAGAGATGCTGCAAAGCCTGTCGCACCTTTTCCGAGGAATCTGCTCCTGAGACTCGTGTTGAAATGTTGACGGAGATGCCTTCACCGATTCCGCTCAAGCGAAGCCTGCCTCCAACCATGCCTCGGGTACATCCATTTCCTTCAAGAACATAACCTCCATTCCTCTGATTGAGGCAAAGGGTGAAAATCTCCTCGCATATTTTTGTTCTATGGGGGGGGAAGACGGACCGTTGTATGCTACGGTAATTCCTGTCCTCAACGAGCGCAATCACATTGAGATGTGTCTTCGTCCCCTTGTGCACCAAAGCATTGACCCATCCCTGCACGTGATCATGGTCCTCGACGGTGGCTCCACGGATGGAACTCAAAAGGTGGTACAATCTTTGCAACAAGAATTCTCATCAGAGGAATATCCCGAATTGATCCTATTGGACAATCCTGGGCGAACGGTTTCCCACGGTCGCAATGAGGCGATGAAACACTTGCCTCCAACAGTCAAATTTCTAATTGAAATGATTGGCCATGCAAGCGTTAAATCAACCCACATCGAAGAACGCATCCAAGCGTGGGAACTTTGTGAACAAATCAGTACCAAACCTCTTGGTGGCGTTGGAGTGAAAGTATGCTCTCCAACCACGTCAATGACGCGCGTGGAATCGTGGATTGAATCAGCCCTTCTTTCACCCTTGGGTCAAAGTGGCGGCCAGTTCAGTGATTTCAGCGAGGTAGGGCCGACCCAAGTGCCGGCCTTTGTGATGCACCTTCGGAAGGCGATTGAGGCGGTTGGAGGTTGGGATGAGTCCTACCTCACCAGTCAAGACAGTGAGCTTTCAATGCGCCTGCTTCAGGCAGGGTACTCCCTCTATCGTTCTCCAAGCAGTGAGGTCGTCATGCGAAAACGGGACCGCCTTGGAAAGTGGTGGAAAATGAGTCATCGTTACGGTTTTTGGCGCACCAAGGTACTGAAAAAGCATCCCAAACGAGCCAAGTGGCAAGAATTCCTTCCGCTCATTGGTCTGGTTGGAACCTTGGGCCTTTTCCTCAGTGGCCTTCCAATGTGGTGGCTCGGGGCTGGACTCTATCTTGGCGTATTGTCCATTGAATCCTTGCGCCAAAGCATCCTGCGAAAAGACATCACTTGCTTGGTAGGTACTCCACTCGCATTGTTGATCCTGCATACTGGTTTTTCCATCGGTTTGGTGGATGGATTGGTCCGCAAAGGACGCATGCCCAGTGACCGCAGTTAACACAACATGCCCATAGATACATGAGTCATGAACAAGAGCAGAGCGTGAGGTCGATGGTTGAAGCAAGGCGTCAAACCTCTCGCGGACTGACTGCGTTGCCTCTCCTTCTCATGGGCGCAACACATCTCTCGGTTCCACCCCTCCGGGCCATGTTTGAACTCGAACCTCGTTTGATGTACGCCTATTACGGAGTCGCCATCGTTTTGGGCATTATCCTTTTTCGCAAATCACGTGTCGTGAAGGACCACGAATACAATCGTGCCAAAGCCATGAAGAAGATCAAACACGTGTACGAGGCTGAACAGCGTGGCGTTTGGGAGACAAATGTTGAACTCAATCCAGAAATGGACGCTGTGACCAAAGCCGGGCTCAATCAAAGCGTTGCTGCTTTTTCCAGTGAAGCCCCGGAGATGGAAATCGAGGACGATGAACGTGTTGAAGTGAGCATGCTGACGGAATCACAACATGTTCGAAAAGCGTCAGCACGAGTCTCGGGTGAGGCTTCATTTGATGATGAAGCCATCACAGGAACGATTGGCGCTACCCGTAAAACAGGCTTGATGGATCAGGTATTGGACGCTATTTCTGGAATTTTTGGTCGTGATTCACGAGCACTTCGTGAACAACGGCGTCAGGCACGTCTCAAAGCCTCCGCTTCATCGTCTCCAGTAGTTGCTCAGCGACCAATTGCGCCTTTGAGGCTCACGAAAAGCAACGATGATACAGAAATTGATATGACCAGCATGAGCGATTCAGGCGGTGTGAAAACAGTCATTTCTTCTTCAGGTCAAGAGCGTGGTGCATACTCGGCAAGTGAAGAAAAAACCCTTCCTTCTGAATCCCTTGAAAGCATGGCTATGATGGGTCAAGCACCAAGTCCAAGCAATCGAATTCAAACTTCGGGACCGATTTGCCGAGGCTGCCAATCCCCCGTGACATCGAGCGAACGCTTTTGCCCACATTGTGGTCTGGATCTTTAGTGAACGACCCGTGAGATTGAAAGCAGACCCCTCCTCGTGCGGGTAAGGGGGCACTGTTCTGGCTGACAAACGAGACTACTACGAGGTGTTGGGCGTTGAACGCTCAGCCAGCGATGGTGATCTCAAAAATGCCTTTCGTCGGCTTGCCCGAAAGTATCACCCCGACCGCAGCACAGAAGAAGACGCTGAAGATCGCTTCAAAGAAATACAAGAGGCATATGCTATTCTCTCGGATTCTCAAAAGCGTGCACATTATGATCGATTTGGACATGATGGCCCTCAAGGCAATCCCTTTGGTGGATTTGGTGGAGGTGGTTTCAATATCAATCTTGAAGACATCCTCGGAGGGGACTTCTTCTCGTCCATGTTTGGGGGCTCCTCACGCCGACGAAGTCGGAGAGGCTCTGATATTCTTCTTCGACACTCCATCGACCTTGTTGATGTGTTGAACGGTACTGACCAAGAGGTTACACTGGACTTGCCCAAGCCTTGCTCCTCTTGTGACGGTACGGGTGCAGATGGTGGCGACCTGGTATCTTGCTCACGGTGTTCGGGGCAGGGGCAAGTTCGTGTCCGCCAACAGGTGGGCCCCTTCATCCAAGAATCAGTTCAGCCTTGCGATGCCTGTTCAGGCAGAGGAAGTGTGAGCGAAAAATCATGTGACGATTGCTCGGGTAAAGGGCGCTCAATGGAAAGTACAACACTCCGTTTTTCCGTCCCTCTTGGTACTGAAGACGGTAGTCGCCTTCGCATGCGAGGCAAGGGTGAACCAGCCCCTCAAGGTCAGGGAGAATACGGTGACCTCTTCATTGAACTTGAAGTAGAACAGCATCCTTGGTTTGAGCGCAGCAATTCGGATCTGATCATGTCATTGCCCCTCGGTTACCCCGACCTCCTTCTTGGAACGAGCATCACCATTGACCATTTGGATGGAAAACCCCTGGTTGTCAAAGTCCCCTCCAACTCAAATTCCGGTGAAACCATTGAAATCAAGAAGAGGGGATTGCCAAGACAGCGAGGCAATGGTCGCGGAGACGTCATTGTCCTGTTGAAATTGCACATGCCGGCAAAGGTTCCCAAAGCAGCCAAGAAAACCATGGCCACGCTTCGAGATGAATTAGGTCCCAAAGACCAACAACAAAGCATCATTGATGACGCACGAGAACGTCGAAATTCATGATTCTTCAAGAGCTCGTGCGAGAGTCTCTGGAATTCGTGCTGCGAATGGCTGCTGATTGATTCGTCCGTTGAGTTCAATGTCTACAGAGGGAGCATTTCCATTCAATTCGACCATCAAAAAGGTGCGATGGCCTTGTCCGAGGGCGTCCAAAAAGATCTCTTCACCTTGGTGCAAAAATCGGGGCTCAACGGAAACCACTTCGTACGCAGCACCATCGGGTGCATCAAATCGCAATGCTGCCAACTCCCAATCACCTTCAATGACATGGATACCTATCACCAAAGGCCAACTTCCTTCAACTTTTGCGAGCCGCTGGTCAACCCGCCAAACAGCCATAGCCAGATGTTCTGTACGATGATGGAGTGTTGGTTCACCCCACGCATCCATGCCATCCTCCCACTCTAATTGGGCAACAGCATGGAGGGCTCGAGCAATGTCTTTTTGCGAGGACTTCACGTTGAGTTCTCCTGCGTCCAAACGTGCACTGTACCATGCAAGGCGTTCCTTTTTCTCGCTAATTTCACGACCAAAGTCTTTGGCTCGTTTGATATCAATAGCCAGGTAAAGGACCGGTATCAAAAACAGGGCTCCGAGGAACCACCGCGCAAAACCTCCCCAAAATACAGCATCTTCACTCGGAGGAAACCAGGGTTCATCACCCTCGTCAACCAGTGCATAGGTGGAAGTGATTCTGTAGGCGTGAGCAGGGACATCTTCACCCCAGTTATGTTGTGTGACATCGGATGCATTTTGGAAGCGCAATTGCAGGTATTGTGTCCCTCTTCCAACCTGCAGGCCGAGCTTCAATTGGTCTGCTGCTGGCCGGGTGATGTCCGTGTTCAGGACCTCGCCAGTCGTTTGGTCAATGTCCCAGACTTGAAGTTCTAAATCAGAGATATTCCCCTCAACGGTGAATTGGAGGAAATGAATCGAATCCATCCAACCGTCAACCTCCATCCGGTAGGTATCCACCGTATCGTGAACTCCGAGGGTGAACTGGGCCTCAAGACTGCTCGTCAAATTCAGAAGTGGCCACGAAGCGTTGTTCTCTTCACTCCAAGGTGGCAGGAATGATGGGGCTTCCAAGCCATTGACGTCACTGAAATCATGGATGGTGACCTCCACGCCAAAGGCCTGAGTTTGTGAGATGATGACTCGTCCTCCATCAACACCAGGATAGGGATAGGTGCGAAGGGATTCACCTTCAATCAGCGTGTGCTGGACGCCTTGAACCCAGTTTCCGTTTAACAATTGGTCAACTTGCAGGGTAACAGCACCTAAGCGTGTGTGGAGGTCCAAAGAGCGGGTATCATTCCAATCAAAGGGAGCAACTGTCGAATTGTGGCCGAGGACTTCCCGTCCGTGATGCAAGTCATGTCCGATCAGCGGAGTGGTTGGTTGTGCCTCATACATGTACAGGTGAGCACTCCACAGCGTCGGACCGACGCTTGTCCCCAACCGTGCAATAAATCGCCCATTGTCCGGGGCAGTCCACCATGCGGAGGATGGTGCTTGTGCTGAAAGTTCTGAAAAAGCATCAAGCAGGTGGTGCTCATTGCCCAACAGGGTTTCCGTTGTGCTGTTTTGGAAGTACATTTGCAAGTTCACATCGTCGGTAGATTCCAACCATTGCCACTCAAGGGTATCTCCAATTGAAACATTGATGGTCACGTATTCATCATGTTCGGAATCCAGTATGCCAGAGTGATGAAGGTTGGAAAGTTCGTCGTTTTCAATACCAGCCAAGGTGTCTCTGGCAGTGTCCATACACATGCTTGCATTGACGCAGCGGCCAATTTCCTGTGAGATTACTGTCGTGGACGGGCTAGGACGAATTGTTGGATTGGTATCGGAGATGTTCTTCGCCAATGAAACACGTACGGTCTCATCAACAGAGGTACTGAGGGTCAGGTTCAGTTCAGTTGCATCTCCTGTGAAGAGAACGACCTGTTGGCCATCAGTCGTTGAGGCCTCGTCGTAAGCCAGTGTGATTTCACACGAATTGCAATCGACACTTACCATGGTGTAGGTGTCGGGTTCAACCATTAGACTTGCTGTGTAGGTCTCGTCTGCATCAAGGTTGAACGTGTTGATACGTTGGTCGGCGACGAATTCAATGGGATTGGCTGCTGCTTGTGGAGGGAGCGCTGCCATCAGAAAGAGGCCGAGAAGAAGGACGGCTGATGCTCTCAGGTACTGCCTTCCCATGCGTTGGCGTAGCGGTGATGACTTTCAAATCAATCCCCTCATTTGGTTCAAACCCTTGAAGAAGACGGGCGACCCCGACGCGTCATGGGCGAGGGCTTAGCACGCACCGTGATGCACCGTCATCGCTATTCTCGTCAATGGGGTTTGGGAGATCGCAAATCTCCTGCCAGCCTCACGCCATCGCTTGTCCTCATGGATGACGATGTTGCTCTTCCGCTGCCTTATGCGCCCTTCAGCACCTCGTCCACATCAACGCTCCCCGCAACGCTTGAAATGAATGCACGTGGTGCTTTTGTGGCTCCTGAATTTAGCGAGATTGGGCCGTCGTATTCAGTAGGTGTTGGCCATGTGCTTCCTCCGTCTCTTGAGGATGCTAATGCGGGGGAGGTCCAAGGGACGTCCTCCCTCCTGCCGGTATCGTGGCAACGAATGAATCACGACGAAGGCCTCCTCGAACCGTCCCTTTCTCCCGATATTGTTGTGCTGACCGATGCGGTGCAACTTGCTGGACAAGGTCAGAAATTATCACAGGCCATTCTTGCTCTCAAACAACGCTTCCCCGGGGCGCTTCTTTGGGCTCCAGGTCTCGGTGGTCCAGACAACGTCGCTTTGCTCACACTCATGGGTGTTGACCTCTTCGACATGGCACGTAGCCGTGAAGCTTGTGCCAATGAGGCACTCCTCACCCAACAAGGTCCGAGGTTTCCGCTGGACCACGAAGCCTTCGTCATGGAGGCTCAGGCCTATCATTGGATGAAAGCACTCGATGAAGTGCGAGCAGCGATGATTCATGGCACGCTTTCTACGCTTGCAGAACGCCAATCTCTTTCAAGCCCGAAATCTGTTGAGCATCTGCGACACCACCGTCACCTCGTTAGCCAACAACACGATGCGCTCTCATCGCATGTCAAAGCAGACCAGCTCTTTGCCTGTTTCAGCGAATCAGCCCTGCATGACCCGCTTGTTGAACAGTGGGAGCAATTCATGACTTCATCGTATCAAACACCCGAACCAGTTCGTGAGGTCATGATTCTCCTGCCTTGCTCTGCACGGAAGCCATACCGACTCTCTAAGACTCACAGTCGGTTTATCCGTGCCATCCAATCAACGGGCTGCCATGAAGTGATGATGACTTCGCCTCTCGGTTTGGTTCCCCGTGACCTTGAGGATGTATGGCCTGCTTCCAATTACGATGTGCCGGTGACGGGTGATTGGTCACTGGATGAGTTGGCCCGAGTTGAGCGGATGCTGAAGTCTCTTGTCAAACGAATCGGCTACAAACGAATTATCAACCATACCAACTTAGATTTGGGCTTTCTTGAGATTGAAGTTGTGAATACTCGGGAAGGGCGAGGTTCAACCAATCATGACGCTCTTCAAGATCTCACAGCAGCTGTGAACGACGCCGTTACGACCTATGAGTTGCGCAATCAAAAAAACAGCCATCGACTTTTGGAGCACTTCAAGAGCATCGCTCGAAAGACAATGAAAAATGATGAATGGTGCGAGAATATAGTCATTCGAGGTAAGTTACCACGGTGGCGGCTGGAGTTAGACGGCACACAAATTGCCGTTTGGTCGATTGATCGAAATGGTTTTTCCTTCTCAAGGGCTTCAATTGATCTCTTGGCTCAGCACGATGCGTTGCCTAAAATCCATCTTGTCGCCGAAACAGTTTGGAAAGGCGATGTCTTTGCCCAGATGGTTCAATCCTACGACCCAATGATTCGCTGTGGCGACGATTTGCTCGTTTATCAAAACGGAACCGTGATTGGCCTCGCTCGGGCCATTGCACCAGGATGGGAGTGGGCAGGAACACCGGGTACTCTAGCCAAATCACATCAGCGCAAAAAGATGCGATGAGGCCTCATGCGCTCTTCGTACCGTGCGGAGTGATTAAGAAGGGGAGATAAGTCGGAAGGTCGCTTGGTGACGCTCTATGGCACGTATGTACAAGTCTCGTAAAGGCCAAAGTGGCTCAACCCGCCCGCATGTTCTAGAGGCACCTGGATGGTCCAATACGGACAAAGATGCCGTTACATCCCTCATTCTTGACCTTGCTAAGGCTGGCAAATCAACCTCTGAAATCGGCATGATTCTCCGTGACAAGCACGCTGTCCCCAACGTCCGCTTGGTCGTCGGCAAGCGCCTTGGCCAAGTTTTGGCTGAGAATGAAATGGGCGGTACTTACCCTGAAGATATGATGAACCTCATGCGCCAAGCAGTCGCCATCATCAACCACTTGGGTTCAGGCAATCACAAGGACTTGCACAACAAGCGTGCTTTGGAAATCACCGAATCCAAGATTCGCCGTCTCGCAAATTACTACAAGGGAGAAAACCGTCTTCCTGCTGAATGGCGCTACAAGCGTGATGAACTCCGCTTGATGGTTGAGTGATTCATCACTCGAAATAAACACCTTGATTTGGTGTCGTTGTCTCGTATGATCGATAGACGATGCGAGATTTACTCAGCAGCCCCTTCGTTCAACCGGTAGGCGAGAAGCTCCGCACCGATCTTGAAAGCATGAAGGCAAGCGAGTTAATTCATCTCTATGCGCCTGCAAATCTTGAGGGCCTTCTTGCGATCGGTCAATTGGAGGCCGCTTGCCTCGATGCTGGAATCAAATACAGTCGTCGCTTCTACCTACCTAAACATCACCGTCCACGCGACGAACTCTTAGATATTCCATCTCCTTCCACAGGCGTGAATGTCGTCATTGCTTCAGAGGAAGAGACCTGGCAAGTTGGCGACCTGTCAGATGTCGACGGTGTTCAATTCGTACCCCTCGCCACAAGTGTGCAAATGGGGAATCAGCACCGAATCCATCACGGTTCGCTTGATTGCGTAATACAATGTGCAGCCGTCGCAGCCCTTCTTGCTCCGAACGGCCGTCGTGTTCGGAAATTGAGGCCCTATCTGTCGCTTGGTTTGTGGCTACGCGGGGCCCTTGATACCACACTTGACCCCATCCATTCTGCCGTTCTTCTTCATCTGAAAGAAGAAGGGAGTGTTCGAATCGTGCCACTGCCTGAAGTGAGTCAACCACGTCAAGGAATGATTCCTCACTTGCCAGAGCGTCGTTTGCTCAAGTTGCAAAATGCCTGGCCAAAAATGAATGTTGATGAACGAAAGCAAGCCCTTAGTGAATTGATTTTGCCGTGTTTGACCGACTCAAGTCTTTCGACGCCACGGTTGGAAGAACTGGTTTGGAAACGGATGCTAATCGGCCAAGAGCCAATTGATTTGGCCAGCCAAGCAGACGCGCTGCGTCAAGAGTGGCCTGAAGAGGCTGATGCCTCACGTATCCATGCCGCACAACGACTTGACCATTGGTTGCGAACGGGTTCATTGATGCTCGGGGATGAAGCGACGGTTTGAAACCCCACGGCCTCTTGGCGTAACCATGGCGATTGAGCGACTTTTGACGGGCAGCATCCAAAATCAACTGCAGGATTTACTCTCAACTGAAGACCTTGTGATTGAAGCATTCAGGGATTTGGTGAAGGATGAACTAAAAAGTCATATTCGCTCAAAGGTTGAAGAAGATCCCGAATTGAAAGCAGAAATCAAGGAAGCAGTTGGCTATTACTTCCAATCAAAGGCCCGCAGTGTCTATGCGGAACTCAAGGCCACCCGTGCCGCTACTCGACTTGGCTTGCGATTGTTACCAGATGACCTCCAAGGTGAGGTTGGCGAGGCTCTTGTAACGCTCTTTGAGAAAGAACTCGGCGACCTGCTCGAGAAGGCACTTTGATGCTTTTTCTTCACTTCAGTGAGTTCAAGTTATGAACCCGCCAACCGTAGCATAGGCGAGGAAAATGAGACTGGCATTCTTTCTGTCGGTGTTGCGTACGGCAACTGTTCTTCTTCCGATGGTCTCTGAGGTTTCTGCGGATGCCTCGGAAGAAGTCATGGTTTGCTGCGATGCATCGCCCGTAGAACTGTACCTCTTGGGCAGTGACAGCCAACGAAAACTCACACCATTCATTTCTGAATTAGGCGAAGAATCTCAATCCATTACCCTCGAAACTTCTGTATCCTCTCAAGAAAGTCTTGGACGCTGGATAATGCCCAACTTATGGGGAGGCGCAATCCCCTCTTCAACATGGACCTTTTCCATTGCCTATACGGTTGAGAATGCTGCTGGTGTTCAAATCAATGCTACAGCAACCGTCAACATTGGCTCAAAAAGTTTCAGTGCTCAAACAGAACCAGGATCGTCATTCTTAGCCCAAGGGTCAGGTTCATTGACGTTTGAAATTGACATCGAATCACTTTCAACAACCGGGACTTCCAAGATTGAACTTGAACTTGAAGCACAAGCAATTGTCTTCAGTGTTCCAGGTGCAGACGCTAAGTTGGAATTTTTGTGGGGCAGTGAAGAAGATGCATCTTCGCTTGAAGCTACCATCCCACTTCTGGACATTTTAATGTTGGAACCTGAAGTTGAAGGCTCTGACGTATATCTCGCAGTTCGCCTTGATTCTCCTTGGGGTCTCACGACCTTGGCGCTAGCGGAATCAATCAGCCTGCGAGTCAACGGTCAGGAAGTGACTGGCGACCCAATTGAAACAGCATCTGGTGATACCGTCCGAGTAACGTGGACATGGTCTGGTGCAGGAGGAGGCATCGAAACGATTGATGTTGAAGTTGAACTCAGCCTCCAACAAGACCAGCCTTCGTTGAAAGGTTCGGCGTCATTTGAAATTGAAACCTTTGATACAGGCGGTGGGACGGGAACCTATTACCCTCCAGATGAACCGCTACGAACGGACGGAGGAGGAAGTTTTCTTGATGTTGATATCAGGATTAATCTCGCATCTGAAAATGGGAATTTGAAGTTAGAGCGCGTCACGACCATTACCATGGATGACGAAATTGCATTTTGGATGCGGTGGGGAATGGACCACATTGGCGATGAAAACCCTGCACTTACATCCATGCTTCGAGCCTTCAACGCAGGAGCGGTTACTGACGAAGACCGTGTCAGCCGCTTCATTGAACCGGTGGAATTGAGTGAGTTTGAGCGCCAACTCGTCACGCTTGGCCCCATGTATCTCACCGAAGGACTCGGTTTGATTTCAGAAGAATTGGTCGGAGATTTCCGCGCATTTAACGAACTGAAAATTGAAGTGGATTTGAACGGTCAAAATGCGGTTATCAATCACCCCGTGACGATTCGTTTTTCAACTACAGAATTGATTACAGAAGATACATTGAGGATGGATTTGATCAGCAAGTTTACCGTCGTACAACCCGTTCCTTTGTGGAAGAGTTTCACGCTGAATCTCGAGGCTTCATCAAGTTATACAACCTCCTTTAGTGAGAGCATCCTACGGGAATCTGATGCCTTTGATTTCTCTGTTTCCCGCATGCCTTGGGGTGATCAAGTCACGCTCACTGGAGAAGGTATTGACCAATCTGAGTCGTTTTCGCTGACATCAGCGGCGACCTCTCTCATCATATTTGCACCGCTCACACTCTCTATCCTCACCCTGCTCGGAACCGCAGGTTCATTTTTCATCGGACTTTTGATCACGCGTAATCGAAAACGCACCTACCTGTATCTTGAGAGCGTCCTCATTCCAGTGATTGCTTTCATCCTTCTTTTCGGATATCCCTTAGAATTCATTGGCGGAAGCATCCTTGTGATGACCTTCATTTGGTGGACCACAGCCATTGCAAGTCCAAAGTTGCTTAACGGCGCAACCAGGGGTTCTGTTGTCCATCCCCAGATTCCGTGTCCAGCCTGCCAGGTAATGAATCCAGTAACGACAATGGAACGCCCTCATCGCTTTGCGTGCCAAGGATGTCAACGTACCATCAAATTGGTAGCTTGATTTAGAGGTTGAGTCCTTTCAGGTTCGCAACCAACTCAATAGCATCTTTGTAGTCGCCAGGCGAGAAGTAACCAACAAATTCTTCGTTTTCATCAACCGCTACAACTGCTTGAGGAGTGCGCGTTTTAATGTCCTTCAATACGCCTTTGAGGTTATCATTAAGTTGGACTTTCATGAAATCCATTTCCATGTGACCATGGCAGTGATCTTTTGTCGCATCGACTCCTTCGCTGAGTGCTTTGATCAATTGGCGTTGACCAATGACACCTTTGACGCGCTGGTCATCGTCCAATACCACGACGATTCCGCCAGATGTTGTTAGAAGGCGCAATGCAGCTTCCTGCAAGGTGTCTTCAATACCAACAGTCGTGTGTTCATCATCAAGGTTAAGGTCGCCAACGGTCTTGCTCATATGTTGATGACTGCTTTCGTTACCTATGTATTTTCCTAAACATTTTCTTCGCCAAGTTCTTCATGGCAGAGAAGGAGTGTATCGTCCTCCATCACTCTTGCGTATCCGATACGTTCGAGCTGTACGATGGTGCCAGCAGTGTAAGCGTGTGTTTCAACATGGCCGTTGACATGGTGAATCTCATTGTCCTTGGTGTAACACAATTTGCTTTCCCTTGATTGGTCCGAAGAGAGCCAGTGGACAATAGGGCGCTTGTCCTTTCGTTCAGTGGAACCCATGCTTGCTACGGTGTCGTTCAGTGCGACATCAGCGAATTCTTTGAGGCGAAGGTCCATCAATTCGATGTCAGCGCCCTCGAGCAGAATCTTCTTTGAGCGCAATGACCATGTTCGCATCCCCATGGAGGCATCGTTGGGGTGAACCGGCAACGAGACCTCCGAAGGTGTATCTCCTTCAAGAGAAAATGAAATTGGATTGCGAACGAACGTAAGTCGCGGTGCAGTACTATCGACCACTTTTGTATTGTGCGAATAAAGGGTTGCAAGAGGGACTGAGATGTCCTTTTGTGTGATGCCGAGTTCAAGCCAGAACGAACGCAGTGCCTTGGAATCAATCCCTCGCATCTTGAGGGCTTGAAGCGTGGGCAACCGCGGGTCACTCCATCCCTCGTACAGTTCAGCCTCGACGTCTTTACGCATTTGTGAGGTTGAAAATCCTCCCCACTCATGCACTTTCACTCTGCCCCAGTAGGTCGTTTCAGGATAGGTCCAACCGAAATGTTCGTACAATAATTTCTGCTTTCGAGTCGAGTCCATGAGGTCTTTTCCACGAATGATATGTGTGACGCCTTGGAGATGGTCTTCCACGGCACTTTGGAAATCCAGTAAAGGCCATACGACATAGTTTGAGCCAATCGTAGGGCGTGGATGTGGATGCGCTTTTGTATCCTGCAAACGAAGAGCAGGCCAGTCTCGAAGCGCCGGATTCTTCAATGTCATATCGGTCTTGACTCGGACAACGGCATCTCCTGGTTGGAAGACTCCTTTGAGCATTGATTTCCACAGCACGATGTTGTCTTCCTTGGATTGATCTCTGCACGGACATGCAGTTTTCCCAACCCGATGAACCTTGAAATCCTCTGCCGAACATCGGCAAACATAACCAAATCCGCCCTCAAGCATCTGGTTTGCATGCACATAGTATTCTTCAATTCGGTCAGAGGCGATGACGACGCGGTCGGGTTTCCGTCCAGTCAACCATTCTGTTTCTTCTTCGATGCTTTTGTAAGCCTCAAGCATGGGCGGCTTCACCTTCGTATCGGTATCATCAAATCGTAAAATGAATGTCCCATTGTATCGTTCACGGTAGGTGCTGTTGATGACTAAGCCTCTTGCATGTCCAAAGGATAGTGGTCCGTTTGGATTGGGGGCGAATCGCAGCACAACAGGGCGATCTTCTGCATCAACCAGATCGGGTAAACCTTCTCGTCGTGCCTTCACTTCACGCTTTTGGAGCAATTCAGGTGCTTCTTCTGCAAGAATATCACGAAGGGATTCAACACCGTTTTCAGCAGCCATTTCATTGGCCTTTGCAACCTCAGATGCCACCAATGCGGTGACCTCTTTGCCGTGTTGGCGGAGATCTGCTCTTACACCCATAATTCGGCCAATGACCGACCCCACGGCGCCTTTTCCCTCATATTCAATGGCATTTTGATAAGCGAGATGGCGGAAAAAATTTCGAGTCTTCGCATCAGGTTCCCAATTATCGCCCATCAATTTGGGCACGGGGCGTCCCTTCATCAAATGCGTGCATCATCATTCTTGAACAAGCTCTGTTGTTTTGTTCTGAGTTGACCTCTAACGGGTAGGTCGCCCGTTCTGTTCGTTTCCCAAAAACGTCGTACAGTTGCCCAACCCCACCGAACTTCATTGTGAATACCAGATTGAACGATGAGGTGTGCAAGGGCAGCCTTCGTTTTTGGATCGCTGGGATATCCAGAACCCAGATCGAGATTGGTATCCTCTTTCAGTTGCTCAATTTGACGATCACGTTCTTGTTTGGCCAAGATACTTGCCATTCCCACGATGGGATGGTGGAGGTCTGCTTTATGTTCACTTTTCATGGCACTGTTTTTCCAAGGCCAACCGTCGATTCGTTCACAGATTCGATCTGTGAATCGTTGACGGTTCACGTCACATGCATCGGCAAGAATCTGCACGTTTTCCCGGCAAGAGAGTTCACTGATCGCCTCACTAAATCCTCGAACCTCCAGCCAATTGAGACCGTCGTCAAGCATTGCAAGATCAATCTGTTCAGGTGAACAGGTGACTACGGAAGCAACCCAACCTTTCGTCTCAGATTGTGAGAAAAACCACGCTTCAAGTTCATCACGCCGTTTTGAGGACAGGTCTTTTGAATCCTTAACACCGGCCTCAATGAGGAGATCGTAGTCTTCGGGAGGCACACCACATGCAGCGATGACAAGCGGGCCGAGCACCGGTCCACGTCCAGCTTCGTCAACTCCAACCAACATACAAAGCCCCCTCAGAATTCAAGGTCATCGGGTGGACCGTGTGGTGGTGAGGCAGGAGTTGGTTGAGCAGCCTCTGGCTTCTGTTGCTGTGAAGGTAAGGGTACGCTCTCTTGAGGCTGAACCGAAGTTGGAGGTGGAAGATGAACATCTGGTTCTTGTTCACTGCCCTTTCCCAGAATGATTGAGGCGGCTTCAACCAGCCGTGGCTCAACGGGAGGTGCCTGTTGGCTCGGAGAGGATGTCACCTGCATACGGCTCACATCAGAGTACGTTGTCCCTGTATCTGATGGCGCTCCAGTCGATTCAGCGGTGTCTGCATCCTTTGCTCTGAATTTTTCCATCCAGTCATTGCTGTCCGCATCTATTTGCTGGTAGGGCAGAAGGGATTGCTCGCTTAAACGACGGTCACGATCGATGACTGCCTTGTAGATGATGACTCCAGCGACCATGATCGAAATCACAACAAAAGCCCACGCTTTGACATATGCAATCGTCGTTTCCACTGCCGAAGACCAATCAAAGCCCTCGTCGGCTTCTTCAGTGGGTTGCCAAGACATTCCGAGGTAATCTCCTTGCGACGTATGGACAAAGGGAAGTTCAGGTGCAAAGCGGGAGCGGATTGATGTATTGACGAAGACAGTACCATTGGTGTTTTGGTCTTGAGGTAAATCCACCCAAGCACGAATGGTAAAATTCGCTCCGAGAGGTATGTCGTTGATTTCAAATGAACGTGGATATTCAACTCCGTCCTCATAGACTGCAGAATCTGGAGGTATGAATCCCATCGGTGTTGAGTGACTTGATTGGAGTTGAACGAGCAGTCCATCAATTGCATTCCCGTCATTGCGAACCTCCATTGCAATGGATAAACGGCCTTTAGCGTTGACTTGCTCTTCGATATTGCGGAAGGTCCATTTGATCTCGGGGGCGACTTTGAGTGGAATTTCTACAGAGTCCACCACCATGCCGTTATCGTCAAGCAATTCAATGGTTGCCACGCCAATCCGGTATGCAAGGGCTTGCTCTTCAGCATAAATCTCCACCAAGGGGTACGTCTTGCTTTGTGCGGGCTGAACGAGCAGGATTTCAGCTGGTAATGCAACGGTAAATCCATCGGTTACAGCACCTGTTCGCAGTGCGTATGAGTTGTATGAGTTGCCAGTGTTGAGCACGTCTAAGGAAGCCGAACAGGATTGATTGGGCAGAATTGCATCACATTCAGTCGGGGTGTAGGTGAGTTCACCAGATGAAATGCGTTGGATGGTGGCCTTGACCTGGGTGGTCCGAGTGTTCAGCATTGCTCCGTCTGCAAATACGAAGACCTGCACAGCGATTTCACCCGTGAATACATTGGGTGCCTGAATACCAATTTCGATGGTTCTCGATTCGTTGGGCAACAGTTCTACATCCTCAAGGCCTCCAAAGAGCGCCACTGTCCAGCCACTTACATTGAAGCGGTCTGCTGGCTGAAGATTTTGCAACGGAGTTCCTGTCTCGTCCACGCCTTGAAGTGAGATGTTGAGTGTATTGGGCGAGTTTCCAACATTGCGAACAACAACATTGAGTCGCCCGTCTTCATTGGGAGCCAAGATGAGTTCTTCATCCACATCATCAATGGAGACATTTTTCTTTTCGTTCATTAACAAATCAAAACTCCATGATGTCGCTGCACTGTCCAAGCCTGAAGTTGCCGTGAGTGTGAATCTCGGGCCCGTTTGTAACAAGGGCATTCCGTTTTCTACCGCTGGGACATCAACCCAGAGATAGACGTATACCAGCGTGCTAGGGGCTAGGACGGTGTAAGCATCGTTTCCAATTTCGTTGGCCATGTCCCAACCCCAGTTCCAATTTGACTGCGTGTACAATGAATACGTAACGTTGTCAGTATAACTGCCGTTATTTGATAAATTGACAGCAATGGACGTTCTGATGTTTTCATCAACTGTTAACGCCGTGATTCCTTCCGCTCCAAAATTGAGGTTGGAATACGGGGCCACAGTGACGTTCATGGTGACGGTGTGGTCGATATCAGCGTCAAGGTCCGATGTGATTGAGAGTTCAATTTGATAGGTTGCAAAATTCGCCGAGGCATTTGCTTTGATACCGAAAACAAATTGCTGAAGATGATTGGGAACCAGCGTATCGGTGAGCGGTAGATTCACCGGAGTAAGTGCGGATGGAAATGAATGTGGTGAGATGGTAAAGGCCTGATTGGTCGTGGCTTTATTGTGCAATGTGACATATGCACTGACGGTTTCGTTTTGATGGACGATCACATTCTCTTGTGCAGCCACTCCCATCGTTTCTTGGTCCCTTCCATGAGTTGCCATATCGGCAATGGAAGGTGGGCAAAGCAGGGGCAAGACCATCAAGAGGATGAGGCCGATGCTTCGCATAAGAACAGGGTGAAAGGCCTTGGATTTGAAGTGAACTCCCATCTGCTTGTCCTTGCTTCGTAGGTTTCATGAAGAGAGCCACCTTGGGAATGTTATGGCACCAATTTGGCCCTTCAAGAAAAAAGAACCAATTGCGCAGGTCGAGGAGGCTCCTCCAGCTGCGATTGTCTACAGAAAAGGCGAGGACCCAAATGCTCGTCCACAACAGGATGAAGTAGATTCAAGTGCCTACAAAGATGCGTTGGCTTTGTTTGGTGGTGGCTCTTCTACAGTCGAAGCAGCGACCGATCAATCCGTGCGATATGATGGAGTTACCTCTCCTCAGCCAGAACCTTCCGTGGTTGAAGAGGCACCAGAATTCACCTGGGTCCATCACACTGATGGCTATCATTACAAGCGTAAGGCGAGCGGGGAATTTGAACCGACTCCCCATACCAAATCAGGTGATGGAATCTACACACCGTATTCCTGATCGAAAAGAGTTGCAATTGGTTGAATGAGGCCAGCATGGTCATGTTGTGCATGATTCACATCTCGTGATACAGCATGTCGATCAACGACGCCCCGTTCGGTCACGGGTGGAAGCGTCCCCTGAACGAGCCACGCCTCCATCTGGTTGGGATGAACCAAGACCGGCATGCGATGGTGAACAGGTTGGCAATCTTCATTTGAATCACGAGTAAGAATGGCATAGGATTCAATCATGTTTTCACCATCGCTCCATCGCTCAAAAATAACCGCCATATAGCTGAGCCTTCCTTTCATGTTGTAGTGGTACCATGGGACTTTCCCTTGAGGAGTGGTCATCCATTCATACCAACCATCAACGGGAAGTAAACCCCTTCGATGACGGCGTGCTGATTGAAACATAGGCTTCTCATGAGCCGTTTCACTGCGTGCATTAATCGGTTCACGGCTTGATGGTTGAGCCCATGACGGTCGGAATCCCCAACGCATGAGGCGCATGTGACGTGGGGCAGGATGGTTCTGCGAAACGTCGGTCTGTGTGACGATGGGAACCCATGCTTGAGGAGCAACGTTCCATGATGGCTCAAACGGAGTAAGGTCTGAGAGTGGTTCACAATCGAGGCTTTCTGACACCTCCTGGAGGGGCCGAGCAAGTGCAAACCGGCCGCACATGGTATCCACTCAGACTGGATCGCTCAACAGATTCATCAAGGCAGCGACATCAATTTCAGCGCCGTTGAGGGGGACGCGTAATTCAAACAACGAGGCTACAGCGGGATCAATTTCACCAAAACACCCGACCCATTCATCGTTGACAATCAACTTCGCTCCACGTCCGGCTAACCAAGGCCCGTCGTTGGCTTCAAGTGGTTCAGCATGCCAAGACGTGATTCCTAAATCGTTGCACAATGCTTGGATGCGACCACGTACGGATGCAAAACCACCTGAACGCTCAGCCATGATAAAGGCCAATCTGTCCGTATTTCGGTGGTTACGCACGACCGTACCCAATTCATAGACGCCTTGAGGCAATTCATGATGGCGGTTGGTTGCCAACAAACGCAGTAATCCAGGGAGTAAATGCTGGCGCAGCATTGTGTGGTCAATGGTGATTGGATTGGTAATGCTGGTGACATCATGATTGCTTTGCCATCGCATGTTGTGAAATTGGTCGTTTTCGTTTGAGAGCGTCAGGGATTGGATTTGCATCAGTCCCAACCCCTGCATCGATTCTCGTAGCCTGCGGCGCATGTTGTGATCGCCACGAGGTTGTGCCGTCAACTGTGCTTTGGGAATATCTTCTCCAAGGTCCTCGTATCCGTGGCCGATGGCCAACTCTTCCACCAAGTCTACGGGATGGAGAATGTCAAACCTCCATCGGGGCATCGTGAATTCAAGAATTGCTTGGCCAGCAGAGGCTTGAGACATCCTTTCAGCCTTCTTTGGAGCGTCCGATGGAGCCATGCTTTTGCCGTTGAACCGCCCACCCATTCGATTGATAGCATGTTGCAATTCTTCATCACTGAACGAACGTCCCAGAAGATTCACAACCAATTCCTCGGGCACATGATGAACGACGCCTTCCCCAACAGGTGTTTGAATCGTCTCGCCGTGACATGTTGTAACCTCAACGGAATACACGCTCCCCCCACGTTCTTGAAGTTGTAAACAGACCAGCATAAGTGCTGCTTCGCAGGCTCTTTCATCCCAACCAGTCACGTCAATGAAGAACTCCTTTGTGCCTTGGTGGACTGTGGTGTGGCGTCCGTTGATGATTGGGGGGAACGAGAGGACAGCGTCACTTCCATCAAGAATCAATGGATATGTGTCCATGTCCTTGAGCAGGTGAGCATAATCAATTCCCTTCGGGTGTTGCTCAAGGATCGCATCAATTGGCATGGGCGAGGTTTCACCCAGTGGTGTAAACTCGGTGGTTCCGGGAACTGCTACTACACGGAAAGGGGCCTGCAGAGATGATAGGTCGTGCACGCCAATGGATGCCCGTTTGCGTCCTCGCCCGAGAGCGAAGTGGAGTTTTTCTTGGTGGTCCATCAAGGATTTGATGAACTCGTCCATTTCTTCTTCCCCACCATGGATTTCAACTCCCTTAACAATCGCTCCTAGGATAACAGGGCGAATCTCTGACAAACGCGAATCTACCGCAACGGTGATGCCGCTTTCGCTGACCTTCATGTCGGGAGTAGCCTCCGTTCCATGGAGGAAGGGTCGAAGTGCATGTGTGAGTGTTTCACCGCTTAGCAAATCCGGTCGGTCAGGAAATATTTCGATATCCAACGTCTCTTCATCGCACCGATCAATGTCGGTGCCCATCAACGGTAATTGGTCACCCATCAATTCAACATCGTGCGTCAAGCCATGCTGGCTGAGCAGATGACGCAAGAGAGATTGTTGAACTGAAATAGTTGGCATGTTCGTTCACCTATCGTGCAAACCAATGGGGAAGTGGACGGCCATATCCTGCAAGGCGAAGGCCGCTTACCGCAGCCGTTTCATGGTCCAATGCCCTGAGGTGCTTGCGGTCGAGCATGTCAATGCTGCTCAAACCAATACGCCGTAATTCATTTGAGAGGTCACCTTGTGTACCCTGCAGCCAAAAAGCAATGTGCTGTGTTTCGACCATGGGCGTTTCACAGGACACAATGTTGATTCCAGACCCAACCAATACGGCGAGTTCGTGGGCATTTGCAGCGAAACCGAGCATCAGCCCTGTTTGAATTTCTTGACCTGAAAGGTGGGCTTTTGCAGAGCGTCCCATCATCGGAAGTGATGCTGCCTCGGAGAGTCCTGAACCGTCTTCAATTCTCGCCATTGCGACATCAATTTGGTGATAGGCAGCTCTTTCGTGGAGCGATTGAATGCGACTGATGCCATCGATGAACATGACGGGGACGTTGGATTTGGCAATGGCTCGTAGGGCTACCAGCAATCCATCCATGTGTTCTGCATTCATCGAAGGGAGGCGTTCCATATCAATTGCAAAACCACCGGCCTGTGGTAAATCTTCAGCGACCGTCAACAGATTTGTTGGCTGTATCATCAACAGGTCAACAGCCCTTGGTTGTTGTTCAACCAAGGCAGGATGGCGGCTGAGGATCGTACTCAATCCATCACCATCACTTTTTCCAGCCAACATGGTTGAACCCTGTTCGAGCATTGGCAGGAGAGGCAAGGGAAGAGCAAGTGACTGGACGTGTTCTTTGATACCGACAAGGGCGACCGTGTCAACGGTTGCGTAGGGAGGGAGTCGGTTTTCTTCGTCATTGAGCAATCCAATTTGACTGAGGTCGCCAGATGAAACGGCGAATCCCACGCTTTCAATCCTCATCTCCTCTTGCGGTGTAAGACAAACTGCATCACTGGGAACATGCAAACTTTCATCGTCAAGAAGAACGTTGATTTCAGTCACTTCATTCTTCTTGAGAGGACGTAATACTACTCCGGGAGGCGGAGTGGGGCATCTTCCGTTGATGATAATTCGTCCTCCAGTCATTCCCGCTCCAGGGTCGGGTCCAACATCTCCGTGAATTACAATGACTCCGTCGCTCATTCCTCCACCGATTCGTGGGCCTGCTGCGCCTCGTATGACGAGGACACCGCCAGCCATCATTGCACCTGAATCACTGCCGCAACCATCGAGAATCGTGATGGTTCCAGATTTCATCATGTAGCCTGCGAAATCTCCCGCCATGCGTTCGCAAACGATGGCCGTCCCTTGGTTGGCAGCTCCGAGAAAACTTCCAGCATCACCCTGGAGAGTGAAGGACCCACCTTTTCCGAAAGCAGCAACCCATGAACCCAGAACACCGAGTGCCCGAATGCGTGCGCCGTCGGGGAGTGCGGGGCATAAACCGAGTTCACCGTTTTTGGGAACGGGGTCGCCAGCATTGGTCCAACCAATGCGCAGGATGGCGTTTTGATCGGCTGCTGCTTGCAAGCGTGGACCCAGTTTTTCGTTGATGTTCATTGAACGAGCAACAACCTCAGAGACATCCGCCATAACACTTCCTTGCACCGCATGCACAAATATCCTGCTATGGTTCTTGTCGGCAAGAGGTATTTTGGATGGTGGACGCTCATCCACGGCTTCGTAAAGAAAAGAAGTGTTTATTGAGGTTCTTAGAGAGCACAGCATGGAGAGGGTCATGAGCATCAAGGTCGCCATTAACGGATACGGGACAATCGGAAAGCGTGTGGCAGATGCTGTTGACGCACAGGATGACATGGAAATTATTGGCGTTACCAAAACGCGTCCTTCGTTCGGTTGCGACCTCGCTGTTCGCAAAGGATTCCCTCTGTATTGCACCTTCGATGAGCCTGAACGTATTGCTGCTTTCGCAGAGGCGGGTTATACCTGTCACGGCGGGCTAAGTGATTTACTCGCAGTAGCCGACATTGTCGTCGACTGCTCACCGGGTAAAGTTGGTGCTGCGAACAAAGAGACCTACGTCAACGCAGGCGTGAAGTACATTTTCCAGGGCGGTGAAAAGCATGCTATGGCTGGAATGTCCTATACTTCATCAGCCAATCATGCCGAGAACATGAATGCAGCAGGCACTCGCGTGGTGTCATGCAACACAACGGGACTTTCACGAACGCTTGTTCCACTCTACGAGCACTGCGGTTCTCTGAAGGTTGAATGTACCATGATTCGTCGTGCTGCAGACCCGGGCGATTCTGCCAAAGGACCAATTAACGCTATCAAACCAGTACTCAAAGTGCCTTCACATCATGGCCCAGACGTGATGACGGTCAAGCCTGAAATTGAAATCAATTCAATGGCTGTTGCAGTTCCAACCACGCTCATGCACTGCCACTCCATCGTGGCCACCCTCCCAGAGGGTCATGGTTTGACCACCGAAAGCGTTCTCGATCTTTGGTCGAACGAACCTCGTATCATCATCATGAACGGACAGGAAACAAACATCACGACGACGGCTGAAGTCATGGAATATGCTCGTGACATTGGTAGGAAATGGGGTGACCTCCACGAAATTTTCGTTTGGGAAGATGGAGTAAAACTTGACGGTAATACCCTGTATTACTTCCAAGCAATTCATCAGGAATCCGATGTAATCCCCGAAAATGTTGACGCAATTCGGGCGCTAACGGGGATTGAGTCCGACTGGAGAGCCTCGGTTGAAAAAACCGATGCTGCTATCTTCGCCTACAACGGATTGTAAGCACACCGATGAGGTGTATTCAAAAGTGGGGTGGAAGTCCCCATGATATGCGTTCACGAGTAACTCTTCTGTTCGTACTCCTTCTCTTTGTTTTAACGCCGCTTTCTCAGGCGATTAATTCCACAGTATCTGCCTCTCATCTTGACCAAGAAGAACAACCCGAAATGATGGCTGTTCAGGCACTCTCAGACGAAGAGCAATTGCAACTGGCCGCAGATCATTGGAGTGAAATGCCGAACGCTCAAATGATTTCTATTGAGTTGAAAGATGCCTCTGGCATGCTCCATTTGGCTGCAGGGAGTTTTGATCCCACCCAAACAAAGGGCCCCGATGTCGCTTCAAGTCTGCGTCGTTCAGACGATGCAGCCCATACTGGTTTGGCTATGCTCCAACTTCATGATTCAAACGGACAAGTCCTTTCAGACCTCGTTGCTGAATACGGCCTCAAGGTCCTCGATGCGCTCCATGACGAAGGTTGGCTCGTACGACTTCCCAATGCACCCACCTCTACCATTCAAACTCTCAACGAAGACGAACGTGTTCGGTGGGTAGGCCATCAACAGCCGGGATGGCGGCTCGCACCAGAATTGTTGACCTTCACGGAAGCGGACCAGTATATTTCGATGATTCCCTCATCTGACTTGGGCTTGGGTGGTTACGGAGATTTAGCAACCGACCTTGTCCGTTACGGCGCCGTGGAAGCATGGTGTGATGAGTGGAGTTGTCAATCTCTCGTAACATCTCAATCCTACATTGAATTCATCCGCAACATTGCTCATGATGGACGTATTATCTGGAGTGAACTCGCCATGGAACTACGAGTACACAATGCAATTGCCTGGTCACTCTCAGGTGTTCAAAGCGTTGAGGACAATGCAGCGTTCACCCTTGATGGCTCAGGAGAGATGATTGCTATTTCGGATACGGGGTTGGATCAAAACCACCCTGATTTGGTGGGGCGTGTCGCCGCCACATACACCCAGTTTGGACTTGATACCTCCCCCGCTGATAGCAATGCAGGGCACGGCACGCACGTTGCGGTCACTGTGCTCGGTGATGGTTCGGGCGATTCCTCTGCCCGAGGCATTGCGCCCGAAGCCAACCTGGTCATGTACGCTCTCGAGCACGACCCAACTGGTGTCTTTGGACGAATCGGCTCAATCTACGACTTGCTCAGGGATGCTGAGCAAATGACGGCACGGATCGCAGTGAATGCGTGGGGTTTGAATGGGAATTACGGTCAGTACTCGGCTGATGCCCGTTCAGTTGACGTTTTCGTTAACGACCGTCAGGACGTAACCCCCATTTTTTCAGTTGGTGACCGTGGTACCTCGGGAGCCTCTCAAGTTACTTCTCCTGGAACTGCGAAGAACGTCATCGCCATCGGGGCATCAACCACTGGCATGTCTGGAACCGCTCAAGCGGGGGCAGTTGCAAATTTCTCATCCCAAGGGCCGAGTCTTGATGGGCGCATCAAGCCGGACCTTGTTGCCCCTGGAGTTGGTATTTGTTCTGGTCTGGCAGAAGAAGCTCAAAGTCCAGCAGGTCCAGATTGCCTCACAGGGTCCCATGCAGGCGGCAATGCCTACTACATGTCCCTCTCAGGTACATCTCAGGCCACGGCAGTTGCGTCGGGTGTCGCTGCGCTTACCCGTGAATTCATTCGAGAGCAGGTGGGAGTTAGCTCTCCGTCCAGTGCCTTGGTTAAAGCAGCCATGATAAACGGGGCAACCGATTTGGGGACACCAGACATACCGAACAATCTCGAGGGTTGGGGCCAGATTGATCTCGAACGTACCGTGATGCCAACGGACGGAACGACAACTTTGGACACCTTCTTTGATGACAACAAACCACTTGAATCTGGTTTTGGTTTACTTTATTCTTTCTCACTTGACCCGTCCCACGGCATTGATATCACCCTCGCTTGGACCGATGAAGCAGGCAGTGCGAACGCACCCGGTAACCAAAAGCGATTGGTCAATGACCTTGATTTGGTACTTATCGATCCGTCCGGCACCCAATGGCTCGGCAATCAATTTTCACAAGGTTTCTCCGTGATTGGTGGTTCTGCTGACGAAACCAACAATGTCGAACGCATTCGTATCGCATCAGGTGCGCTCCCATCCTCTCAAGGACAGTGGATCGTCCAAGTCCTCCACAGAGGTGGGACCACTCAAAACTTTGGTCTTGTGATGGCAGCCGCTGCGACTCCAACTCCACAAGCCGATTTGGTGGTGTTTGACGGAAGTATTCTCACCTCTTCTGTCAATCCGCTTAAGGACGACCTCATTTCCATTCGTCTTGCTTGGGTAAACCAAGGAACCAGCACGTCCGGTGATTTTGACATCATCTTAGAAGACACCACAACACAACAAACGCTGGCAACTTCCACACGGTCAGCCCTCGCTCCTGGAATGATCGATTCCTATACCATCTTCCACCAATTCACGACCACAGGCATCCATTCGCTTCGTTTGGCGATTGATACTGGGAATCAAGTCCCAGAAATGAACGATGCATCCAGTGGGACGGACAACAATATCTGGGAACAAGATGTGGAGGTCACTGCTCTAGGGGTTCGAGTGGTCATTGCCAACGCAGACGGGACTGTTCCTGAAACAGCCGAAGAACGGTCCAACAACGCAGTCATCAATTTGGACGTGCGCAATGATTCTGGAATTGACCTTCCTCTCGTGATTCTTCACGAGGGTACGGGAAACCAATCGGTTTTGCTCTCTTCTTCCATGGTTCAAATTCCAGCTCCCGGAAGAGAAAATTTCTTCTTGCCAAGCGCCGATCTATGGTCCAGAAATTTTGATGAAACGCCCAATTTTGTTCTGACTGGCCAAGGTACGAATGACGCCAATAAAAGCATTAATCTACGCCTGGAAGATTTGGATGCAGACCTCACAACGAACCCAGAAAACCCTCGGTATGTGCGTGCAGGAACCTATGTTGTTGAACTCACAGCAAGGTACGAATTCCAGCCTACTGTCACGCATACTCAACGTGTCACCATCAATGTTGAACAAATTGATCAAGTCCAAGTGGTAACGGCTGGAAGCAGTGGATTATCTGCAAAACCAGGGAGCTCAAGTTTCTTTTCAATTTCAGTGCGAAATACAGGGAATGCTCCGGCCCAATACAGTATTGATTGCGTATCTGAACAACGGTGGCAATTGATGCTCGGCGGCTCAAACTCGTCCCAATTGGACTTTGAACCGCTCAATATTCTCGAGTACCTACCGATGTCAATTCGCATTATTGTTCCTCTTGTTGCAAATGGAGTCCCTGCAGCGGGTGATACTGACCAAGTTACCTGTTATGTCACATCCTTGACCGACCCTACGATGAATTTCACCGAAACAGTGACCATTGAAGTCTTACCTCAGGAATCCTTTGATGTGAACCTTCTTGACGATGAAGGCCCAGTGGGTCCCTCTCAACTGGCAGACGATATCTCTGTGGATAGCGGGCAACAGGTCCATCTGAATGTTTCAGTAGAAAATACTGGAAACATCGCAGTCGATTTAGAGGTCTCAGTTCTGCCAGACAACCCACAATGGGCTATGGAAGTTCGGTATGACACGCAAAAGGATTCACGAAAAGTCACTCTTTCATTGGCCCCGGGCATGACCACAACGGTCGAGTTGGTCTTCGCAGTTCCACTCACTGCGGAAGAAGGTGACTCAAATACCTACACCATACGAACGGAGCGATCCAACCAAAACTTCATCCAAAACATCACGAAATTGATTGTCCGTGATGAATTGGGGATCACACTCACTCCTCCCTCCGACTCAATCATTGAAGTGTCAATCGGTGATGTCTATTCATACGGTGAATTCGTCGTAAAGAATACAGGGAATACCGACTTAACCCTCAATTGGACTCACGGATTGGCTCTTGATGGATGGGAAGTTGGTTTCGCCAACCCGTCGCTCTACCTTGAACCACGAGAAGAAAAAGTGGTTCGCTTTGGCCTTATTCCTCCAGCACAAGAGCAAGTGTCTCAGAATGCATTTGAAATTTTAATTGCAGTAGAAGGGTCCAATGCTGGAAGGGTTGTTGAATCCAGTCAGATGATGACCATTGCAGTTGTTGAATCCTCCTTTGCGAACATCACCATTGAAACTGAAAGCGAGCAGCCATTGCGTGGTATTTCTCGTCAGGACGGCCGTTCTCTCACGCTTGTTGTTCGCAACGATGGCAACATTCCATTGAATGCAGAACTCACTGGGGTTCTGTTGGGCAAGGATGAGATGATTCGTAGTGATTGGGACCTTGACCTCAGTATGACAACCATCAGTGATTTGTCGGTTGGGGACTCGGTTGACCTCGTCATCACGCTCATGCCATCTGAATCTGTCAGTCGTTCGATGGTACAATTCCATCTCAAAATCACGGTGGGTGCAACCGTCGTTGCATCACAAACAATTGATGTCAGCGTAGAAACTGCCACAGGTGACGGAGGTTTGTTCAGCATACTTCCTCCCGCAGTAAGTTTTGGACTTGTCACTGTTGCACTCATCGGCTTGGTCGTGATTGGCCGTCGTATGAAAAAATCAGGTGAATTGGGTGATGATGGATTGGAATTGGTAGCGCCAAATACCCATGTCAATCCAGACCTTCTCGATGAACGCCGGAATAATGCGCTCGATTTGGGCAATTCAGTTGACGACTTGACCAGCGGTGAAGTCAGTGACGACGAGATTGCGCAGGCCATCATGCAATCAATGGATCTTCCAGCCCTTCCTGCTCAAGTTCCCTCGGGCTTACCTCCTGCAGGATTGCCTCCGCGTAGAGCCGCTTCCGCCCCGCTGCCAATGGGCCTTCCACCAGCAGGCATGCCTCCCGTTGCTAAACAGTTGCCCGCCTTGCCACAAGCCCTTCCAACTGCACCAGCGGTGCAGACTGGTCCGCCCCTACCGCCCGGTGGCTTACCGTCCGGGTGGACTGCCGAACAATGGCAGCATTATGGCCATGAATGGCTCAAGCGACAAGGCTGAAACCGTGTCAACGTTGAAAGGGTGGAGTGCGCACCCTAATCCATGGGCAGTATCGTTCTCTTTGGACCTCCTGGGGCTGGCAAAGGTACTCAGGCACAACGAATTATGGAATACACTCACCTCCCGCAGGTCTCAACCGGTGACATGCTACGTGCTGCTGTCAAAGCGGGTACAGCCATTGGTCTCGAAGCAAAATCCTACATGGACCGAGGAGCCCTTGTTCCCGACGATGTGATTCTTGGTCTCATCAAAGAGCGAATCGAAGAAGATGATGCGGCCAACGGCGTGATGTTCGACGGCTTCCCTCGTACCATTCCACAAGCGGAAGCGCTCAGTCAACTTACAGAGATTACACATGTTTTAGCCATTGATGTCCCTGATGAGCGAATTGTTGAACGAATCTGTGGGCGTTCAACCTGCGGGACTTGTGGGACTGTCTTCCATGACGTGTTCAACCCGGTGCCAGAAGACGGCTGTGGGTGCAGCCAATACGTCGAGAAACGACGTGCAGATGACACAGAATCAACTGTCTTGACACGCCTCGGAGCATATCACGAGCAGACCTCTCCACTCGCATCATGGTACGAAGAGCGTGGTTTATTCCACCGAGTTGACGGTGACCGTGCAATTGATGAAATCACGACCGATCTTCTCAACGTACTTCAGTGAGGCATTCAAATGGGTCGCCGAAAGCAACGTCGTTCACGCCAACAGCGTGGGGAAAAGGCACGAGAGGCCCAGTCCCATTTGACGGCGATTCTCATGAGCCCCCTTGATCATCCTCGCGATGTTGTAGAATCTGCAGCAGTTCATCTTTCCAAAGTGTCGCAGCGGCATCGCCTATCACTTCCCTCAAACGTGCGCTCACGGGTTTGCCGAAAGTGCTGGGGATCCAATAGTTTCACATCTCAATTCCGCGTTCGAGTCAAGGCAGGGCAGCGGATTCACACCTGTCTGCGCTGCGGAACCATTCGACGGTACGGGGCTGGTCCAAAAGCACATCGAATTGCTCGTGTAACTGGAGGGGTGAATGAATGACAACAATTCCATCACACATTATGCAGGAGGCTAAATCACGGGATTTCCGACCCAGCGTCCGTATCGGCAAATCGGGTCTCAGCGAGACGGTTATGGATGAAATACGTCAGCAATTGCGTTCGCGCTCTCTGGTCAAGGTCAAAGTCAACAAAGGCCTTTTTGAACGTGAGCAACGTTCGGCAGTCTGGGCTCAAATCGCAGAACAAAGCGACTCCACACTGGTCTTGCAGCGTGGGAACATTGGCGTATTGTGGCGAAGTTAAATCTTCGGGACGCAAAGGGTCAAAGAGTGGCCACTGGTGGCTTAATCACTGAGGTCACACCATGAACTCTCACCTTTTTACAAATCGTAGTCGACAGATTTCCTTTCTACTGCTTATTTTTGTTGGCTTCATGCTCCTCTCAGGATACACCCAAGCAGCTGGCGGCGGAGGTGTCGGCATTGAGGTCCACATCAAAGACGGCTTGGAAACACAGGCCATATGGGTTGGTCTCGCCATTCTCTTTGGTGTTTACACGTTAATTATTTTTGAATGGGTCCATCGAACCCTCGCTGCTGCAGTAGGTGGACTTCTCGCAGTCCTAGCATTGAATTATTACGCCGTTGAAGATACCTTCACGCTTGCTGAAATTACGACCATGATCGACTGGGAAACCATTGGGCTTTTACTGGGAATGATGGTGATGGTTGGTATTCTCTCTAACACAGGAGTGTTCGAATACTTCGCAGTTCTTTCGTATAAGAAAAGTGGCGGTTCAATTTGGACGCTGGTCGTCATTCTCTGTTCAGTGACTGCAGTTCTTTCGGCATTTTTAGACAATGTCACAACCATGCTTCTGTTGACGCCAGTGACCATCCAACTTGCCAAGGTTCTGGACATCAAACCGATACCCCTGTTAATTTCGGAAGTCTTGTTCTCGAATATTGGTGGTGCAGCAACGATGATTGGCGATCCTCCAAACATCATGATTGGCTCGGGCCTCTCTGCTAGCAAGATCGCTGAGGCTGAGGGCGGTAAATACGTTGATCCAACCTACAACGGAGGCGCTGGTATTGATTTGGCTCAGTACGGCGTGACTTTCAACGATTTCATCATTGAAATGGCACCGGGAATCTTCATGTGCATCGTGCCATCGTTCATGTTTTTGAAGTGGTTTTACGCTGATGAATTTTCTGGGACACGAATTCGTGACATCGCTGAACTTGAGGCAAAGTATGGTATCAAAGACCCAGCAATGCTCAAAGTTGCAGGTGTGATCCTTGCGCTGGTCATCATCAATTTCTTTGCCCACCCCATCACTCACATCGCTGTTTCTTGGATTGCTTTGGTTGGTGCTGTGGTCATGCTCCTGGCAACTGACCGGCACGATATCGAGGAGCCGCTCCATCACGTTGAATGGACCACTCTTCTCTTCTTTGCTGGACTCTTCGTGCTCGTGCACTCTCTGCAGGAAATCGGCGTGATTGCCTTCATTGGAGAATACGTAGAAAAGGCGATTCAATTCTTCGGTAGCGATACAGGGGACGGTCAAACTGTGCGCCTTGCAGCCGCCATTCTCATCGTCTTGTGGGTTTCTGCAGTTGCATCTGCCTTCATTGACAACATCCCTTACACCGCAACCATGATTCCAATCGTGTTGCAAATCTCATACAATCTCGGCGAGTACCTTCTCACTCCGCTCATTTGGGCGTTGGCCTTTGGAGCCTGTCTTGGAGGAAACGGTACACTCATCGGTGCCTCTGCGAATGTAGTTACGGCTGGAATGTCCGAGGATGCTGGATACCCTATATCCTTCAACGAATTTTTCAGAGCTGGATTCCCGATTATGATCATCACGACCTTCATTGTATCGTTGTACATGTTGTTGGTATTCGTCGTCGGTGCAGATGGTGGTGCCAACTTCGTCAAACTCATCCTCATCGGTGTGACATCGTTGAGCATCATCGGGCAGTTGGCACGTGGACGGAGCAAAGGAAAGTCCTTTTCAGAAGCCCTTGTCGACGACGAGATGGACGGCCTTGCTGAAATGGTCACCGATGTCAAATCCAAAACGGCTCAATTGCTTCGTGGCGAAGAAGAATAAGCCACAATCACATGGGCGTTGAGTTCAAGTCCTTTGGCGACAACGGTTGGCTGAGGCAGAGCCATGTTTGAATGCAGAGTCTGCGGTTTGCTTTCCCTCCGGGGAACATCATGCCCGGCCTGCGGGAGCCAACATCGTGACGATCTGTCAACCACGTTGGAGTCCGAAGAAATTCTTCCCACTGATGTTCCAGGATTGGATGACGCTGCAGAATCTTGGTATGAGTTGGAAGGAATTGAACCCCCAACGCCAGAGGAGAGCGAACAACAGTCCAGTGATTCCAGTAGCCTGCCCTTTGGCTTCCAGGGCGAATCCAATGTTTACGCTTCGAATTTACCGTTCGGTATTGGTAGTTTTGCAGAAGGCATACCCTTTGATTCTGCGGGAGCCGATGAAGACCGATTTCCACTCACTTCGCAACCCGACAAGTCACATCCTGCTGAAACGGCTCGGGTCGCTCAAGCAGACCAACATGCTCCTACCCCTGTGGCTGCAATACCGTTAGAACCTGCTCCAGCGCCTCCAGTCCCTTCAGTGCCAGTGCAACCTGCTCCAGCGCCTCCTGTCCCTTCAGTGCCAGTGCAACCTGCTCCAGCGCCCATCCCTGTCTCGAGGCCTTCGCAGTCACCACTGCCTGC
>Ga0222715_10000384_pt1 | contig 44087 bp, 64 predicted proteins | sample C33_9DmetaG_FD_165056 | JGI IMG/M metagenome (GOLD analysis project Ga0222715, IMG submission 165056) | Estuarine water microbial communities from San Francisco Bay, California, United States - C33_9D | ecosystem: Environmental > Aquatic > Marine > Unclassified | place: USA: California...
TCAGTTTACTGAACAAGTACAGGCTGCTCAAGCTACTCCTTCTGATAAAGCTACTATACAAGGTCAGCTAACAGAGTTAATGGATGACTTTGAAGGTGGTAAAACTCCTGCATGGGCCGCAGGTGCTATGCGTAAAGCTACACAGGCTATGGCTGCTCGTGGCTTAGGCTCATCTAGCTTGGCAGGACAGGCTGTTATTCAAGCAACTATGGAAGCTGCTCTTCCTATTGCACAAGCAGATGCTTCTGTTCAGGCACAATTTGAATCACAAAACTTGTCAAACAGACAGCAACGTGCTATACTAGCTGCACAGCAAAGAGCAGAGTTTCTGAACATTGAGTTTACTCAAGACTTCCAAGCAAGAGTACAGAACTCAGCACGTATTGCTGACATAGCCAATATGAACTTTACTGCGGAACAACAAGTAGCTCTTGAGAATAGTCGTGCCGCCAACACTATGAACCTTAATAACTTGTCCAATAGACAAGGGGTAGTTATGGCAGAAGCTGCTGCCTTAGCTCAAATGGATATGGCTAACTTAAGTAATCGTCAGCAAGCTGCTGTAATGAACGCACAAAACTTTATGCAGACAGACATGGCTAACTTGTCTAACAGACAGCAGACGGAGACACTTAAAGCACAACAGCGTGTTCAGTCTTTGTTTACTGACCAAGCTGCAGAAAATGCTTCTCGTCAATTCAATGCCTCTTCGCAAAATCAAACTGACCAATTCTTTGCTAACTTAGCTAACAATGTATCACAGTTTAATACCGCACAGGCAAATGGGCAGGCACAGTTTAATGCCGGACAAGCTAATGTAATGGAAAAGTTTAATGCTGAAATAAATAATCAGCGTGACCAATTCAATGCTCAGAACCAAGTGGTTATTGCTCAGAGTAATGCACAGTGGCGTAGGCAGTTAGCTACAGCAGATACAGCAGCAATTAATCGTGCTAACGAAGTCAATGCACAGAGTGTGCTTAATGTATCTAATCAAGCGTATGCGAACATGTGGCAGATGTATGGTGACACAATGGAATGGGCATGGACTTCAGCGGAAAACTCACAAGACCGTGTTAGTGCTATGGCTATTGCACAAGTAGATGCCGCTATGCGTGAGAGAGTTGCCGGTGAACAAGCCTCGACAGCAGCGGGTAGTGCTATTGGTAACTTAATTGGAACACTCGCTACTGCTTACATGGGTTCAGCAAAATTCGGGAAATAAACAACATAGGAAAGTAAACACACATGTTAGATAAATCAAATCCTGCAGCAGCAGCATACTTGCGTATGGACATTGAGAACATGCCTGAAGATAAGCCAGAAGAAAAAAACACAGGCTTACTACGTAAACCTTCCAGTGCTAAGTCTTCTAGTCTAGACTTAAATAATCCTGCTGTGCGTGTTGCAAAACAAATGCAAGTTATTAGAAATAATAGGAATGAAATTAATGAAAAAAAACGGTTAGAAGAAGAAGCAAAAGCACAATTAGAGCGACAATCACAAAACGTTACACCATCACCTTATGGTGAACTTAACAAAGATGACCCAACGTCATATCGCTCTGACGGTTCTATGAAGGGGTGGGGTTTCTTTGGCCCTATAGCTAATGAAGTTAATGGGGGTGGCCCTTCTACTGAGATAACTGTAGGAGTGGAAATAGACGGAAAAGAGATGGAGATACCCTCTATGTCTGAAAGTCTTACAAAAGACCAGCTTGACAGGCTTTTATCACTTGACCTCAAAAAAGATAGCGTTCCAATGGATATTGTTAGAACAGCACAGAAAGACGCAGTGCGTAGGCTCAAGGCGGGGTTACCTGTTTTTGCCACGAAAGAAGAAGAAGGTAAAACCCCGAGGCCCCAACATCCTAACAATCTTAATAGGTGATGACTTTGAAAAATCAAATTAGAAAATATAGGAATGAAATTAATGGCACTTCTGACTAATGAACCAAGCTTTGACCGCCCCATTCCGGGACAATCTCTTACTGCAGAACTAGGCGGTAGACCGTGGCAAAGTCCACCTCAGTATAGTACTATAGATGAGGTAATGGATTTTTATATGGAGCGCATGTCTGCAGAAGAGTTTATGTTACAAGCTGTAGATATACTAGAAATGGGTGTGCCCGTAACAACATTAGCTAATACAATTCAAATGGCAAATGTTATGGAAGGTGTACACACTATTGATACCGGTATGCTTGCTATTCCAGTAATAATGGAAATGCTTATGATGCTTGGCGATAGTGCAAAGATAGAATATGATACAGGCTTAGAAGATAAAAATCCTAAGACTAGAGGTACGCTGCTTGCAAAATTTGCTACACAGTATAAAGATGTATTAGATGAAACTGATTTAGAATCTGTTATGGCAGATGAAGAAGTTGAAGAAGACGTACAAGAAGAAGTTAAAGAAGAGCCTTCTGGCTTGATGTCAAGGAGAGACTAATGGGAATATTTAGTGGTGGATTTGGTGCAGGTTTAGCAGGGGGTTTAGCTACATCTGTAAGTAAATCATTGACAGATGCAATGGATAGACGAGAAGAAGAGCTATCTAAGGCTAGAGTGTTTTGGCAAACTAGGCAGGCACAGAAGCAAGACCAAGTTGATGCAGAAAACAAACGTATTAAATCTGCATATGAAACAATAACTAGAGAAATGGGTGGAGATGCAGCTAAAGGTTTAGCCGCTTATCAAGCTATTGGTGGTAATATTAACGATGTTGAAGGTTATCTTACTGAGTTAAAGTTGACGAAAGCGACTCAGAGCAACTATAGCCTACAGGATAAGCTAGATTTTGATAAGCTTAACTTAGGCGACTATGGTGACTTTACTTTCGACAAAGGTTTTGAAAGTATTAAATCAGAACTAACCGCACCGGACATTAATTACGTAGAAGCTCCTAGCTTACTTACCGCTATTGGTCTTGGTCAGGATACAGATAGAGTAGGTAAGTCATTACAGCAGCAGGTGGAACAATTAATTCCTACTTCTGAACGTACAGATGCAGGTATTGGAGCAGCTACAGTAACAGGTGACTTATACGAGGGAACCTATACAAGAGAAAAAGCTAAACGTGATGCACAAGCTAAAACTTTCCAAGAAAATATTATAAGAATCACATCTGAACTTGCAGAGTTAGAAAATGGAACGCCAGAATACGTTAAAAAAGATGAAGAGTTAACGCTTGCATATGAGGCAGTAAGGAAATACAATAGCCTTTCATCTAAGGTTGATGAAGACAAAGCTACCGTGAATAATCTAACAACTAGTTTTAATAATTTATTAAAAAATACAGATGCAATGATTTCATATGATAACGGAACAGCTACTTATAAGGGGGAGACTTATAATAAAGCACCCTTAGAAGATAAGGAGGGCAAAGTTACACGAGTATCCGGAGAAACGCTAAGAAATTCTGAGCATTTTAAGGCAGCTAAAGACTACGTAAGACAAAACATAGACTTTGATGACGAGGGTAATGTTACACACACACCAGATAGTGTGCAGGGTACTTTCTTAAAGCAAAACCCTCTTGCAAGAAAGGCAGTTGAAGCTGTACAAGAAGAAAAAAGACAGGCTAATCAACAAGCAGCAGGCACAGGTACAGGCACAGGAGAAGGTACAGGAGAAGGTACAGGCGAAGGAACAGGCACAGGCGAAGGTACAGGCGAAGGTACAGGCGAAGGTACAGGCGAAGGTACAGGCACAGGCGAAGGTACAGGTACAGGCACAGGTGAAGGTACAGATGAAGATAAAGAAGCCCGTGCAAAAGAAGAGTATGAAGCTATAAGAAGAGACCCAGTTAAGTATTTAGAAAATTACATGTCTGATTTTGGAAGAACACCAGATGAAGAAAAGAAAGAATACATACTGACAGTGATGACAAGAAAGAATAAGGAAGATAATCCGGGTTCACCCGACTATTATCACAGAATGGATGCAGAAAATACTTACGCTAAGATGTACGAATCTACTGCGTATAAAGAAGCTTTGCAAAAAGAATTTGATAGTCTTTCTCCTAGTGAACGAACCGATAAGGCAAGGGATTATGAAAGAAGAGGAGTAGACGTAGGGCATTTAGCCAAACCAAAAAATAAAAACTCTCTTTTTAAAGCATACGAAAAATAATAATAGAGCACCTTAATATGCAAGATACTAAACTGCCAACCGAAACTCGTAAGCGTTCGATAGATGATATTGATACTTCTTACTTTGGTGAACGCTCTGAGACTCCTTCTACTTTTGAGATGGAAGACACAGGTGACGATGCTAGTGTTTCTTTTCAATCGCTAGCAGACGATGACCAATACATGTTTAGACTTCGTAAGTATGGCGAAGATAATCCTAACAGTATGGGTTCTCAACAAGAAAATGAATCTAACTACGATTATGTTAGGCGTTTTTTGCATCATACAAGAGAGTTTGAGTTTAATACAATTGACCTTGGTCAGCAAATAAACTACTTACGCACAGCAGATGAAAATAAACGAGAGAACTTTGGTTACTTGTACAATAAAATTGACAAGACTCCGGCTTTCTATGCGGATGGTGGCACAGGAACACTGAACGCTATTATAGAATTTGGTGGGGCTATTGCAACAGACCCATTTAGCTACCTTGGTTTTGGTTCTGGTTTTATTGCTAGACAGATGGCCTCTAAAGCTGTCGCACAAGCCTTTAAAGAAGGCGGCAAGAAAGCAGCAGCAAAAGAATTAAAAAAGTATGCTGTTAAGCAAAGTTTAAAGACAGGAGCAGGTAAGGTTGCTGCTGCAGGTCTCACTGCGGAAGCAGGTGTAGGTGTTGTTCAAGACTTAGGCGTACAGGAAGCAGAAAGACTTTCTAAAAAAGGAAGTATTGATGGCGAAGAAGTACCCGAAGGGTATGACTTTGTTCGTGCCGGGTTGACAGGTGTGTTTGGTCTTGGGCTAGGTGTATTAGGATACAAGGCATCTGGTGGTATTGGAATAGACGCTATTAGAAAAAGTGCTAAGGCACAAATGATAACCAGAAAGAAAGTTGAACAGGCTTATAAAAATCGTACCCGTAAAGAACAGGCAGAGCTAGCTCGTGAGTTAAGTGATGATGCTACTAAGGATACAGTCAATGGTATCTTTGATTTAAATGAAGGAAGACGAGTTCTTGACGAGTTAGGGGATAATAAAAATAAAGAATTGACAGATGTTGAATTTAATCTAGAGCTTATGAAACGGGTAGGTGGAGTTGTTACTAATGTTGTGTCCGACTTAGCTAGCACAGGTCAGCTAGGTAAAATGATAGACGAAGATACCAAGGCTATGGAAGTCATTGGTAAAGTTGTTATGGACAGACTTGATGCAGTTAAAGGCAAGTCAGCAAGAGACATTGAAGAAGCAACTAAAGACTTACTTACTGGGGAAGGTAACATTCTTGGTAAGCTTGACTTGGAAGACAAAGCTTTTGATGATGCACTAGATAGTGCTATATCTCGTGCCGGATTGACCGTAGAACAATTCGCTAATGCTATGGGAGCAACTTACTCTAATGCAGGTTCCTTCTTAAGTACTGCTAGTCAAGTTGGTAAGATTATGAAAAGGTTAGGAAGGCTTGACCCTGAACTGGAAAAGATTTTAAAACAAGCTTCTAGTGCAGACAAAGTTGCAGGGCCTATGTCTAAAACCGTAGACTTAATGAGAAGATTAGATAGAGAGAGACGGGCACTTATGGTGTCTCAGGTTGCTACCACTGTCCGTAACATAGCTACTGGTGCTGTCCGACTCACTATGGAAACAGCTTCCGATGCTATAGAGTCTGCTATTTACCAGTTTGGCCGTGGTGCAGAAGCCGCTACCACAGGTAACAAAGCAATAGGCAAGGGTAATATTGGCGATGTACTTCGAGATTCGTTTGGTAAGCTAAATAGATTAGCTCGTGTTACAAACACTCAATCTCTTGCTGATGATTTATTAAAGCACAATAGAAAGCTTGCCGGAAGAATAGACCGGACACTACAAGAAGTTTCTGATGATGAAACTCTTAGTGCCTTTTCACGACAAATGAATACTCTTAACGTAGCACAAGACCAATTCTTTAGAAAGGGTATCTTTGTTAATAGCATTGATAAAAAGCTAAGACGGGCAGGTATTATTGTAGATAACCCTGTCGGAGCTAACCAGTTTAAAAGTCTTGATGAATTTGTGGCAGCAGGCAAACAGCTTCCGTCTAAGGTAATGGCAGACTCTATTGAAGAGGCACTTGAATTTACCTTTACTAAGATGCCTGATGGCAATACTCTTGGTGCAAAGTTTATTAAGTTTACTGAGGCAGTAGGTCCCTTTGGTGGTCCTATTGGTACTGCAGCATTTCCATTCGCAAGGTTTATGGTTAATGCTATTAAGTTTCAGTATGACTTCTCCACTGTAAATCTTTTGGGAGGAATATACAGAGCTGCTTCGTCAAAACATTATAAAAAATTAGCAAACGCTGCTAAGACAGTAGAAGAAAAAGGCAAGCTAAATAAAGCAGCACTTGCTCAAATGAAAGAAGCTAGAGAGGATATAGCACAAGGAGTTGTGGGTACGGCAGCATTGGCTGCAGCCGTTAAGTACAGGCAAGAAAATCAAGATGTAAAGTTTTATGAATACCGTGCAGACGATGGTACGATAGGTGACTTACGTCCCTTCTTCCCACTAGCTCCTTATCTTGCCATTGCCGATGCAATAGTTAAGACAACCAATAAAAAGCAGTTTAATGTTAAAGAAGTTATTGCTACGGTAGCCGGAGTACAAGCACGTACTGGTACTAGCTCTTTCATATTAGAAAATTTTGGTGAAACTTTCATTGCTCCGTTACAAGAGGATGGAATAGGTACGCCTACATCAGAACGTGTAGCTGAGTTAATGGGTGGCTATCTAGGCTCACTAGTAGGTGGGTTCTTAACTCCGGCAAGACTTGTAAGGGACATACAAGCATCCTATGATACAGAGGCTGCAGTATTACGTGATGCCAAACCTACGAATGGAATAGGGACAGACGAAAGATTTTACTCTGCCCTCAAGAATGTAATTGTTAAGGACTTACCTGAGCTATCTAAGCAATTGCCTGCGTTAGAAAGTCCTACTCGTGAAGATGATATTTATCGTATGTCATCTATAGCCGGACAAATTGGTATGCCCCGTAAAGAAGCAGCTAGGAATACAGTTGAGAATGAAATAGCAAGACTAGGCATTGAACGATACACTTTAGGTGCTAAGACGGGGGACAAAACAGCAGATAGCTTTATGAATAAAAGGTTAGGTGCTATAATTGAAAAAGATATGGGTGAGTTTATTGAGTCTTCATATTATCAAGGACTACCTGATAGTAAAAAGAGAGCAGGCTTTAACAATAGACTTATAAAATACAGAGAAATGGCTGAACGGCTTGGTTCTTTCGATGCCACTAAAAAAGCAGCAAACAAAGGTGTAGGGTACACTTCATTTGATAGAGCAAAGTATGGTAGATTAACTAAGAATCAGACACGACTTGTTGATGAATACTATGTAGAAGAGTATGGCAAGTCTGTTCTGGAAATGGTCAAAGAAGAACCTGACACAAACCATTACCGTCTCGCCACAGAGTTAGGACGCTACTTAGATAAAATGTTCTAATACTTGCACTCCGTCAGGGACGGGTCATGTGTAAGCACTATCTCCTGTATCTCATAAGACATGTCTATCAAGTTAGTACACAGTTCTCTAATCTGTTTAAGGTTAGCTGTGCTAACATGCTTACCGTGATGTGCATAATGTTTTTGCTGTATCATCAATTCATGTATTTCTTTTAGCCTTAATATAGGAAGCATACTAGACTGTGGTGTCATTCCTTTATACTTGGTATGCAACCACTGGTCTAGCTCTTCCTGTAAGGAAACATATTCTTCTGCTCTACTCATACTAGCTAGCTTCCTTTTGCTCTTCTGCAAGATTTCCCTTATCTTTAAATGCTTTCACTACGTCAGATGAAAATAACTTCTGTAGGTTTAACAGATACATGCGAGAGGCATTGTGGTCCCCACCGGATACAGACCTCTTGTTATCTAGCCCACCAATGATACGCTTTAAACTATCTGTATTAAATACAAGCGTTGCAAATACATCCTCGCCTATACACAGGTTATGAAACCAGTAGTCAGACTCTGTGGCATTGATGCCGCTAGGTTTACCATACGACTCATACTCAATCGCAATGTTACCTGTGCGTTGCCACACATCCCTCTCTGATTTAACTTCAATCTTTTTATCCTGTAGCATGTCAGCTACAAGCTTCTCTCTTACCTTACCGTACTCAAGGTCAAGGTCAAACTTCTTTCGGTTAGCTACACTAGGCTCTAATTTATCCATGTTAATATTCCTTTCGGGTAAGATTAATTTGCAGTTAAGTCTACGACTTCACAAGTTCCGGCAGTACAGGCTAGCTCACGGCCACCTGATGTAGTATCTTCTTTCTCAAACTCTTGAAGCTTATTCCAATCAATTGCTTTAGGCATACTCTTCAGCATTGCTGTGTAATCTGCTTTGTCACAGTCCTGATAGGGTGCTTGCTTGTAAGTATGTTCACTGAATGGTAAGAAGCTAATGCCTGATACTTCATCGAAGTGTTCGTACGTCCATGCACCTACATCCATCCACTCGTCTTCCTTCACACTGATTGTAACAGAAGGTTTGTGTTCACACCAATGTCTTTGATAGGTTAGCCATAGGTTTAACTGTTCAATGGCAGTCATATCGGTACGACATACGGCACTGTTAGGTGACTTCATAGGAAAGCTAAAGACTGTAGTGCTATCCGGCTTCATTACATCAGGCTCAGACGGAATGCCTGCATCAATTAAGAACTGTGTTAGTGGGTCTTTATTATCACCACGTACAGTACGAATGTAATAAGGGTTATGTCTTGCATGAATACCTGATGCTGCATCTGTTAACTGAGATACTGTACCGGAAGGCTTGATGCATGTAATAGCAGTAGACTGATTGATACCTAGCTTCTTAGAGATACTAGCATTAACCTTCACTGATACCGCCTTAAGTTCCTCTAGCATTTCGGCTAAGTTAGCAGTGCGTACTTTATCTGCCATTAATTTATTGTCCATAATACCAGTAAGGGATACACCAAGTAGACGTTCTTCTTCAGTGTTGTTCTTCCATACCTTACGTAAGTATTTAAAGTCAGTCAGTGTTGCTTGGAATGTGCCAAGTGTAGTAGCCAATCCTACCTTACGTCTCAGTGTAGCTTCAGTGTCTGTATCACGTACTACTACCTCACTAAGGTTACAGAACTGGTATGGGCGTAGTATAATTTCACTACATGGATTGCATCCAAAGTCCCAACCGGCATCTCGTCTACCATTCTTAGCGGCCTGCTTCTGTGCAGACTGACGGTTAAAGATGCCACGTTCACCAGACTTACTGTCATACAAAGCCATCCACTCACGCATGAATGTACCCATCTCCGGCTTACCTTTATATGCTACACTATTGTTAGCCAAGGAACGCTGTCCTTCATACTCCCACCACTGTCCTGCCTTAGCATTACGCATTTGGTCATCGTTAAGATTAGACAAACTAATTAGTGCACTTCTACGTACCCCACCTACAACTACTACTTCCCCAATCTTACACATAATATCATGGCACTCAATTGGATATAGTCTACGTCCTGCAGCTTTGCGGAATACTTCAATACAGAAATCAAATAGCTCCACTAAAGGCTGAGGTCCAGAGGCACGGCCCCCAAATGTTTTAAGTCTAGCTCCTGCTTCACGTACCTCACTTGTATCCCACTTAGGAACTTGTCCTGTGTATAGCATAGCTATCAATTCTTTAAGTGACTTAGCCCAACCCGGACGACTGTCTCCTACTTTAATTACGGTATCTGTTTCATGGAAGTCTTCGTTTACGATAGGTAACTTCTCAATGTTATGTCTCTCAACACTAAAGCCCACACCTGTACCACACATTAGAATGTACATTGTTTCATCGAAGGCACGAGGACTATCTACCGGAACGTATGAACAATTGTATCCACCTACATGACAGCGGTCTAGTGCAGGCCCTGAAGTCATCAAGGCTCTCATACTAGGCATTACTTCTTGTGACAGCACCGCTTCTTCCAACTCGTTACGCAATGAACTTGTTAAGGTAAAGCTGTGCTTATCTTTTAAATGCTTTGTCATATAGTCAAAGTATCTAGATACAGTTTCTCCCCATGTTTCTCTGCGTTGCTCGTCTTCTTTCCACCTAGCGTAGCGAGAAAGAGCAATGAAGTTTTGATAGTCAGTAGGTAATGTATTGTTCATATATCTTACTCCGTAATTGTTCTTATATTTTTAATTTGAATACCTTCTACTTCGTGTATAAATTCTTTAAGTCCGTCTTCTAACTCTATGCCGAAGTCTCCATCTGCAGGAGTTTGATACTCCTCTGTGTCTACTTCTAGTGTAAGAAACATTTTTACTCGTACTTTCATCTTACTTTCCATTCGACTCTTTTGCTTCGACTAGTTTAGCTAGATACCACTGAGCTTTACGTAAATCTTCTAGTCCATTTTTATAACGGTATCTCCAGATGTACTTCATAATATTCCCTTGAAGATAGTATTCATACCCCTCCTCTGTTGCTGCCTCAATAGCATCAATACATTCTATGCCTGATGAATTATAATGCGGTGGATGATTTACCATATCAGAAAACATATCAGTTTGGTTATCTTCTTCGTCTATGCCTAACTTTCTTTCAAGGGAAGTTCTCTTACGTTGCTTCCATGCTTTCTGTGGATTATCCCCGTGTCTGCCAAATTCACTGTATGTCATGCTCCTATCTCCTAATGTAACTTCTGATTTTTATTATTAAAGAAATCTACAGTAATTATATTACCATCTTTTACAGAAGATGCAACATCTTTTTTGTCTACTTCAATTTCTTTTTCCTCAGCATCCTGCCTAGTGTTACTTAAGTTATTTACATAGCCCTCTACAATATTTCTAATTGACTCCTCTTTCTCCATCATGGGTACGGTAGCACATACCATAGTGCAAAAGTGCATAAGGTCATCGAAGCTAGCATCGTCTAGTGGATTAAGCTCATGTGTTAGAATAGATAAGTCTACTTCACCCGTCCATTCTCCTTCATGTAGGGCAGGCCGTACTCTAATTACAAAGTCTTCGTCTCGTGCTTCCATTGGATTATCTATCATGTTCTATGTCTCCTTTTGTTAGTGGTAAATATACTTCATACATGGCCCTACAATCCTTATTGGGACAGGATAGATTGCTGTGTATCATATCTCCTAGTACCATGTCTTCTACGTCAATGTCTCCGCCCCATATAAGTTCAGTTCTACAGTGCCAACAGTCCATATTACTTCCTTTTAATTTTAGTACCGGTAAACGGTATAAGTTTAGGGTGATTAGTTTTGGTTCCTTTTTCTTTCAACCAATCCTCTGGAATAATTCTATCGTAATACAACAGGCCATTCTTATTACACCATTCTCCATACGTAGACTTTGCACCCTTACTTAACTTCCGTCTGCTATTCTCAAATACAAATCTGATGTCAAGCTTCGGGTGTTGTTTCTTTATTGCTATATGTTTCCGTCTGTCAGATGCGGTAAACATTCCTTTAGCTTCTATTATAATGCCATTCTTCAGTATAAAGTCCGGAGTATAGGTGCGGTAGGCTAGGTCTTCCCATTCAATCTTGATGCTCTCATAACCATACTTGTAGTTTAGTTCATCAAGGTATTTGGAAAGCTTTACTTCTAGCCCACTGCGATACCCATACTTACGTGCCCTACTGAACGTTTTATAGTTAGGCACTAGCTTGCTCCTCTTCTATCGAAATGTAAGGGACCATCTTTGGCTCCTTAGCTTTAGAAGGAATAGAGGGGCGTTCTTCAAGAGTAGGCCAACAACTAAATCTGTACGAACAAAATGTACAATTACTATTTAGTACAGTATTACCTGTAGGTGTTCCTCTAAAAGTCTCTGGCTCCGGTTCAAAGCACCGCTCAAACTTATTATCTTTAACAGTCTGCACAGTATCTTCTATCTTCGCTATCTCTTTATCCAAGTCCATGTTTGCCGCAGAGACATACTTGAATTGTCCATTAGCTTTATTGACAACCCACCAACCGCCTACACGTTTGCCGGATGCCTTGGCATACCCTGCTAATTGTGCTACGTAACCGAAGCCATCCTTGGCGGCAAGGGTTTCATAAGACTCAAACTTATTTTGGTATGACCAATTCGATGCAGACTTCACATCGTCAACAGCACCATTAACAACAATATCATATGTTCCATTAATGGTTGTGCCATCATCCAGAGTAAGAGTAACTTGCTCGTCATCCTCATATTGTACTCCTGCTTCTTTTAGTAGTCCTTTAAATACGGCTTCGACTATATCGCCAAGCATCATATTCATTATGAATGTAGTTGGAAACGGCAGTGCCTTTTCACTCTGGTTTTTCTCGAACCACAGTTGACAAGTGGGGCGACCCACGTTAGACATTCTCAGTCTGAAGTCGCCCCGTGTCTTACCGCTACCAAACTGTCGCTTAAGTGCATCAGATATGTCATCCGCCACCTGTTTAATGGTGGTGTCTGCCATAGTGGTCTTGCCTTTGACAGCATTTTCCATGTATTGATGCAAAGCTAGTTCAGCAGGATGGTTCATTATGCAACTCCTTCTTCAAGCTCAATGTCTACAATGCCATCGACAATCTCAATGTCATCTTCATCATCGTAGCTAGATGCTTTCTCTTGCCATGAATTAATGATGTACTCATTGTAGTTCTGAACCCATTGAAGGAAGTCAGTGAATAGTCCTTGCTCTTTCTGTGTAAGCTCAATAGTCTTAGTCACATCAAGGGCAACAACAGGAAGATAGTACACTGCTCCGGTAGGAATCGTGCGCTCTTCTGTAGTAGCAGAAATCATATGCTGTACAGGAAGACGTTGCATCTTAGCCAGTTGAGTAAACGCACTACCTACTGTCTTAAAGGCATCACGATTATCAACTTCCCATATGAATGGTGTTTCATCCAACGTAACTTCTTCACCGTTAGCATCGGTAGGATTAATCAGCTTTACTGTACCTAGTACTACACGTACACGTTTGATTTGCTTAATCAATTCCTGTGTCTTCTCAGGTAGAGATTTAAAATCGGCAATGTACCCTGCAGGTTTACCACAGTTAAAGCCACCATCGTTGTCTTTCAAATCTACATTTAATGTGTCTGCCATCACAGTTTTAACGAAGCGATTAGGCTCGTCATTCTGTCCTCTGACATACCGCTTATACATAAAGCGTTGTAGATATGGTCTGACTTCAATGGACTCAGCATAATATGTCGGCCCATCTGGTATCTCTAACTTATAAGTACCACCAGATACGACTTCCATCTTTACTTTCTTACCTTTAACTTCTGCGTTACCGGTAATAGGTGAATGATTAATACGTAGACGAGCAAGGTTACTGCTCTTCTTCTTATTAGTACCACCTTCGTTTGCTATGCCCATAGCCTTAGCCATTTCTGCATAGTTGTTTGTGTCAATTGTAGTTAATTCCATGAATTATACTCCTTCTTTCGAGTGTTTAAAGGTTATTAGTTTTAACATGCTACGTCTTTCGTGTCAAGCCAATTCGGTCCTATCTGTGCTTCTAATTCAAGAGGCACATTAAATGATATTCCCCATTGACTTTCGATTAGCTGTGTTAATTGTCTATTGGTTTCACCAATAATGTTTAGTACTTTCCTTTCTTCAGTTGGATGAACATCAAGAATGATGTCATCGTGTACAGTATTTACCACACATGATTGCATACCGTCAAGTAATTTCTCTATGTGTAGCAGTGCAATTGGTACAATATCTGCCGTAGCAAATGACTGCACCGGATAATTCTTTATCTGTGTGAAATGGGATACTCTACCTCGTGAGTTCCGTCTCACATCAGGAAAAGAAAACTCTCTGCCCGAAGGCGTAACTATCTTACCTGTGTTAATAGCTTCCTTGGCTAGCTTGCTGTGCCACTTAGCAATGCCCTGATACTTCTCAGTGAAGTGAGCATAGTAAGAAGCTTCAGCAGGCGTTCTACCGTAGCCTGTAGCTCCGTATAGTGGTGCAAAGGTATGTGCCTTAGCTTCCTGCCTGCTTGTAACTTGTCCTGCATCAGTAATAACTTTACTAGTGTAAGCATGTACATCAAATCCTGTTACCACTTCCTGTATAGCCACTTCATCTTGTGATAGATAAGCCGCTGTTCTAAACTCAAGTTGTCCAAAGTCAGCTTGCATTATCTTACCATCCGCAAACCTAGATACAAATACTTTCTTCACCGGAAACGTACCACCACGGGGCATGTTCTGCATGTTAGGGTCTGCACCGGACAGTCTACCTGTAGATGTACGATGCTGCAGTAAACGAACATGTAGTCTACCGTCTTGCTTAGTATGTGTAGCAATACCTTCCACAAAGGAAGATAGATAAGTATCAACGGCAGATAGCCTGCGAACTTTAATTAAGAAGTCATGTGCATCTGTTAAGTTCTTTGCACGTGCGGCTGTTTCTAGTAGCTCTATCTTCTGCTTGGATGTAGAGAAGCCATTTGCACTAGCCCACTTAGCATTAGGTGGACGAAACTTTAATCCTGCAACAACACTAGTATTTGTTAGTACATAGCCTTGGCTATCACAAGTCTTACAGTGATTAGGTTTAGAATACTTTGTACCATCCTTCTTAGTCTTCCATGTCTTACCTGTACCATTACATGTAGTACACTGCTTGGCTACAGTCTTATACATACGTTCCGTTCCGGTATTACACATGGTGCGAAACTCTTTGTCTGACATGAATGGGTCAAGACGTTCACCCCAAGAAGGCTTATCTATTACTTTCCTACTGTATATAACCCTAGACAATTGCTCTGAGCTATTCAGATTAATAGGAGTATCACCCATCAATTCTCTGATGTGAATCTGCAATGCTTCCTGTAAGTCTTGGCGTTCTTGCTCAAACTCTTTTCTCACTTCATCAAGCTTAGTACTATCCACCGTAAAGCCTCGCTGATATATACGAGCAAGCGACACACACAATTTATTTGTAAGGTCTACTGTACTCATAAGCCCTGAGTTAGCATCGCTAAGTAATCTTGCTTGGATGTTGTCATACAATTGTTGTGTAGCATGTAAGTCAGCAGACAGATACTCAGACAATTCATCGTGTGGAATATCTCTAGTACTATATCCTTTCTTGAAGTACTCCTTCAATGTGTCTTGCTTCTTGGTGTCTAGCTCATACCGTTCAGCACAAGCCTCAAGAGATAACGGTTCTTTCTGCCCACGCTGTAGTACATACTCACCTAGCATGGTATCAAACACATCGCCATCATACTTGAACCCACTCTCCCATATCCACAGTAAATCATGGGCGGCATTGTGACATATAAGAACACTCGCTTTGTCCAACCATTCCTGTACTACTGTATGACCAAAGTCATCTGCCTCAACCTCGCTGTGGTCAAAGGTAACAATACGTTCTACGCCTTGGTCTGATAGCATACCTACTTGAACTAAAGTATTCTCCGGTTCAAATGGGTCAAGGTGCATCTTACCATTACGATGTGTAACTGTATTTTCTACGTCTAATGTTAGCTTCATCCCTCGTACCTCGCTGTTAAGTAATCTAGTTCACAGTTTACCATACCATGCCAACCTGTCAACTTGTTCTTAACTATATTGATATGACGTAGGGGACTGTCTTCATCCTGTCCCTCTACAGCAGGGGACTTGCCAATCAGTATCATCAAGTCAGCTTCAGCGGCCTTACCTGTACGTGAACCTTCCATCATAGACTGATTCAATTGTGTACGTCCCTCTGCCTCAGCAGATAGCTGTGACATATAGAATACAGCGCAATTATAGGTCTTGGCAATCTGTCTTGCATGAATAGCGTTAGCCTTCAGTGCTTCGTCTTGCCTTGCAAAGCCACCCTGCTGTTCAAACTTATCGCCCATATCAAGTACAAGTATGTCAGGCTTATACGTCTTGGCTACAGATTCAACCCATGCCATACCACGACCTGATGCTTCCTTGATTTTAATGTTATTCATTATCGGCTGATACGCTAGCTTTGCCTTACTTAAATTGTCCTTTATTTCACGGGCAGACATACCACATGCCGCTGTCAGATACCTAGCACCTACACGGTTTGCTTGCTCCTCATTACACAGTACAATACAATTAGCACCCTGTGCCGCAAAGCCACGGGGCGAAGCAATAAGGCTAGCATGGAAGGATGTCTTACCTACGTTAGGTCTAGCACCTACCACAATCAAGTGTCCATCGGATACACCTTCCACCTTACGTGTTACCGGAGCAATATTAAATGACCACCTAGCCTCAAGCTCTGCCTTAGCCAGAAGTGTTTCAACGCTAATGTCTTCCCACTCAATGTTTAGGTTAGGTGTGAAGTCATCACCATACTGCTCAAGTAAGTTGCGTAATGGTTCAAGGCTAGTCTTATCACCATTCACATAATCAAAGCCAAGGTTAGCAATGTCCTCGCCCACTACCTGTTGAAATAGTTTACTCAACACTTCCTGTGCTACGTCACTGCCCATCGGCTGTTCTTTTTTAATCTGTGCAAACAAACTTAGATAAGCCTGTCTCTGTGCAGTAGTCAGTGTACGATTGTCTGATATAAACAGTGCTTCCACTTCATCCGGTGTAACAGTACGTTCATATCTGTCCATCGCAAGGTCTACTACCTTCTTAATCTTTCTTACATCTTTACTGAATAGTCTGTCAGGACACTTCGCTCCACGATGGTCATCGTAGAAAGACTTGTTCATAAGACTACGTAATAGGGATAGTTCCATGTCATGTACTCCTTTGTTGGTTAAGGTTATTTAAGGATGCCATATCGTCAGGGTGTTGATACTTTATGTCATCTTGTAGTCTGAGGACACGCACGTTGGGTACATGGCCTCGTAATTCTTTTGCTATAGCTAGGGTTTTCTTTGCCGCATCGGGGTCTAAAGCTATAACAACTGTTGAGAACTGCGAGAGATACGACTTATGTGATTCGGAAAGCGATGTTCCCAACACGGCTACCCCTACGAACCTAACTCCGCTACTTCCTACTATGGCCGCACTCACGCAGTCCTCAACAACTACCGCTACACTACCACAACCATGTGCATAAGGCAACCCACTATTTCCATAGCGTTTCCATTTCGGAATACGTTTACCTAATGACCGTCCTGTAGCATCCACGGCAGTCCCATTATGTATTACAGGAAACACTACCCTATGTTCCTTAACATCATACATAATATTTAATTCATCTTCATTCAATCCCCATCCCTTACACCACTCACTAACGTCCTTATTGTTACGATGGGGGACAATGTACTCTGGCATACTAAAGGTACTCTCAGCGAACTCCTCTGCTCCATTAAACCCTGCACGAATATCATCCACTGACATGTGTACTCTGGTTCCACCTTTAGCATCACAAGAAGCTTTATAACAATTCCATATTAAGCTACCCATGTTATTGGTCACAGTGAATGTTTTATATCCATTACAAGCAGGACAGTTCATTCTTTTAGTCTCACCTGTACGTATGTCTATATCACTTATAGTGTTATATATATTATTCATGTATATATCACCTTTCTATATACCAGTTTAACTGTTTTTAACATAGTGCTTCCTTGTAGTCAAGGCATTATTTGCACTGTTGTATGTATTTTTCATGTAAGGTTTAACAGATTGTGGGTTACTGTGCCCTGTAACAGACATGATTTGTCCCATTGAAACACCTGCCTCTACCATTTGTGTAGTGCCTGTCCTTCTTAAGTCCATTAGCCTTAGCTTATCATCCAATCCTGCCTCTCGCATGACAACTCTGCCTGCCTTAGACAATCTTTCTATACTGTATGGATGGTATTCACCATTCACCGGTATCACACGAGGTGCTACGTAGTCTTGAAAGCCGAAGTCTTGCTCCTGTTGAGTGAGCATTTCATGCAAGTCTTCACCTATGGGTAGTGTTACCTGTGCCCTACGCTTACTCTGCTCAAGAAACAACTTACTGTTAGGCAAATCTATGTTACTCCACCGTAACATTCGCATGTCACCTAGTCTCTGACACCATTCGTATGCCATATGCACAATTAATCCAAGGCTACGCCACTCAAATTGACTGTATGCTGTGTCCAGAAAGTTTTTTATGTCGGTTTCTGACCATACAACCTTACGTTGTGGTGGAGACTTACGCTTTACATTGCCAAATGGATTTACTTTAGCGTGTTCCATGTCCATAGCATACCGGTACACAAGAGAGCTAACAGTACATACATGGTTAGCAAAGCTAATGCCTCGCTTAACCCATTCCTCATACGCCTGCTTCGCCTGCTTGCTTGTCAGGCTATCGTATTCACACGTACCAAATTCATCTGTCAGTACACTAAGAAAGTATTTATAGTCACGTTGGCTACGCTCACGTAGCATACTGAAGTTATTGGATTGGTAGTAGTATTCTACTAATTCATCTACTGTTTTCATAGCTGTTACTCCTATAGGATGCCTTTGTTTTTCAGCTTTGCGATTAAGCTGTGACATGCTTCTGTTACTTCAAGTATATCTTCTTCAAGTCTAGGTTCATCATGGCTCCAATATTGGCTTACCAATTTTAGTACGTCTCTTTCACGCATGTTAAGTTCTTTTCTTATATAAGGTACATCAGTCATTTTATACATCCTTCCATAGTTCACTGTCTGTTACTTCCCAAACGGACACCTCGTCATCGTAATCACTATCATAACTCTTGTGATTAATGTACTCCCCTAGTACAACCACTTTCTTTTTTGCTTCTTCTTCGTTGTTAGCTTTAACGACATGTACGTCACATGTTGTGTAGCTTCTTGTTACTTCATATACCTTAGTCATTTAAGTTCTCCTTTTCAATATTCCATGCCTCTACATCGGACATCACCATCCACCCTGTCCGTTGTGTGTACGGCTTGTCAGGGTCAATAACCATAACAAAGTCAAAGCCAATATCAATGGGGCATTTCAATACCATCAAAGTCAGCGTCTCTGTACAGTCAATATAGGCATCCATTTCAACATCGTTATCATCGTTTATATTAGCAGTCGATGCCCACATAATTGGCAACGCAATTTTATTGTCTATCAATGCTTGCTTATTCATTTCATATACGTTCATTCATATTTCCTTTTCAATTATCTGTGTATTCAGAGTTCCTACTGAGTATAGGGAAGGTGGGTAGCCATCTTTCATATTAAAAACAGCTACCCATTACCGGAAGATTTCTATTATGCCGCAATCAATTGCTTGAATGGGGCACTGTCTATCCACTGTGAGACTTTCTGTTCACGGGTAAACATTGAGATAGCCTCAGTATCTTTACCGGTATTACGTAGACTGAAACCATTACGTTCATCAGCATAGGTAGCAAAGTTTGTGAACGCACTGTACAATGCCCACACATTCTGACCACGTACTGCTGTCTCCTGATTGTACAGACCCATCATCTTCTCAACGGTACGGTCTGACTTAAGCAATGTCTCAAGCATAGACTTAACGTCCGCTATAAACAATGGCTTGACAGCCCATCGCTGAAGTTGCTCTGACTGTGCATAGAAAGACTGTTGGCTATGGGTTAGGTCATTAATGAACCTGTCCATGCTGAAGTTACTTGTGTTCTTCCTACGCACCTTGTCATGCTCACCTCTAATCATACCGTTAGTACAGAAGAAATCAATTGCACCGAAGTATGTTTGGTTAGAACATGAGCCATCTATACCGTGTAAGGCAATGATGCGCTGTCCTACCTCAGTACTGTGCTTATCATTCTCAATAAGAGCAGTCACGTTAGGTAAGGTAATGTCCATCATAGCCCATGCATTATGCTTGGCTACATTCCATTTGACCTTCATGTCCTTGCAGGCATCATCATCAAGATGCTCAGTCACTGTGTCGTAAACACCACCGAAGAAATCGGTATGGTTAGCACAGTTAAATGATTCACCGACTACACCTAAGTACTCGCCTGTCGCACCGTTGATGACATACTTCTTATCCTGTACTTTGGTTGGTTCAAATTCTACTGCAAAGTCAAGGTCAGTAGGTAGTAGTTCGCTTAATGGTTGTTTGTTGTATAACATATTTAAAGTTCCTTTCGGTTGGGGTTACGTTGCTAGATTATCTAGACAACTGATATTGTGTTGTATATTAATTGCTATTATTGGCAGTGTCAAGCACTACTTTTCAGAAATCTTCGGGTAATGGAATGATTACATCTATTCATTATTAATTGCTCCTATTAGGGCAACGTCTGCCTCTGTCTCTATCCACAGCTTAGCACCGCAAGGGCGTGGTCTATCGGGACGGTACACCATTAGGCTCTCCCCCTTGATATGGACTTCCATGCAGTACCGTACTGGCTTTTGTCCACTTGTTTCAACCCTACACACAGGCTTAGTCTCACCATGCTTGGCATTACTCTGTATGATATTACGATTGATATGTATTATTGTCTTAGTCATTTAATACTCCTATTCTGTCATCTATCACGGCTTCAATTAAGGCCACTAGGTTAGTTTCAAGCTTACGTTGTGTGGTACTTTCATATACACCTGTCATGGCAGATACGTTGTACACTACGTCACGGGCACAGTTTATGATTTTAATTTTGCTATCAGCAGTAAAGCTCTCTCGCATTAGCTTTATTCCTTTCTTGTTTCACATGATTTACATAAAGCCTCCGCCTCATCCCAACGTAGGATGCAGTCACACTCCTTACAATACTCGTAGGTATCATTATATACCTCACCTTCAGCGGTGACGTATACGCCATCACTTAGGTAGATATCGTCACCGTACTCAGGGTCGTTCTGATTCCAAGGGCTATACATATTATATAATTCTTTACTCATCAGTCGTACTCCTTCACATATTCAAGTTCAATGTGTGCATCTGGATGTGCTACCCTTGCCATCTCAAGGGCATACTCAACCGCACTATCCCATTCGCTCACTTCAAGTGAAGCAGGGTGAACAGTAGTCTGCCCACGCTCTGCATTTATTTTCATTCCTACTTGCCAATACATATTATATTCTCCTTTTTAAATTAAGCTTCCGCCTAGGGTTACTAATATTATTAATGATACTAAAAATAAGGCTAGTGCCAGTGCTCCTAGCAGTGTGACTATTAAACCACCTGCTAATGACCGGCCACCTTGTGTCAATTGTTTGATAATCAATTCCATTATGCTGTCTCCCCATTCAGTGGTGGCCAATAGATGACCACGTTGCCATCTTCAATTGGCAGTTCATCTTGTTTACAAAACCATTCTATTGCCTCTTCAGGTAATGCCCATGCTCGCATCGTATTAAGAGCGGCTTCCTGCCTGCCATCCTCGTACTGTTCCTGTGCTAGTTTCAGTACGCTGTTCCAATCACTGCCCAGATTGTACATCTTGTGATGTGTCGTAGGCATTACAGGTATATCGTTTAATGTGTCAGTCATTATTCATTCTCCAAATTGTTACTGTTAATACTACTATAACTATTAGTATAGTTCCTTCAATTAAATATATGCTCTGCATCATTGTCATTTTATATTGCCTCTCTAATCTTTTCAAGTTCTTCTATGCACTCAGTTAAAAGCGCATAGGCCATGTCATTTTTGCGTATTGGTTTATCAGTTAATGCATCCAAATCTACACGCAGATTATCGCATATGATAAACGTTACTTGCTGTAATTCTTTTATGGTCATGCTCGCTTCCTTTCTATGCTACATTTTTCTTAGCTTTACCACGACTAGTACGGGCAAGCTCTCTGAGATTATCAATTCTAAAGTGGTCAATAACTAAGCTCACTTCCTGTTCATCATTGCGAACTGCCTGTCTCAATGCTTTTTCCATACCATCTAATAGCTTGCCTGCTACAGCCTGTGCATCATACTGAATGTACCCACCATTTTCAGACTTAGACTGACGGGCAAGTGGTAGTGTGGCTTGGTAAAATTTATAGCGGCCTAGTGATGCACCGTGTACTTTTTTATAAAGCTTCTCAACACGCTCAAGCTTGCCTTGCAATTGCGTTGATGCAATTACCTGACCTGTCATGCCTGTTGAACGGTGAAAGCCTGTTGGCTTGCTTGTGAAAAGTGTCTTGATTGTATTAAGAATAGTCATGTTTAAAGTTCCTTTTATTTGGTTAGTTAGATTGTCCAACGTTGGACTATTTGAAATAGTAAATTTGTTAGGCATATGCCTGCTCCTGTAGTTGTTGTTTAGCTTTACGCATGGCCTTACGGCCACGCTTCCACTCATCGTTGTACTTTGTAGGCTTTTTATGCCCACGCTTTACGCTAATCTTTTGAAAGATTATTGTCTCATCGTATTGTTTACTCATCGTCTATGCTCTCTGTTAAAATTAAATTATTTTCTTTTGCGTATGCTTCTAATGCAGGCACTGCAAGCATATAAAGTTCTTCACTTTGAAAGGTTGCTATCTTTTCCGCATAACATCCATGTTCAAAGTAGGCGGTTACAGGTAGTTCATTTATTAATTTAGTCATTTTATTTTACCCCTTCCAACATACTAGGCAAAAGAATGGTGAACGTATCAACCAAGTATGCCCGTGGTTTTCATAACCATATTTTAAGTTAGTCTTAGAAAAAGTAAACCCGTACTCGTTATTTAAAAGTTTGAATGTTTTAGTCATTTTATTTTTCCTTTGTGTTTGATAGTCCAACGTTGGACAATTACAGTTCTTATTTATACAGCCCTAATTGGTCGCTTTCATTTACGTTCATGAGCTGTTCAAGCTCAAAATCGGCTTGCTCTTCTGCTGAAACAATCATTGCTTCTTTGTAATCGCTATAGAAACATTCGATAGCGTTGTATATATGTTCCGAATCATGCGGACAATTCAATGCGAAGAGATATACATTGATGTATTTGGCCAGTTCGATTTGTTCTGCTTTATTCATTTTATTTTTCCTTTGTGTTTGATAGTCCAACGTTGGACGATTTATTATATATCTAAGTGTTATATACTTTCATATATATTCTAGTATATAACACATAAGATATATATATAGTTTGCTAGGCTAATCTGCCCCATGTTCCATCTTCATTAGGGCGAACTACAAAGCCTGAAGTATCCTTCTTGGCCTTGCCCTTAGCGATTAGTCCTACTACGCAATGCTTAGGGTCTAGGAAGCGTAGGTCATCCTTATCACCATTGATTACGGGCAAGCCTCTAAACGTAGCAGGGAAATCATCCGCTGATTTTACACCGAATACTACAGCCATGTTCACACCTGTATCATCCACAGCTTGCCGTACTTCATCAGCATATGCGGGATTTTTTTCTGAATACGATAGTGTAATGTGATAATTGCTAGGCAATTTCTTGTAAGCACGTTTGACAATCTTTGTATAGTCGTAGAATTGCACAGCGGGGAATTGTTCCATGATACCAAACCTTTCAAATTGACCATCGCTTGTGCCGTCTAGCCTAACACATGGTTGAATGCCATTGTTCATAGTACGTCTAGCAAAAACGGTTATGTCTGTTTTTAATAAGTTCATAAACTTGTCTCTATCCTCAAACAACAGCTCCGTTTTTCTCAAACGGCCTGCCTGTACATTGGACATAACACCACGGCCTGCCGTATTCAAACAGCCCTCAACACAGCCTGCTTTGTCCGCCATAGGGCATAGGTTACGTATGCTACCCTTATACACCGTCTTATGTGGCTTCAAGTACATGATAGCGGTCATGAATTCGCTACCATCGCCTTTGATTGTCTTTGCGTTATTGCCAACGCCAATTAGATTATAATCCATTTTATTTATCCTTTGGTTTGTAGTCCAACATTGGACTATTACAGTTATGAATTCAATTTTTCTTCGAAAGCATCTAATGCTTCCCACGTATCAAACTTTTTAACACGTACCTTGCACCTTGCTATTTCCTTTAAGTATTTTACTTCTTTGTCGGCCTGTTCCTTGGTTTCAACCACTTGGTCAAGGCCATCTTCGGTCATTATAGCGTATAACATATTAAAGTTCCTTTAATTGATAGTCCAACATTGGACCTTGTTGCTCAGTTGCCATTAAGACATAGCACGGGCTATTAAAAGCTGTCAAGCATTTTATTTAAAATATTTTTAGCTTTAGCTATATCCCTTTGTTTCTGCCGTTGTTCATAGCCTTCTTTCCATCTCAAGATAGAACCTGTTCTATAAATGGGTGGTGTATCATTCCGTTCTTGAACATAAGCAGGCCACGATGAGCCATAGTTTAAAATTTTATTCATATTAAAAGTATCCTTTATTTTATTTTCCAAATTGTTATTATTAATACTACTGTAACTATTAGTATAGTTCCTTCAATTAAATATATACTTTGCATCATTGTCATATTAAAAGTTCCTTTTAAGGTTGGTCCAACATTGGACTATTTAAGATTAGTATAATCTTATTATAAGGGATGACGAATCATCCCCTAGGGATAAAATTATTTCCAAGCGAATAGAGTTCCACTATCATATGGTTCTGCGAACCATCCATGTTCATCAAGAATTTCATCAAGCTTCATATGAACACCACGGGTGCATGGATTAGAATATATATTGTAGATAAATTCATCTTCATGCGAATCTTCACTACCTCTAAACCAAATGCCTCCATCGTTACCGTTGAAATCTTCAGACGGGGAAGCTTTAGCTTCTGGCATTTCTTTATTGATTAGTTTAATTAATTTATTTCTATTCATATTAAAAGTTCCTTTTAAGGTTGGTCCAACATTGGACTATTTAAGATTATTATAATCTTATTGAATAGCCCCGAAGGGCTATCTTGATAAAATTACAATTAAGCTGCTTTATTACTACCGTAATAATTTTTTACAGCATCTTCGACAGTAAGAAAATCAATTTGTTCTTTCAGTGAAAGTAAGAAGTCTTCTACGTTGATACCGTTAATATCACATTGAACAAGAGCTTCAAGAGCAATATCACTTGCTGTTTTTGGAGCGGCTTCGGATGGTCCAACGTTGGACTCTTCCTCTTTAGAGGGTTTGTCATCAACCTTGTCTGCTTTAGCAGTTTTAGCCGTTGAAGCTTTCTTCATAGCTCTTTGAAGAGCTGTCAAAGAAGTGAAACCTTTCTTTGAGGTTTTAGCAAACTGTCTGCATTCCTTTTCGTTTTCAACGAACCAGAGAGCTTCTGACCGTCTTCTCTTGTCGATGATGTGAATGTTACAATCTCTCAATCTTTGAGAGGAGATTTTAGCACCACCTTCACTTTTAAGTGATTGTAGCAATTTTCCAAGCCTAGTGTCGAATCCATCCCCTTGAATACTTTTCTTAAAACGTGCCTTATCTGCTTTGCAGATTGAACGCCATTTCTTCGAAAGTTCAAGGCCTTCGGCCTCAAGAGTATTTAGTGAATTTTTTGCAATTGAATTTGTCATTTCGGTTTTCCTTAGTTGGTTGAAGGTTTTATAAGAGATAATATTTAACTCTCTCACAAGAGTTCGAGAGTTAAATATTCTCTCGTTAAAACCGTAATCAACAAACTAACTTTTGTCAACGGATTTTTTTAACCGTAGGTTAACTTCCATGATGAGAAGGGTCTTATCAAGCAAACCTTAATTGCTCCAAGATACTTGGATGCTGAGGTGATTAGATTGAATGAATAACCGTAGGTTAAAGAGGGGGTATATGCTCCGCCACTGTTTCACAGTGGATATGTCAAAAACCATCCCCTTACTTCATGCTGAAAGCATGTCAACTGATAACACAACAGTTGTTTACAACTGAATTGCTGTTGAACCAGTTAAATATTCTATTTAAAATCAATGGTTTAGCCGATTAGCACACGCTTGGTTACGCATAATGCACTGCATGACACGCACTAATCAGCCCCACAGCAGGGCAGGCAGGAGCCACGGGGGGGTGTACCGGTTATATACTTGGTGAGCTACACAGATTGGTATTTTTAAGTGTTAACCACATAGGCAACTGGTAAATGCCCTAGTGCCTAGTATGTAGTTTATACCGAAGATTGTTTGGTGTATACAAAAGATTATGCGGTTATATATATGTTATAACGAAGAATGTATGTATTATTACCGGGCTCGCCTTTTGTGTATTGACATGATTTTTGAAGTATGGTATAATTACTTATATAACACACACACACACTAAAAGTGACACAGTTATACTTTCCCTTCACCTACTAATTATAAAAATACTTTACTAAGACACTTTTAGTGATATAGTATAAGTATATTTACGTATATAAAAGAATTTAGTAAAGAGTGCTTGACAATGTCAAAGAAATCAGTAAAACTATATGCAGACTATAATGGTAATATCTTAGATACATTCTACGAAGCTATTCGTACTAATAGTCTTAGTCGTATTCATATTCCCCATAGTGATGTATTTTATGTGAAGGCTGCTGTAGAAGCATACTACGGTAAGCCTTTTACGTTACAGCACGTAGAAGAAGCTATGTTAGCTGAGGGATGGTCAGAAGAAAATCGTACAGTTGGAAAGTCTCCTACCAATGATTAAAGCAGTTAAGCTTGTGTTTACAGAACATCCTGCATCTTTAGGTGAGTCTTACTGGAAGCACATGTATGAAGCTATGAAGTACGTAGCTACTCTATTAGTAATAGTTATCATAACTACAATACATGCCGTATTCCCATTTATGTTTAAGCATACCGGTGGAGATATGGTTGTACGTTTATCAGATAAGATAACCAAGAGAACTAAACGTAAGTGTGCATGTGCCACCTCGTATGTCCCAATGAAAAGGTCTACGAGTACAGATACAATGGAAGTGAAGACAGATGGCAAAGATACCTGAACGTGTAAATAATAAAATGAAGGCTGAAGGCCTTACAGGCGTAAACAAACCCAAGCGTACTCCGAAGCATCCTAAGAAGTCACATGCAGTGATGGCAAAAGAGGGTGACACTTATAAGTTTATAAGGTTCGGACAACAAGGGGTGAGTGGTGCAGGTAAGTCCCCCACAACCGCCAAAGATAAAGCAAGACGTAAATCGTATTATGCTAGACATAATGCACAAGGAAAACCCACCACTAAGCTATCAGCAAAATACTGGTCACATAAAGTTAAGTGGTAATATTTAAATAAATAATAAGGAAATAAAAAAATGGGACAAGTAGCAAGTAAAGTAGCTAAACGTGTACTTAAAGCAGTAGGTAAAGGAGCAGCAAAAGATAAAGACAAAGGTTCTGCTGCAGAAAAAGCATTTATGAAACGGTTCGAAAAAGCTATGGATGCGCAAAGCAAAATAGACAACATTGAACGTGTGGGCCCGTCACATCCCGACTACGATAAACTAAAAGAACTTGAGAAGGCTGCAAATGCCTACAAGAAAGGTGGTCTTGTAACTAAATCTAAAACAGGCCATACGGACTATCGTAAGGGTGGGCTTACATTATCTTCTGTAGATAATCGAAAGAAAAAGAAATAAAGTTTCTTATCTTAATAATAATACTGAGCGGGTGTAGTAGCCCAACATATACTCGCTCATGTCCCAAGGCTGACCCCCAATGCCAAACAAATATGAACGCAGAGTTACTATACACTCTAGGCGAAAAAGAAGCTGCCTTAGAACTATTGTGTGGCTTGCAGCAGTATCAATTGGTATTGGATTGCCAGACACAGCAGTAGCACAGGATGTTACCGGGGACTTAAACACTAACACTAATATTAGTGATGCTACAGTTGATAGTAATAACACACAAGAGACTATTAACTATAATGGAGCAGGAAGTAGCCCCGGCTCACAGCCACCACCTTCCGCAATATCACCTACCGTTATAGGCGGTGGCGGTCAGGATAGCTGTTTAATACCAAAGACAGGCGGCATACAGGTTAGCCTATTTGGATTTAGCTTTGGTGGTATGGAACAAGACGATGAGTGCAACAGACGTAAGGACGCACGATTAATTGGTACGCCACAACAGATAGGTGGAATGGGATTACAAGTCTCAGGTATATCGGTTATGTGCGGCAATGCAGCAGTATTTAAGGCGATGGCATTAGCGAATACACCATGTCCGGTTATGGACGTAGACAAGGGTAAGTTATTAGTAGGTAGAGATGCATTTGAAATGATGCGGAGTAACCCAAGAGAGTATATAATTGGGTATAGAAAAGACAAGAAGTTCTGGAACAAACTATTAAGAATAGGTAAGGAATTAGACGATGTTGAAAAAGCTAGTGATACCCGCAGTGTTTCTGAGCGTTTTAGGTCAAGCCGCACACGCAGACGAAACGGTAGATAACCTATATAATGCTGCTGATGCAATACGTCAGAAGCTAGAGTTATCTAGTCACGCATGGACAGTAGATATGTATGCCCATCAGGGTAACATTGTTGAGACAGGCATTAGTAACGAGGCTATGATTAGTGAGACAATGGTTGTGCAGTATAACAACGCAATTCAGACGGTCTTGAACACAAGCTACCTGACAGCCAAGGATGTCTTTGAAGAAAAGCATAACGAGGCAATCGACAATATGCACATGGCTATTGACGACTTGATGGGTGCAACAACTAAGTTATCTACCGTTAGTGTAGTTGCGGAATTAGCCGTTAATGCAGATACCACGCAAGAGCAGATGCAAGTTCAGCAAGCATTAGAGCAGACCGACATGACAATCACCGAAGCTGATGTTAATAACTATAACACCGCCTTAAATGATGTTGAGAAGTTTGCACAGCAAGCAGGTGCGTTTTTAAGTGCGGCACAGGATGAAAGCATTACGAGTGCAGTTGATAACTATTCAGCGCAGAACAATATTGCGGTGGCTTCCTACAGTGCCATTGAATATACGCAGGATATTGATAAGTTTGTAATTAGTTACGACAATGACCTTTACATGTCCTTCTCTGGCTTCTTCAAGAACAAGATGGTTAGTGCCGATGATATTTACAATAATACGATGTATGTGCAATGAGCGAAGTAAGTCTAAGCGGATTAAAGGCAGTATGGCTTACTCTGGCATTACCAGTATTATCTGGTATTAGCGGTGCAATATACTTTGGATATGACGCAATAAAGCGTTTTGAAATTGTGGAAGAAAGCAATGGAGCTTACTCTACTAGTATATCAGAACTATCTACTATTGATGGTGACTTTAATAGTCGCATACAATCACTAGAACAAGCAATGCAGGATAACGATGTTAGGGGATTAGCCCCTAAGCTATCTGAAATAAGTACACAAATGAACGCTATACTTGACCAACAAAAAGAATTACTTGATTTGAGAAGCAAGGTCGAAAAGTCTGAAACTATTACAGAAGGGCTTGGAGACAAACTCGACTTGTATAATAATGAGATTGAGGATTTGTGGAAGGCTTTTGACGAGGCTGTCAAGAACCCGCTAAAATAAGCACAAGGAAAAATAAATGTTTAAAGGTTTATTCAAAAATGTAGTCGGCACTATTGTACCTACGCTTGGTGCAGCAGTCGGTGGTCCGCTTGGCGGCATGGCGACAAAGGTTATTGCGGATGCGCTTGGCTGCGGCGATAATGAAAAAGATATTGAAAAAGCTATACAAACAGCAACACCAGAACAGTTATTGGAATTGAAAAAAGCTGAGAAGCAATTTGACATTCAAATGAAAGAGCTTGACGTTGATATTTTTGCGTTAGAAACCGCTGACAAACAGGATGCTCGGAATCATTTTTCCAAAGATTGGACTGCTAGGCTAGTTGGTTTAGTGGTCGTTGGTGGTTTTATGGGCTACATCTTCTTGGTAACATTGCAGCCGCCAGAGCAAAATAGCGAGGCTTTAATTAATTTGGTTCTTGGTTACCTAGGTGGTTTAGCTTCAGCAATCATAAGTTTTTATTTTGGTGCATCACAAGGGCAAGAAAAAAATGAATAAGCTAATTGAACAATTAAAGATACACGAAGGTGTAAAGTTAAAACCTTATAAATGCAGTGCTGGAAAGCTCACAATCGGTGTGGGAAAAAATATTGAGGACAACGGAATAACCCTTGAAGAGGCTGAGTATCTTTTACAGAATGACATTGCAGAGGCAACAAGGCAACTGCTACACGCCTTCCCTTGGATGAAGGATTTTAATGATGCACGAATAAGTGCCATGATAAATTTCACTTTTAATGTCGGCATTGGCACAGTCAAGAAATTTGAGAAGGCACTTACTGCTATGCAAGAGGGTAACTTTGAATTGGCAGCAGACGAGATGATGGACAGCCGATGGGCCAGACAAGTAGGCAATCGTGCAGTAGAAGTTACGGAACAAATTAGAACAGGTAAGTGGAATACATAATGGCTACGACTAAGTATAATAAAATAAAAACATCTACTGTAACTAAAAAGTATAATAAATTAACTGATGCCTTTTTAAAAAGTGCTCTTTTGTCAGACTCTTCTTTAAGTTTAAAAGACAGAAGAAATATTAAAGCAGAATTAAATCGTAGAGGCAAACCTGCTCCAGAACCAGTTACAGCAGCTAAAGGTGGCGACATAAAGAAAAAAAGTAAAGATGATGTAACTGTCATTTCTATCGGCATAAGTTCTATGCCAAAAAGTAAATTAAAGAAAATAAAAAAGGGCATGATGCGTGGAGGCAAGGCAAACGGTAAAGAGCATATGTATGCAGCCGGGGGTTCTGTTTCAGATAATCTACCTAATAAAGGTTTAAAGAATTTAGCTAAGTCAGATAAAGGCAAACAAGCTGTTCGTAAAATGGGCTTTGACGTTTAGCCGTGCATCCAGTAGAACAAGATGTACGCAAGTGGTCTAATGAGTTTTTAGAAATACCACAGGAAAGACTTAACGGACTTGCTCCTTGTCCATATGCTAAACAAGCTTGGATAGAAGATAAAGTAACTTTTAGTATTGATACTGGATTAGACGGACTAGTTGAAGAAGTTAGTAAGTTTGATTCACATAAGTATGATATAGTTGTGTGGGCAAGTACTGTATTACCAGAAGTAGATTATTTAGATGGCTTCTGTGATGGTATGAATGAAGCATTAGCAGCTACCGGAAAAGATATGCACCTCATGGTATTTCATCCAGAGTACGATGCAGAAGAAGCCGGATTAGAATTTTTAATAGATGACAGTGTGTCAGATACAAACTTAGAATACTGTATGGTGTTTATACAGAAGTTATCCCTGCTTGATGATGCCTCATTAAGTTTAGAAAAGTCAGGATACTACACCCACTTTCCTGATGATGTTTACAACAGTTTAGTTACAGAAAGAAGGAAGTTACGTAATGCAAAAGAAAATTAAAAAGGTTAAAGCTGCCAAAAAGAAAATGCGTGGAGGCGGAATGGTCAAAGCTGCCAAGAAGAAGATGCAGAGTGGCGGGACGGTTGCACTCAGTGATAAAACACTACGAAAAGCAGAGTCTAGTATTATTAAGGGTAAGCCAAAATTGACAGAAAAACAAAAGACGGTGGTATTTAATAGAGAACTCAAAAGCTTGCGCGAGGAGTCTAGAAATAGGGAAAATTTCAAGAATAAAATCCTTGAAGATTTTGCTAAAAGAGTTGATGAGTATAATAAGAAACACCCTCCGATGATGCCTACGGATTACTTAAAATTCGTCTCTCCTAAATTAAGGAAAAAGTTTGAAGATAGCCTGACGAAGCCTGCCGTATCTAAAAAGAAAAAGCCACCACAGCAAATGATGCGTGGCGGTGCTGTTAAAAAGAAGATGCGTGGCGGTGGAATGGTCAAAGCCGCTAAGAAGAAAATGATGCGTGGCGGAATGGCTAAGAAAAAAAGGTAGTGCTGTATGTTGATGATTCGGAAATACATGGACAAGGTGTCTTCGCAGCTAAAGAATACTCTGTGGGGGATACGATTGAACTATGCCCTTATCTTGTCACAGATGACGAAGACTTGGGAAAAGATAGTATCTTGCACGATTACATCTTTCAATCGCCTAATCCAGACAGTAAAGAATATCTTATCCCGCTTGGTTACGCTATGGTCTACAATCACAGCGAAAGTCCAAACGCTGAGTGGGAAGTTTATGAAGAAGATTACCGGTTTGTTAGATTCTTTGCCTTGGAAAAAATAAGTAAGGGCGAAGAAATATTGCACAGCTATGGCACAGAATATTGGGAAAGTAGATAATGAGTATCACACATTATCCTGAAGTAGTTACATTTGGCGGTGGAGTTGGAGATTATCCATATCCCTTACAAGTATCTCGTGGATTAGTCGAAGGACATAAACGAGTATTTAAGTTTGGGTACAACGCAGAAATACAAGACGTAGAAGAAACTATTTGGGAGAATGGTGGCATCTATGCGTACCCATCTAGTGCAGTTGCCATGACAGTTACTAGTGCATCCGGGGCTACAGACAATGGTGTTCTTGTTACTGTGCAAGGACTAGATAGTAGCTACAATGAAATATCTGAAGAGGTTACTCTTGCGGGTTCTGGTACGGCTACTACCACATCAACTTTCTTAAGAGTGTATAGAGGTTTTATTTCAGGCTCTACAGAACCGGATGGTGTTATTTCAATTGCTAATGGCGGCACTACATATGCTAGTATCAATGGTGACCATCAAACTTTAATGGCATTATGGACTGTTCCTGCAGGCTATACTGCTTATTTATTTCAGTACGATGTTACAGCATTTACTGAACAAAATAACAAAGTTGCAACAATTAGAATTTTAACTCGTGAGTTAAACGGGGTATTTAGAACCCAACATATTTTTGATACTTTCCAAGCTTCTTTTCATCAAGCTATAGAAGCACCTATTCCAATACCAGAAAAAACAGACATTGAATTTAGGGCAATTGCTTCTAGTAGTAATGCAAATTTAAAACTATCAGCAGCTTTTGATATTATATATATAGCGAATACAGCACCATGAACCCAACAAAAAATCGTACCGTAGGCGTAGAGCTAACGACAGCTAATCAAGATTTGTACACTGTTCCGGCTAAATACGAAACAAACATTAAAAGTATTTACGTAAATAATGCTTCTAGTAGTTCGGTTTCTTTTAGTCTAGATTGGTATGACAGTCAAACTTCTACTTATCATACTATGGCAGAAACAGTCAATCTTGTTCCTAATAGCCTTCTTCAAATTACTGAAAGTATGTGGCTATACAAAGCAGATAAATTTAGGGGCCTAGCTAGTGCTAACAGCGCAGTAACTATAATCTTTAATGTTGAAGAAGCATACATTCCTCAAAGGAGTTAAATATGCCAGTAGCTAAACGTAAAGCTAAAAAGAAAAGTACCGTCAATTCCGCAGGCAACTATACAAAGCCTACTATGCGAAAGAATTTATTTAATAGAATAAAAGCAGGTACTAAAGGTGGTAAGGCCGGACAATGGTCTGCTCGTAAAGCACAGATGCTTGCTAAACAGTATAAAGCAAAAGGTGGCGGATATAAGTAATGGCACTATCTAAATCACAAAAGTCTTTAAATAAATGGACTAGAGAAGAGTGGGGCACTAAATCTGGAAAACCCTCTACTCAAGGAAAGTCTGCGACAGGTGAAAGGTACTTACCTAAAAAAGCCATAAAAGCCTTGACAAGTTCGGAGTACTCTGCTACAACTAGAGCAAAACGAGAAGGCACAGCTAAAGGTAAGCAGTTTGTAAAGCAACCTAAAAACATTGCAAAGAAAGCTGCGAAGTTTAGACGAGGCTAATAAAATTAAATACATTAATAGGGTTGACACCCGTTACATGAGATAGTATAATGCCAAGAGAATTAAGCGAAAAACAAAAAACATTACTTGCAGTATTATTTGAAGAAGCAGGCGGAGATATTATCGCAGCTAAAAAACTTGCAGGTTATTCTGACAGCACTAATACTTCTGAGATAGTCAAAGGACTTAAAGAAGAAATATTGGAAGCTACTCAAATGTATATGGCACGTAATGCACCTAAAGCTGCAATGGCTATGGTGGGTGGTTTATTTGACCCTACTGAATTGGGTATTAAAGATAAACTATCTGCGGCTAAAGAATTATTAGACCGCACTGGCATTGTAAAAACAGATAAAGTACAAGTAGAAGCTACGGGTGGAGTAATGTTAATGCCGCCTAAAGCTGCTGTAGTAGAAGAAGACGATGACTAAAAGTATAGGTAAGTGGAAACTTCCACAACCAACAGACATTAAAGACGAAAACGAATGGGTACAAATCCCTCGTATTGCACGTACCGTACCTTTCGGATATACAGTTAATGAAGACGACCCCCAAATTCTTGACCCAATACCTATCGAACTGGACTTGCTTGAGAAGGCAAGAAAATTTATAAAGCAATACTCATATCGTGAAGTAGCTAATTGGCTTAGTACTAATTCCAATAGATACATTTCTCACGTAGGGTTAAGAAAACGGTTACAGAATGAGCGACAGCGTAAGAACCAAGCTAAAAGCCTCCGTGAGTGGGCAGCGTATGCGGAAAAAGCAATCCGTAAAGCGGAAACCCTCGAAGAAAAAAGAACGGGTGCAAAAGAAGCAGTCTCCTAAACCAGAAGTTAAAGTGGTTGAGTATGAGACGCAGGCTATTGAAGAAACAGCCAATGTATTATTTAAACCTAATACCGGACCACAAACAGATTTTCTAGCAGCTAGTGAGAGAGAAGTACTGTACGGGGGAAGTGCCGGTGGTGGTAAAAGTTATGCGATGTTAGCGGACCCCCTTCGTTACATGGGCCATCCACAATTTAGTGGATTACTTCTTCGACATACCACAGAGGAACTTCGTGAACTTATCTTCAAGTCACAAGAGTTGTATCCGAAGATATGGCCCGGCATAAAATGGTCTGAGCGTAAGATGCAATGGACCGCTCCTTCGGGAGCAAGATTATGGATGTCTTACCTTGATAGAGATGATGACGTATTACGCTATCAAGGTTTGGCATTTAGTTGGATAGGCTTTGACGAACTAACGCAGTGGTCTAGCGAATATGCATGGAATTACATGCGAAGTCGTTTGCGCTCTACTGCTCCTGACTTACCTATCTTTATGAGAGCAACGACTAACCCCGGTGGTAGGGGACATGCGTGGGTTAAGAAAACATTTATTGACCCTGCTCCTTATAACACAGCATTTGATGCTACGGATAATGAAACCGGAGAAGTCTTGCGGTATCCTGCCGGCCACGTTAAGGCAGGGAAGCCTTTGTTTAAAAGGCGTTTCATACCGGCAAGGCTATCAGATAACCCACACCTTTCTGAGGGTGGTGACTATGAAGCAATGCTACTGTCACTTCCTGAACAACAAAGAAGACAGTTGTTGGAAGGCGATTGGGACATCAAAGAAGGTGCAGCCTTTACTGAGTTCAATCGTGACATACATGTAGTTGAGCCTTTTGAAATACCTTCTAATTGGGTTAAGTTTAGAGCATGTGACTATGGGTATGGAAGTTGGAGTGGCGTTCTGTGGATAGCAGTAGCTCCTTCCCAACAACTTATTGTGTATCGTGAGCACTATGTAACTAAAGTATTGGCTACTGATTTAGCAGACCAGATACTTGATTTAGAGGCAGGCGATGGAAACATTAAGTATGGCGTACTTGATAGTTCTCTTTGGCATAAACGTGGAGATACTGGCCCTAGCCTAGCAGAACAGATGATACAAAAGGGTTGTCGTTGGCGACCCTCAGACAGAAGTAAAGGCAGTCGTGTTGCCGGTAAAAACGAAATACACAGAAGATTACAAGTAGACGAGCACACAGAAGAACCTAGACTTGTATTCTTTAATACTTGCACTAATATAATTTCACAACTACCTTCACTACCAATAGACAAGAAAAATTCAGAAGATATTGATACTACTTCAGAAGACCACTTGTATGATGCTTTAAGATATGGTATAATGTCACGACCTAAATTTAGCATATTTGATTACGACCCATATGGTCACACAAGTCAACAATACGTAGCTGATTCAACCTTTGGATACTAAATATGGCAGAAGACGAAATTTTAATTGAAGACGAAGCGATAGCGTTAGATGATGCAGAAGATACTTCTTATGACGATACTCCTGCTGAAAATATTATTCCCTATATTATGGAACGCTATCAAAAGGCAGAAGACTACAGGCAGCAAGATGAAGACCGTTGGTTAAGTTCTTATAGAAACTACCGTGGTTTATACGGACCTGATGTACAGTTTACTGAAGTTGAAAAGTCTCGTGTATTTATTAAGGTAACAAAGACAAAAACATTAGCAGCCTACGGTCAAATCGTAGATGTACTTTTTGCTAACAATAAGTTTCCTCTTTCTATTGACCCTACTGAATTACCAGATGGTGTAGTAGAGTCAGTTAACTTTGACACTCAGCCTGTTCCTCCGGGAGCAGAAGAAGCTATGCAAGAGCCTAGCATGGAAAGCCCTTATGGTTTTAATGGGGACGGTAAAGAGTTAGAGGCAGGTGCTACTATAAAAACTTTACAAGAAAAGTTAGGTCCTCTTGCAGATAAACTTAGTCCTGTAGAAGACAAACTTAAAGAAGGTCCTGCTACAGTTCCTAGTGCGGTTGAGTTTAGTCCTGCAATGATTGCAGCTAAGAAAATGCAAAAGAAAATTCATGACCAACTAGAAGAGTCTGGTGCTAATAAAAACTTACGCAGTAGTGCATTTGAACTAGCTCTGTTTGGTACAGGGATTATGAAAGGTCCTTTTGCTACAGATAAAGAATATCCTAATTGGGATGACGAAGGTGAATACTCACCTATATTTAAAACAATCCCACAAGTTTCTCACGTTTCAGTGTGGAATTTTTATCCTGACCCCGATGCAAATAACATGGACGAAGTTCAGTATGTAATTGAAAGACATAAACTGTCTCGCACACAATTGCGTAATCTGAAGAAACGTCCATACTTCCGTGATAATGTTATTGATAGCTGTATTGAGATAGGTGAAAATTATACTAAGAAGTATTGGGAAGATGATTTAGCTGACTATGCTCCTGAGCATGGTATAGATAGATTTGAAGTGCTAGAATACTGGGGTATGGTTGATACTGAAATGCTTGAAGAGCAGAATGTAGAAATACCAAAAGAGTTGCAAGGCTTTGACGAGCTACAAGCAAACGTATGGATATGTAACAATAAAGTTATTCGCATGGTTCTTAATCCGTTTAAGCCTGCAAAAATTCCATATGCTGCTGCTCCATTTGAGCTTAACCCATACTCATTCTTTGGTATTGGTATTGCGGAGAACATGGAAGATACGCAGACACTAATGAATGGTTTCATGCGTATGGCAGTAGATAATGCTGTTCTATCCGGTAACTTGCTTATTGAGGTAGACGAAACTAACCTAGCACCGGGACAAGACTTATCTGTGTATCCGGGTAAGGTATTCCGCAGACAGGGTGGTGCACCGGGACAAGCTATCTTTGGTACTAAGTATCCAAATGTCTCTAGCGAAAACATGATGATGTTTGATAAAGCTAGACAGCTATCTGATGAAAGCACAGGACTACCGTCTTTCGCACATGGTCAGACAGGTGTATCTGGAGTAGGCCGTACTGCTAGTGGTATTAGTATGCTTATGAACGCAGCTAGTGGCAGCATTAAGAATGTTATTAAGAATGTAGACGACTACTTGTTACGGCCTCTTGGTGAAGGTTTCTTCCGCTTTAACATGCAGTTTGATTTTGACCCAAGTATTAAAGGTGACTTAGAAGTTAAGGCACGGGGCACAGAAAGTTTGATGGCTAACGAAGTACGTAGCCAAAGACTTATGCAGTTTTTACAGATTGCAAGTAGTCCTGCTCTTGCTCCGTTTGCTAAGTTCCCATATATTATTCGTGAGATTGCGAAGTCAATGGACCTTGACCCTGAGAAAGTTACAAACAGTATGGGTGATGCTGCACTACAAGCAGAGATTTTAAAAGGCTTCCAAATGCAACAGCAGCCACCAGAAGGGCAAGGTGCTCCCGCAGGAGCAGATGCTATGGATACTAGTGGAGCAGGTGGCGGAAACATAGGTGTAGGACAGGCTCCTGTACCGGGTGAACAAGGATTTAGTGGAAACAATGGACAAGCAAATACTGGGCCGACTGAAGCCCCTAGCAACCAACAACCGCCAGTGGCAGGCGTTTAACGATTATCTTGATGCAACTATAACACAGCAGCACAAAGCACTTGAGCAAGCAGATAATACAGTTATTATGCATCGTGCTCAAGGAGCTATTACGACATTAAGAAAATTAAAACTATTAAGAGATGAAGTAATAAATAATGGCTAACCAAGAAACTCGTTCTATTAGCAACGATGAAATTACAAAACATCATTTTAGAAATTTGGCCAATGGTACAGCCGTTCGTAATAAAGATGGTAGTGTTTCTACTGTGTACACTAGACAGGTTGACTTACCTAATCAAAAAGGAAAAAAAGTTCCTACTTTAATTCCTTCTGTGTATGATGGAAAAATCTTAAGCGAAAAAGAAGCGGTAGAACGTGCGGTAAGTAGCGGACTAACTTATCCTACAGCAACTACACATGAAGAACTTAGAGAGTTTGATAAACGGATACACGAAGATATGAAGGATATACCTGCAGAAGAAGCTGCTAGTATATTAGGGGGACTCAAACCAAAAATGAATGAGGGCGGAATGGCTAAACAAATGGAAATGTTTGATACAGAAGAAGTGACTAGTGCAGAAGTGCCCACAGAAGAAGGTGGTCTTATGGACGAAGGTGGTGCTATTGATGAAGTATCTGGTAACGATGTTCCAGTAGGTTCGCTTAAAGAGGAAGTACGTGACGATATTCCTGCACAGTTAAGTGAAGGTGAGTTTGTGCTACCTGCTGACGTTGTGCGCTATCATGGTTTAGATAAGATTATGAGACTTCGTGACGAAGCAAAAATAGGACTTGCTCGCATGGAAGCTATGGGACAAATGGGTAATTCAGAAGAAGCGGTACTTCCAGACGATACTCCCTTTAGTTTAGATGACCTTGACTTAGAAGAAGATGCAGTTGCAAACGATACACTAGAAATGAATGTCGGTGGTTTAGTGCCACAACAACAACCTTATGGCGTTGTTCAACCCTTTCAAGTAGGTACACCTAATTATGCAACAGGCACATATCAAATGCCCTCTGCCTTTGCTAATTACCAACAGCAATTTGTTCAGCCTGCACCTGTGCAACAACCACAAATTAATACTGCTCCTATTCAACCATTAGTGCCAACCTACACACAAGAAGTGCCAGAACAAAGACAGTATAATTTTTCAGAGTTAATGCCTAGAACAGTAGATATGGAAACTAAAAATGCATTAGGTAGAACTACTGCAGGAAACATAGATTACTCTAATTCTTTATACAGTGGTACTAGATTAGGAGATGAGAAAAAAGGTAGTAGTGTTGTTGGTGATGTAGCTAAAACAGCAGCAGTTGGTTATGGACTGACGAAGCTAGGTGTAGATAACTTTATAGGTAGCGGTGTTGAAAAAGGTATTGCTAAAGCAGGTACTTTCCTTAAAGGTTTAAGTGCAAAATCCGCTGTTGCTCCGGGGTTTACAGCAGCAGCTACAGATGGTTCTCTTAAATTAGCTCCTGTAGTAGTTGAAAAGCTTTTAACTCCTGCACAATTAAGTAGTAAAGCATATGCAGATGCTTTGCTCGCTAAATTAACGAGTAAGGGTATTATAGGTAAAACGGCAGGAGCTAAAACTCTTGGAGCAAAACTGAGTGCAGCAGCAGCTCCTGCTTTTGCAGCGGCAGTAACTGCATTTGCTTTATATGAAGGTTTGTTTGGCATGGAAAGTGCGGCAGACAGAATGAGGAAATATCATAAAGGACTAGATAAAAAACGATTAGAGGATTCTGGTTTTTATGCATATAGAGATGCTATTGAAAGTTTTACCGGCATGGACTATGGAGATTACATTAAAAGTATAACTCCTCCAAGAAATCCATATCAAAGGGCTACAGACAATTTGCCTAAAACCGATGATGGTTTTCAAGAAGAAGAAATGTTAATGAATTATTATAAGAATACTGCTCGTGGTCAAAAAGAAATGTCAAACTTTTACGCTGCAAACCCTAAGTTCTTTACACCAACAGGTGAGAGAGTATTCCCTGAAGGTCCACTAGGAGACATGCAAAGAGCCGCTCAAGAGTATCGTCAGTCAGGCGGTAAGCGTGGACTATCACCAATGCAGATAGTAAATCAAATGGCTAAAGATGAAAAATTACTAGACGCTATGGAAAATCATCCTGAAGCTTTTAAAGAAGCTATTGCAGTGGGTAGTCAATCTGTAACAGAAGAAGATGTAGCAGAGATACAGGCTGCTACAGAAAAAAACCCACAGGCATAAAGTATTCTAAACTGTCTACCAATAAAGGTATTACAGTTAGACAACGTGAACTAACGACACGATATTCGTTAGATTAACTGGCTTACCCACCCCCCTCAACCGGCTACGGTGGCCCCATAAGGAGTAAGAAAATGGCAGAACCTGCTATTATGGCTGAAGAAATGCAGTCACCTAAAAAAGTTGCGTTTGCAAATCGTAAATATACTAACGAAGAAAAACGCAAAATGGAAGAAGAAGAACTAGAGCAACTAATTAAAGAGCAACGTGGCGAAACGGAAGAAACAGCTACAGACACAAAAGAAGTTGCGGAAGAAGCACAAGAAGCTGAACCCACTAGCGCAGAAGAAAAGACATTTAAAAAGCGTTACGGTGACTTGCGAAGACACACTCAAGAAAAAGAAAAGAAGTTTCAGTCTGAATTAGACGAACTTAAAAAGCAATTAGACAGTGCCACACGTAAAGAGATAAAACTTCCTACCTCTGAAGAAGACTTAGAGAAGTGGAGTGCAGAGTATCCAGATGTAGCAGCAATCGTTGAGACTATTGCCATTAAGAAAGCTAAAGAGCAATCCAAAGCTTTAGAGGGCAGAATAAAAGCAGTAGACGAAATGCAGTATAATGCACAAAAAGAAAAAGCGGAAGCAGAGCTTATACAATTACACCCGGACTTTGGGGAAATTCGTGACAGTGATGACTTCCACAATTGGGCAGAAGAACAACCACAATGGGTTCAGAACGCCTTATATGAAAATGATAATGATGCTAGGTCTGCTGCAAGAGCAATAGACTTGTATAAAGCCGATAGAGATATTACAACTAAAAAATCTTCTAATGGCAAAGATGCAGCAAAATCAGTTAACTCTCGTAACAGTCGTAGTAAACCTCAAGAGAATGAGTCATCTACATACTTACGTGAGTCTCAAGTTCACAAGATGTCTCCTCAAGAATATGAGAAGAAGTCTGATGAAATTATAGAAGCTATCCGTAGTGGAAAGTTTATCTATGATATGTCTGGTTCAGCCAGATAAAAAGTGTTGACAAATAGTTATGTGTAAGTATAACTAGAGACACTTAGGTGTACCTGTGTTGCGCAACATGGGTACACTTAATACCGCAAACAATCTCAGTCTTACGGATTACCTGACAAGCATGGCCCGTTGAATATTTGGTTGGCCGACTAAATACAATACGCACCCATAGTAACTCAGCCTCCTATATAGTCTGGTGAGTTTGCATCTGTTAAATAACCCGTCCAATTCCGGACAAAACTACCAATCTAGGAGAAACTATTATGGCTTTTAATTCAGCCTCTGGTTATAACAATCTTCCTAACGGTAACTTTTCTCCCGTTATTTACAGCAAACAGGTGCAACTTGCTTTCCGCAAGGCCGCTGTTTGTGAAGCAATTACCAACAACGATTACTTTGGTGAAATTGCTGCAATGGGTGATTCCGTTAAGATTATTAAAGAACCGGAAATCACAGTAAAGGCTTATGAGCGTGGTACAACTATCACACCACAAGACCTTGACGATGAAGACTTCAATCTAACTATCGACAAAGCAAACTACTTTGCATTTAAAGTCGATGACATTGAAGAAGCACACAGCCACGTAAACTTCCAATCACTTGCAAGTGACCGTGCTGCGTACCGCCTCGCTGACCAATTTGACCAAGACGTTCTTGGCTATCTTGCCGGCTTTAAACAATCTGCCCTACATGGTTCTGCAGACACTGTTAACGATGTTGTTAATGGTTCTAAAGCAGTATCAACTGCAGGTTCAGATGAATTACTTGCAAGCATGAAATTGGATGCTAGCGACTTTAACAGTGGTACTGCAGGAGAAGCTATTGCTATTCTTCCACGTACAGGTTCAGGTGCTGCTCCAACAAACGCAGGTGATGCAAACCCACTACAAGTTATTGCTCGTATGGCCCGTAAGCTTGACCAACAAAATGTTGACTCACAAGGCCGTTGGCTTGTTCTTGACCCAGTATTCATCGAAGTATTGAAAGACGAAGACTCTCGTCTATTTAATGCTGACTTCGGTGGTTCAGGTCTAATGAACGGCATTGTTAGCAATAACATTCATGGTTTTACTGTGTACGCATCAAACAATCTACCATCAGTAGGTACTGGTTCTTCTTTCGCAGGAGCAAACAGTGCAGTTAACTACGGTGCGATTGTTGCAGGACACTCTTCTGCTGTTGCAACTGCAGAGCAGATTAATAAAACCGAAACATACCGTGACCCTGACAGCTTTGCTGACATCGTTCGTGGTATGCATTTGTATGGCCGTAAGATTCTTCGTCCTGAAGGTCTTGTGAATGCCATCTATCACTTAGCATAAAGGGAGTTGAGATATGACTGCATATACAGCCGCTGATAACGTAGCCCGTGGGAATGATGCCCGTGGTCGTAAGCCTTATCTAATTCAAAACACTCTCGACATTGCTGCACAAATCGCAGTTAATGGTGCTGACTATGGAGCCGGTGACACAGAAACAATGCTTAATGTACCAAAAGGTACAGCTATTCTTTCTGCGGGTGTTGAAGTTGTTACTTCAGCCACTGGTACTACAGGCACTGTTGACTTAGGTTTCACAGGCGGTGTTGTTGATAAGTACGTTGATGGTCTTGACATTGTTGGTGCATCAGACGGGGACTACGGTTCTACGCCTGCTGCCGAAGCTGCTCAAGTTATGGTCACAACTGCTGACGATACTATCGACCTACTATTCGTCACTGAAGATGCTCTTACTGCAGGTAAACTGCGTGTATGGGCTGTCTGCATGGACGTAAATGACATTGGCGTTATGGATGCTTCTGAAGTAGACCGTGATGCTCTTGCATAAATAATTGTGTGAGGGGGCGGCTAGGTTTCGCACTGACCGTCCCCCACATTTTTACTTAGAAACAAAGGATTTATAAATCATGGCAATCACAACTGCAATGTGCAATAGCTTTAAGACAGAAATATTGGGTGGTATCCATGATGTAGATACTGACTCTATTAAATTAGCTTTAATCAAAGCTTCCCCTACTGGCACGTATAATGCTAGTACAACAAATTATTCAGACGTAACAGGCAATAGTGATGAAGCATCCGGCACTAACTATAGTGCAGGCGGACAGGTACTTGACTCTGCTGCTATTTCTTTATCTGGTTCTACTGCAATTGTAGACTTTGCAGATGAAGTATTTAGCGATGTTACAGTCTCAGCAGACGGATGTATTATTTATAATGCAGGCCAATCAAATAAGGCAATTGCCGTAATAGATTTTGGTGGTACTGTAAGTGCTACTGCAGGCGACTTAACAATTGAATTTCCTGCAGCCGATGCTAGTAATGCGGTTATTCGTATAGCATAGGACATACATAATGGCTACTGTATCAGCAATCTACGGAACCGCTATATATGGTTCCTCAGAATACGGGGTCGTAAATGTATCTGCTTCTTTATCTGGAGTAGCTGCTACAGGTACAATTGGTAACCTTACTCCTTCAGTAAGTGCTTCAGTAAGTATTTCTGGTGTTGCTAGTACTTCTACAGTAAATACTACTACAGTTAATATTACAGAATCTTTAGGTAGTGTATCTGCTAGTACAACAGTTAACGGCAGTGGCGTATCAGTACGAAGCA
>Ga0222715_10000386_pt1 | contig 43985 bp, 39 predicted proteins | sample C33_9DmetaG_FD_165056 | JGI IMG/M metagenome (GOLD analysis project Ga0222715, IMG submission 165056) | Estuarine water microbial communities from San Francisco Bay, California, United States - C33_9D | ecosystem: Environmental > Aquatic > Marine > Unclassified | place: USA: California...
GTAGCAGAAGGATATTTTTCAAACAGAGTTCTAACCAATATTCCAGTGTATCGCTGGTATTGTGTAGATGCCTGGGCAGGTGATAGAGGTCATAATGATGCCCAGTATGAAAAAACAAAAGAGCTTCTCTCAAAACATGAAAATGTAGATATACTGAGAATGCGTTTTGAAGAAGCTCTTGGACTGTTTGAAGATAATTTCTTTGATTTCATTTATATTGATGGCTACGCTCACACAGGACAAGAAGATGGAAAAACTCTAGAAGACTGGTGGCCAAAGTTAAAAACTGGTGGAATTTATTCAGGAGACGACTACTCTCCTCATAAGTGGCCGAAGAACGTGAAGTCGATAGACCGATTTGCAAAATCAGTAGGCAAAAAAGTAGTTGTATATGAATTTGAAAATAAAAAGAATCCGTGGTCTCGTTACCCATCTTGGTATATAAGAAAATGACAGTAGAAGTAAGCAGAAAAGACATACAATCTCAAAGTCTGGTAGAATTGCAAGCAGATGTAAGATTTCTAAAATTGCCAGTAAGTCCGTATCTGGAGTTACTGGGAATAAAAGCACTACCTTCACAGGTAGCAATTATAAATGCTATAAACAATCCAAAATATCGTTTTGTCTGTGCAGCAATCTCTCGTAGACAGGGAAAGACATACATTGCAAATATTATTGGACAGTTAGTATCTTTAGTTCCAAACTCAAACATACTAATTATGTCTCCTAACTATTCACTGTCTCAAATATCGTTTGATTTACAGAGAAATCTAATTAAACACTTTGACTTAGAGGTCAGACGAGATAATGCAAAAGACAAAGTAATTGAACTTACAAACGGTTCAACAATACGCATGGGATCCGTAAACCAAGTAGACTCTTGTGTTGGTAGGTCTTATGATTTGATTATATTTGATGAAGCGGCTTTGACAGACGGAGAGGAAGCTTTTAATGTATCTCTACGTCCTACGCTTGACAAGGACAACTCAAAAGCTATTTTTATTTCTACACCGCGAGGAAGAAATAATTGGTTTGCAAACTTCTTCGAAAGAGGATTTCGAGAGGATTACCCTGAGTGGATTTCTATTCGAGCAACTTATTTGGACAATCCTCGAATGAGTCCTTCGGATATAGAAGAAGCTAGAAAGTCTATGAGTAGTGCAGAGTTTAAACAAGAATATGAAGCGGACTTTAATACGTATGAAGGTCAAATCTGGAATTTTAACGCAGAGACTTGCATCTCGGATTTGTCCGAATTTGATACTACTGGAATGGATGTCTTTGCCGGTCTTGACGTTGGTTTTCGTGATCCTACGGCATTTTGCGTAATTGCATATGACTGGGACAAAGAAAAGTATTACTTACTTGAAGAATACTATGATGCGGAGAAAACAACAGATAAACACGCAGAAGCCATACTTCATTTAATGGAAAAATGGAATATAGATTATATCTACATAGACTCAGCAGCGGCTCAGACCAGGTTTGACTTTGCACAAAACTATAGTATCTCAACTATTAATGCAAAGAAATCTGTTATTGATGGTATCGGGCACGTAGCAGGAATTGTAGATAATGACAATTTAATTGTTCATAAAGACTGTACGCAGTCACTTATTAGTTTAGACCAGTACCAATGGGATCCAAATCCTAACTTGCTTCGAGAAAAACCAAAGCACGATATGTCATCGCATATGGCTGATGCAATTCGATATGCTTTATATTCATTTGAAACCTCGGCCACTAGCTTTTAATGATAGGTACGAAAAATAATATTTGACATAAAACCTCAACTTAGATATAATTTCGGTAATGAAAAATGGATTTAAAAAGAGACCTCGTAAAATACATAAGAGACAAAGCAAAGTCCAGATATGAAAAAAGCACAGAGTGCTATATTTGTGGAACAGACGCAGATTTAGATTTTCATCATTTTTATAGTTTAAGCCCTTTACTGCATAAGTGGGTAAAGGAGAAAAAAGTGTTACCAGAAGATATTCTTGAATTTAGAGATAATTTTATAGAAGAACACTGGTCAGAATTATACGAAGAAACTGTAACTATTTGTCATAAACATCATTTACAGTTACATTCAATATACGGAAAAGACCCCTCATTAGGAACTGCAACGAAGCAGAAACGGTGGGTAGAGATTCAGAGAGAAAAGCATGGCATGGTATAACAGGATGTTCGGTGGAGGCAACAAAATCGAAGACACCGAAGAAAAACTAAATCCTATTCAAGCCTACTTTGGAACTGATAAACAGGGTTCAAGGGAGTTTCATGAAAGCTATGAAAAATACTATGAAACTCTTGAAATAGTAAATAGAGCTGTAAATATAGTTGTAGATGATGTTGCAGAAATTCCCGCAGTAGTTTCAGGTAATTCGGTTCCTGGAGTTGTAAAAGGAGTTAAGCGGGCAAAAGTTAATACGTTACTAAATGTTGAGCCAAATCCTTTTCAGGATATTAATACTTTTAAAAGAAATGTTGTTACAGATTATATCCTTGATGGTAACATTTTCATATACTATGATGGCGCTCATTTGTACCATGTACCTGCCGATAATGTCACTATTCATGCAGATTCAAGAACTTATATTGAAAAATACACTTATAACGATGTTGATTATTCACCTAATGAAATTATTCATATAAAAGAAAATTCTTTTCATGATATTTACAGGGGAGTATCAAGGTTAAAGCCAGCAGTTCGCACTATGCAGCTTATGGCAAACATGAGAAAGTTTCAGGATAACTTTTTCAAGAATGGAGCCGTACCCGGTCTGGTACTAAAATCTCCGAACACTCTTTCTGAGAAGATTAAAGAAAGAATGCTACAATCATGGGCAGTTCGGTATAAGCCAGATGCTGGTGGTCATAGGCCTCTTATTCTTGATGGCGGTTTGGAAGTTGATAAAATCTCAGCGGTTAATTTTAGAGAACTTGACTTTTCAAATGCAATTCAGGAAAATGAAAAAGTTATATTGAAAGCGATTGGTATACCCCCAATCATGTTGGACTCAGGAAACAACGCAAACATTCGTCCAAACATGAGACTTTACTATCTGGAGACTATTCTTCCTATAGTAAGAAAAATGAATTATGCATTTGCACGATTCTTTGGGTTTGAGATAGTTGAAGATGTGACTAATATTCCTGCTCTTCAGCCCGAATTGCGTGACCAATCTCAGTATTATTCCGCACTGGTAAATACTGGAATTATTAGTGCAAATGAAGCTCGTATGAAACTTGGATTTGAGCGTGTAGAAGGACACGACGAATTAAGAATACCGGCAAATATTGCAGGTTCTGCAGCTAACCCAGACGAAGGCGGCAGACCAACAGAAACTCAAGGAGATGATTCAAATGGGAGTGTATAGACTCTTACGTCAGCGAGAAAGACTTTCCCGCGAAATGGGAATGTTCTTTGCAGAGCTAGGTTATATTCCTTCTCAGAAAGAATATTCGAATATGCCTAATAAGCCTGACACAAAAACAGTAAAAGAAATTAATAGAATTGCAGGCTCTTGGAATGGATTGCTTACTATGATTCAAAGAGAGCAAAAGGATCTTTGGGAACTTATTCATAAACCTAAAGAAGTTGTAAAGGAAGTACCAAAAGCCAAGGAAGCACCGCTTCCTAAGACGCCTCCGGCAAAAGTGCAGAAACCTGCACCGAAAGCCAAGGCGAAAATTGGTGTATAGTGTGATGGAGAAAATTTTTAATCTCACATCTACTTTTAAGTCCCTAGAAAAAGAGGACGGATCTGTAGTAATCCGCGGGATGGCTAGTACTAATGATATAGACCGAGCGGGTGATACCATCTCTCCTGAAGCATGGAGCAAGGGAGGATTGAAGAACTTTGAAAAGAATCCAATTATTCTTTTCAATCATGACTATGATCGTCCTATTGGTCGTGCAACTGGGCTGAAAGTAACAGATAAAGGTCTTGAACTTGAGGCTAAGATTAGTAAGTCAGCACCCGCAAACGTGTGCGAATTAGTTAAAGAAGGTATCCTTGGGGCCTTTTCCGTTGGTTTCCGAGTCAAGGATGCTGATTATTTAAAGGAAACCGATGGACTAATGATAAAGGATGCTGAGTTGTTTGAAGTGTCAGTAGTTTCTGTACCCTGCAACCAAGCAGCTACTTTTTCGCTCTCGAAGTCTTTTAACTCCATGGAGGAGTACGAAAACTTCAAGAAAACTTTCATAAATCGTGTAGATCTAGCCGGTCAGTCTCTGGCTAAGGACGAAGTTAACACTTCTAGTATAGCTAGTGATACACCGGTAAAGGCGGATAATATTTCCGCACAAAAGGAGATCCAAATGTCCGAAGATGTAAAAACTCCGGCAATCGACTTGGAAGCTTTTGCTAAAAAAGTAGCAGAGGAAACTGCTGCCAACCTGGCAATGAAGCAAGCCGAGCAAAAAGCTGCTGAAAAGGCAGCCAAAGAAGCTGAAGACGCTGAACTCGCTAAGAAGGCAGCCTCCGAAGCCGAACAGAAGGAAGCCATCCGTGTAGGCATCACTACTGGTGCTGAAAAGCTGATGGAAGACATTCGTAAAGAAGTAGAAGCAGAAAAGAAAGACACTGCTGATATTCTTGAAAAGTACAAGGCTGAGCTTAGGGAAAAAGCTGAAGAACTCGAAGCTATGCGTAACAGCAAGCGCGATTTCTCTGGCCGCACTCGTGGCGAGCTGAAGACTTACGGTGCCGACCTTCTTTCTGCCCATATTCTGGGTAAGATTACTGGTAAGGGTTTTGATACCGCTTTTGCAAAGACTATCCTTGAAAAAGCTGGTGTTGACTACACCTCTACTACCGCTGCTGGTGTCGATGTAATCGTTTCTCAGCAGTTCGAACAGGAAGTTCGTCAGGCAATGAAGATTGCCCCTCTGTTCCGTGAAATTCAGGTAGCTTCCGGCGCGACTGTTCTGCCGCTGGCCCCTGATTCTAACGCTGCTAGCTGGAGCTCTGCAGGTATTACTGCTTCTAGCAATCAGCTGACAGATAACAGCGACAACAACTACACCGTGTCTCAGGTTATCCTGCAGGCTCATCGTCTGATCTCCGGTACATTCATTTCGAATGACACCGACGAGCAGATTGTTGTTTCTGTTCTTCCGATCGTTACCTCTGCCTTGGCACGTGCTCACGCCGTTGCAATCGACAAGGCAATCCTGGTAGGTAACTCCGGTGGCTTCACTACTGGTCTGGTTGGTGCTTCTGGCACTGACAACACTAGCGGTTATGCCACTGCTTCTGCTCTGACTGCTCTCGATGCCTCCGGCACCGACGAAGTCACTCCGGCTAACCTGCTGGCTCTCCGTAAGGAAATGGGCAAGTATGGTATTAGCCCCTCAGAAGTTGCCTTTATTGTTCCGACTGACGTTTACTACGAACTGATTGATGCCTCTGGCTTCACAGACATAACCGAGGTTGGCAGCGATATGGCTACCAAGCTTACAGGTTCTGTAGGCTCCGTCTATGGCTCTCCTGTGATTGCCACTGACCAGCTTGCTTACAACCTGGACTTTGCTAGTGCCGCTACCACAACTGCTGCACTTGCAGTTTACATGCCTAACTATGTGATTCCGCGTCTTCGTGGTGTCAACATTGAAACTGAGTACAGCGTAAAAGACCAGCAGAATGTGATCGTAGCATCACAGTCTCTGGGCTTCAATGAGCTGTTCGCTAATGCAGGCAACAACAAACCTTCTATCCGCTGGGCCTACCAGTAATAGTTGAGATAACTTGGGGAGAGGAAACTCTCCCCGAGTTTTTACTAAATGACTTATGGCTAACTTAACTACACTTGCAGAATACAAAGACGCTGAGGGAATTAGCACTCCAAAGGATGATCAGAGGATTATTTCCTTGGTTACGTCCGTGAGTCAATTAGTAAAAACTTATTGTGGAAACTCAATTATTGATTATTATAGTTCTGCAAAAACAGAATATATAAATGTAAATTGGGGCACTCATATTATACAGCTTACAGAAAGTCCCGTAAATACAATAACCTCTGTAGAAGAAAGAACTGGGTATGACCAAAGCTATGTTACTCTTAGCACTGGAAACTTTCAGTATTACTTAGATAGTGCTACTGATAGTCTTTACCGTACTACAAATGGTTCAAACTATAAGAATTGGCCACAAGGTCCTGGCGCTGTAAAAGTAGTTTATACTGCTGGCTACTCTGCAACTCCATCTGATTTAAAACTTGCAGTATTTGATTTAATTACATACTATTTGAAAGACGAACATAAAGAGCGTCAAACTCTTGGTGGAGCAAGTTTACAGAATCCTACTACAAGTCTAAGAAATAGTGTAGCATTTCCAGACCACATAAAACGTGTCCTGGACTTATATAAGAATTTCTAATGAGCAGTCCCCAATTAAAAGCTTTGGCTCAAGAAATTCTAGATACTAGAGCACTTTATCAAGAAAAAGGGGAGTATGACTTAAGAAAGCCATATCAAAGACTTCCAGGGCAAGTTTTAAGAATTAGTAAAAAAGAATTTATTGGTACTGTTGCATCATCAATAACAAAATTACAAGATGGGTCAGATAAAGCAAATAAAGCTTTAGATGAAATATGGCTAGAATTTAAAAAAGTAGTTTTACAGCAAGAACAAGCTTTAATAACTAAAGGCACTCCTAAACTGCCTGCAGAAAGAGCAAAAGAAATATTTGATCTAAAACCTCTACCTGTAGGGGATGAAATAGTTATAGTAATTTCGTCTTTTGAAAGTTTTCAAAGCGGATATGTACGTAAAGCTCAAAGAACTATAGTTGAAGAAAAACTTAAAAAATATTTCCCAAGATCAAAAATAGATAAAGAACAAATTAATGCAGTATCCGGAGCGGACGGCAAATCAGGAGCTAATTTAGGACATGGAGCTGGTCAAGTACCAACTTCTGGTGTTAGAGCAATGTTTGCAACATCAAAAGCTTTAAAAGGTCTAAAAGGCGGGAGTTTAAAAGACTATAAAAAAGTTTTAAAGATACAGAGAAAGTACGAAAAATCAATGAAACTTAGTGTTAAACACAATCAAGTTTTAGATATAGACGGAAATTTTCAAAAAACATTTTTTCCTATTCTTACTTGGCAGTCTAGGACAGAAAATGCAGAAGAAATAGCCGCTGAAACTGAAGCTATAACTAATTATTTTAATGATTGGCAAGACGTTCTAACTCAAGAAGGATCTACAAATTTATTAAATGCAGTTTCGCAAGTAATACTTTATAATACAGCAGGAAAAGCACGTAAAAATAAAAAAGTTACTGGCAAAAAGAAAAAGAAAATTAAAGAACAAAATACTGGAAAAGCTAGAAAAAAAGAAACAATAAAGCAAGAACTCTCGGTGGTTAGAAGTCATGGAGTTTTCGCAGCATTAAAAAATTTAGACACTAAAGGTAAAAAACGCCAGTCAGGAAATAGTATGTTTTCTTTAATGGCATTATTAAACCAAAAGTTACCTAGTGTTGTTAGAAAAAATATGGGACCACCGGCGCTTACAAATGTTACAGGAACATTTGCAAATAGTGTAAAAGTTACTGATGTATCTACAACTGCAAAGGGTTATCCAAGTATTGGATATACTTATGCAAAAAGTCCTTACCAAGTTTATGAAATTGGGTTAGGAAAAGCCCCTTGGGCAAATGAAGAAAGAGACCCAAGGCGTCTAATAGATAAGTCTATAAGAGAAATAGCAGCTAATTTAGCGATAGGAAGATTCTACACTAGGAGACAATAATGGCAGTCAGAGATTATACTACACGACGTCAGTCCATTACAAATGCTCTTGTAGACGTATTAAAAAAGATAAATGGCACCGGACAATATTTAACAGATATTGGTGATAATGTAAGCCCAAGACTAAGATTTTGGGATGAAATAGAAGAATTTCCAGCTATTCATTTAAATACATCCGGAGAAACACGTACTTATCAAGGGGGCGGATACAAAGATAGATTTTTAAATGTAACAGTTCGCTGTTATGTAAATGAAGAAGATGCAGTAGATGCACTTGATAAACTTCTTGAAGACGTTGAAACAGCTTTAGAAGAAAATCAAAGATTAAGATACGTCGATAGAAGAGGTGCAGTACAGTATACTCACCAGAACACTATAATCAGTATTGATACTGATGAAGGTGTATTAGATCCTCTAGGAGTCGGCGAAATAATCGTAGAGGTTCGATACTAGAAAATACTGGCAGGAACAAACGTTCACGACCAAGTCTTTTCAAGATACATAGGAGAAAACTATGGCACAACATTTATATTTTGCGAGAGACACAAAACTCTTTATTGAGTTTGACGGTGTCGTTTGGGAGGTACCTGTCCTTGATGGATTTAGTTTCTCTCAGTCAACAAATGCCACTGAAATTACACTCGCAGAAATGGAAAGCAGCGGTGGAGTAAGCCGTAGGGGTCGTCGAGCATTTAATGATTCATTGGCTCCTGCAGAATGGTCTTTCTCTACTTATGTTCGTCCGTTCATTGCATCAGGCTCAGGTTCTGCTGATAGCGGTACTGATCATCACGCTGTAGAAGAAGTTCTTTGGGCAATGATGGCTGGAGCGGATAACTATGATGCTACCACAGATGATTTTGATAGGGGTGGTACAAATGTAATTACTCCGTCAGGCTCAAACTCAGTAATTAATTTTGACCAGTCTAATAAATCAACATTAGGCACCGCTAATTTTTACTTTGTACTAGGCTCTTCAAACCGTCAGACTTATAAAATCAGAGACTGTGTTGTTAATGAAGCATCTATTGATTTTGACATTGATGGTATTGCTACCATTAACTGGTCTGGTTTTGGTGCGGAAGTCGTAGATATGTGGGGCAGCACCAAAGAAAGCACTGCTGAACCTAATAATGGTGATACCACTAATGATGGTTCTACTTTAGCAGTCGGAGATATTTGGCTTGATACTGATAATAGCTACAAGCTAGCTGTTATGACTAATATAGGTGCAGGTACAGAAGCCTCTACTCCGATAATTGATGAAGATGTATTAGCAACTGATAACTTTATTCGTAATCGTTTGACAATTGCTACTATTACTCCTAACTCTCAGGACCCTGATTCTGATGGTACTAGTGAGTTGCTTGGTGCAAGCTATGACTTGACTCTTACAGGTGGAAATATTACTATTGGAAATAATATTACTTATATTATTCCTGAAACTTTGGGTCAGGTAAATACTCCGTTTGCTCATGTAACTGGAACTCGTTCAGTAAGCGGTAACTTTACTTGTTATCTGCAAAGATTTGATGGTACAGATGGTCAAGGTATGAATAGTGGTGACACTAGCACTCCTGCTGACGACTCTGCCAACTTCTTTGAAGATTTCGGAGCAATTGATAATGTAATTACTAACTCTTTTGCAATTGTGTTCAAGATTGGTGGTGCTTCTGGCACTCCTCGTCTGGAAATGAACTGTGCAACTGCACATGTTGAAATTCCTTCACACTCTATTGAGGATGTAATTACTCTCGAAACAAACTTCCAGGCACTTCCGTCAACAATTTCTGAAACTGATGAAGTTGCCTTGACTTATGTTGGAGCAGCATAACATACTAAAAAATAATTCTTGACTTTTATGGTCATATGAATTATACTATATGGTATGAAAATAAAAGTAGGGAGGTCAAACGCCTCCCTACTCTTTTAATAATAATAAGTAAAGGAATTTATATATGAGTGATACACCAGTTTCCCTAGCGAGTCTTATGACTCCGAGTAAAACAGTAACTATTGATTTTCCAGGTTATTCAGGTTTTACAGTAGATTTAACATACTTAGCAAGAGAAGAGTTGCTGAAGCTTCGTAAAAAATGTTTAACTACTAAATTTAATAAGAAAACTCATACACCAGAAGAAATTTTAGACGACGAAAAATTTATAGAATATTATACCGATTCAGTTATAAAAGGATGGAGTGGGCTTAAATATCAATACCTAGAAGAGTTTCTTTTGGTGGATGTTTCTCAATTCGATCCTAATGATGAATTGCCTTATACTCAAGATAATGCAAGACTAATGATGAAAAATTCTAATGGTTTTGATACTTGGGTTACAGAAACAGCAGGTGACTTGGAAAATTTTACTGGACGCAAGTAGCCCAAATTGAAAAGCTGCTTGCAAGATACGTAAAAGAACAAACATCAGATTTTGATGTAGAAAAATATTTACGAATTTGTGAACAGTTAAACCAAGAGCCAGACCCACAAAAGATGCCGCTTTCTCAGTCAGATTTTCCTGCTGAGGTACAAGTGGCATTTTTTATGTTTAGCTTACTCTCAGATGTTTGGGAGGGTATGTCTGGAATGTATATGGGTAAGGATTGGTCTTCTGCAAATTTTCTGTTCGATACATATGAAATAGAATACCCAAAAGAAATTTTATACTTTATGAAACTATATGAAAGAGAAGTAATGGCTCAAAGAGCAGAAGACGCAGAAAGAAGAAGAAAAGCTGAAGAACGTAAATCAAAACAAAGCGGGGGAAAGAATTACACCCATAATGTAAAAGGCTAATGGCAAAAAATAAAGTAGAAATAGATGTTCAAGTCAAAGATGGCGGCAGCTTTAAAAAAGTTGCTGTAAACTCTAAAGCTGCTGGAGAAGGATTAGACAAAGCAGCAAAGGGTTCTCAAAGCGCTGACAGAGCATTAAAAGGCGCAGGTCAAGCATCTTCAAATAGCACTAAAAACTTTGCAAAAATGGCTCAGGGCATTTCTGGGGGACTTGTACCTGCTTATGCCGCTTTTGCAGCTCAAATCTTTGCTTTATCAGCAGCATTTAATTTCTTAAAAAGAGCAGTCGATGTAGAAAACCTGAGAAAATCTCAGGTAAGTTATGCTCAGTCTACTGGTATTGCCATGAAGTCTCTGACAAATTCTTTAGAGAATGCTTCTAAAGGTATGCTGAACTTTCAAGAAGCAGCTGAAGCAGTCGCAATAGGTACGGCAAAAGGATTTAGTGGAGAACAATTAAATCAATTAGCAGAAGGAGCTCTGCGCGCTTCTACAGCTTTGGGAAGAGGGTATGAAGATACCTTTGATAGATTACTACGTGGTGTATCAAAAGCAGAGCCAGAATTATTGGACGAATTAGGTATTACTCTACGATTAGAAACAGCAACAAGAAGATATGCAGAAGCAATAGGTAAAACCAGGGATGAATTAACAGATGCAGAACGAAGCCAAGCAGTTTTCGTAGAAACGACACGACAATTAAACCAAAACTTTGGGAATGTAGCAGCTGCAGTTAATCCATTTGTACAGCTTTCAAAAACATTTGACGAACTTATACAGAAAGTTGCAGAAAAACTATTGCCTGCTCTTACAAGTATTGCTGAATTTGCTAACTCCAATGCAAAGGCCGCAGCTACAGCTTTTGCCGCTATTGGCGCTTTGATATTTTTAAATATAACAGGTTTAAAGGAAGCTGTTTTTGGAGCAGCTTCTTCTATAGGTAAAGTATTTACAAGTACATTTGCAACAATAGGAAATGGATTTAGTACAGCTTTAGATGCGGGCATAAACTTTGGTAATAGTTTAATTGATAAAATGGAGCAGTTAGATAAACGTCTTTCTAGCTCTGCTGGAAAAGCTTCAAGTTTAGCCGCTTCATTCAAAAAATCTTCAGATAGTAAACTACTACAAAAAGTACAAAGCGGAGAAAAGCTAACTGGTTTAGATAAGAATAATCTAAAGAGAGCAATTGAATCAGCAGAAAAACAGTTTAAAGAACATGGAAAAGTAATAAAAGGCATTTTTGAAGATGCTTCAGAAGAAAGCTTAAAAGAGTTCAAAGAAGCTTTTGAAGATATGACAGACGTAAGTAAAAAGTCTGGAGTAAGAATTGGTAAGGTATTTACTAAACCTGTAGTTTTAGGGTTAAAAGCGATTCGAGGAGCTGCACAACTTACTACTTGGTCGGTAAGAAAGCTAGCAGGGGCATTTAATCTAGCTGGAAAAGCTGTACGAATGTTTGGTAAGGCTACAATTGTTTTAGGTATTCTACAGGAGCTATACTTCTTGTTTGAAAAAGTTTCACAGGCTCCCTTAAAATTAGTAGAAAGCATAGAAAAAATGGTTGTTAATGTAGCAAAAGCTTTACAGTTTTTAGGGAATGTCTGGATAAACTTATTCAATGGTTTGATAGATAAAATACCTGATAGTGTAAAAGAAGTCTTAGGAATAGAAACTGGAACATCAGTTATTGAGCCTTTTAAATTCGCAGATGAGTTAGAGAAAAAAATAGGTGGATATACTGATAAACTTTTAGAATTTGTAGGTACAGATAGAGAAGCATTAGGACAGATTGAAGAAAAAAATAAAGCCATGGCAGAGGAAGCTTCCGCCTTAGAAGAATTATCTCAAAGATATGCAGATTTATCTGCTGATATGAGTAGTATCTTTACAGGCATAAGCCTTGATCTGATTGAAGGCAAAGATATTAATACAGAAACTATAGCGAATGCTATTGGAACTCTGCCTATTCAAGGAGCTATACAAGCTGCAAATACTCCTGAAGCACAAGCTATGCTCAATGATATGCTGAACGGTTTTGATTTCTCCGTAATGGGAAATAAATTTGCGGAAGCAATAGAAAAAGCAAGACAAGGAGATTTTGCAGATTTACAGAATCAACAAAGTAGTGCTTTAACTTATACTACAAATTTGGCTTCCGTACGGGATATAATTAATAATCTAGCAACTACAATAGACACTAAGGACCCATTAGCAACAAGGGTACTATTAGAAAACTTAAAAAATACAGCAAATGTTGCAGATGCTGCTGCAAGTAACTTAGACCGTGCAGGAGTAGCTGTAGAAGAAGCAAACAATGCTATACTGAAGGGAACAATAGATGAGTGGGTTGCAAAATTACAAGAGTATGAAAAGACTCAGCAAAATATTCTTGTAGCAACACATGAATTAAATATGGTAGAGGCTCAACGCACAAGGCTGCCAGGACTCTTAGCACAACAATTTGGATTAGAAATATCAGCTCAGAGAGAAGCAATAAAACTAAGAGAATTAAAACTCGCTCTAGCAAATGAAGAAGTTAGGAGTATTTCAGAATTAGACCCTGTTCAAAAAACACTTCATGAAAATGAAGTAGCTAGATTAGGCAGAGAAATAGCGCTTCAATCATTAAAAGTAGAAGAAGCTAGAAAGAATGCAACAGACATTGCTCAAATTGGTACAAATATTGGAGAAAGCTTAACAAGTGGTCTTAATTCTGCATTTGATTCCATTATTCAAGGAACAAAGTCTGCGAAACAAGCATTTGCTGATTTAGCGAGAGGAATACTACAGAGTCTTGCTCAAGTTATCGCAAAATTATTAGTTACAAAATTACTTACAGCTGCTCTTGGTGGAACAAGCTTTGGAAACTTTCTCGGTATTCCAGGGGCAGCAAACGGTGGAGTTTTCTCTGAAGGAAAGAAAATGTATGCTACTGGAGGTATTGCAAGAGGTCCAAGAGCTGGGTATCCTGCGATATTGCACGGGACTGAAGCAGTAGTTCCTCTACCTGATGGAAAATCTATTCCTGTACAAATGGCAGGGGCAGGACAGCAAAACAATGTTACTGTAAATGTAGCTATTGATAGTAATGGTAGAGCTTCTTCAAATAGTCAGCAAGACTCCAATCAAGGAGCAAATTTAGGGGCGGCAATAGCAAAAGCAGTACAAGTAGAACTACAAAATCAGAAACGTTCGGGCGGAATACTCAATCCGTATGGAGTGGCATAATGGCGATTGGATTTACAACTTCATCAACTTATGGAAGCAGAACTATTATTCCAGATAAAGGAATGGGGCGTCAATCTCAGCCTCGTGTTCGCGTTGCAAAATTTGGTGACGGATATGAGCAAAGAATTGCAGATGGTATAAATCCAATTCAAGAAACTTTTAATGTAACTTTTAATAACCGTACTGAAGCAGAAATAGACGATATTACAGGATACTTAGCCTCTCTCGGAGGAGTAAGTTCTTTTAATTTTACTTTTCCTGATGATAATGGAGCAGGGGGAGAAACTACTATTAAAGTAGTTTGTGATACTTATGGACAAACTTATACTCATGATGGTTATCCATCTGCAAGTGCAACTTTTCGAAGAGTTTATGAAGCATGACAGATTTAATAGATGTAGTACAAAAAATTGAACCTGGTAGTGAGCTTGTAGACTTATTTGAGCTTACTTTGCCTGATGGTTCAATTTTATATTTTCACCCTGACTATGATGTTAATAATACAACTGTAGGAGAAGAAGGTTATATTTATTTTCGGCAGAGAACAAGTCCATATACAGTACAAAATTATATACCATTTCCAATTACCATGGAGGGAGTGGAGATTACTTCTGAAGGGGCACAGAATCGTCCTATTTTAACTGTTGCAAATGTTACTTCGGCTTTTTCTGATGAGCTGGGAGCTAACTTTAGAAACGAAGATTTAATTGGACAGCCAGTTGTAAAAAGAACTACACTAAAAAAATATTTATTTGGAGAGTCAGGAGATGCTTCCCCTCCTATTGAATTTCCAATTCAAAAATATATAATTGATAGAGTCACTGGAGAAACTTCTACTGCTGTAACTTTTGAATTGACTGCTCCGTTTGACTTATCAGGAGTTCAACTACCAAATAGAAGCATTCTTGGAAAGTATTGTTCTTGGGAGTATCAAGGACAAGATTTAAATTCAAGAGGCGGGTGTGTTTGGAGTAAGAATAGCTTAATTAAAATAGGAAAATCTACGTCTGCTCTGGAAGAACATAAAGCTTATTTTACAGCAAAAGATGAGCCAATCGTTCCTGCTATAATTTTTACTACAACTACTGCTTGGGTTACTTCGACCTCATATTCCGTTGGAAACTTAGTTTTAGATAGTGGAAAAGTTTATATGGCAAATACTGCACATACTTCTGGAGCATCCTTTGCAGGTGACTCCTCTAAGTGGGATGTAGTAGCATATACTTCATGGACAACTTCTACTGCTTATGCAGTAAATGATTATGTAAAAAATGGAAGCGATTATTACCGCTGTAATACTGCTCATACTTCCGGTACTTTTTCTACGGATTCTACAAAATGGGATACGATTTATATTTATACTGCATATAATTCTGGAACAACATATTCTGCAGGAGATTTTGTAGAAGCTACAGCGAGTGGTACTACTACAGTTTGGAAAGCATTACGGGCCAGTACAAATCAAACTCCTGCTGAAAATGTATATTGGACTCGCGGAGATATATGCGGAAAGAAATTTTCTTCTTGTAAATGTAGATTTCAGTATTTACCTGTTTATAATTACACAAATAGTAATTCAACACCAAAAACAACAAAAAATAGTAAAATACCAATACCGTTTGGAGCGTTCCCTGGAGCGAGAAAGTTTAGGTGATAGATGAAATAAGAGAGCACTTTGAACAGTGCTACCCACAAGAAGGGTGTGGAATAATTGGAATTGTAAAAGGCAAAAAAAGATGGTACCCTTGTACAAATCTTGCCGAAGATAATGACGATTTTATACTTGACCCAAAAGATTATGTAAAAGTAATGAAAGAAGCAAATATATTTGCAATCGTACATAATCACATACATGGGTCAAACGAAGCAAGTGAAAATGATATAAAATACTGTAATGCTTTAGGAATACCTTACTATATTTTTTCGTTTCCTTCAATGGATTTAAATATAGTAGAACCAGAAATTAATTGTAGTCCTCTTATTGGAAGAGAATATGAGTTTGGAAAACATGATTGTTTAGAAGCTGTACGAGACTACTACAAAGAATATCTAAATATTGAACTACAGAAAAGACTACCATATTTAGATGATTGGTGGAAGTACGAAGAAGATTATTTTACAGAAGCCCATATAAAAGAATGGGGCTTTAGTAAAGTAGAAAGTCTAGAAAAAAACGATATAGTAATTTTTCAAATGGGAGCAGATGTACCAAACCATTGTGGAGTTTACTTAGAGAACGATATATTTTTTCATCATGCCGTAAATCGACTTTCATGTCGAGAAAATCTTTACCCTTTATGGGGAAAGTATTTAGTTGGAATATACAGATACAATGCGTAAAATTTACTTAGAAGGACAGTTAGGGCAAAAGTTTGGGACTTCACACTTGTTCTGTGGGGACACTCCTGCAGAAGCGATTCGTCTTATTGGAGCAAACTATCCCGAATTCAGAAAATATCTTATTGAGTGCCATGAAAATGATGTAGGATTTCATATCGAAGTCAATAATCAAGAAATAGATATTGCTGAATGTCTTCTTCCTCTTTCTCAAGGAGATATAATTATTACTCCAGTTCCTGCAGGTTCTAAATCTGGCGGCTCAAAAATTCTCACTGCTATTGCAATAGCATCTCTTTTCTTTATACCTGGCAATCCTTTAGGGCTTTATGCAACTTCAAGTATGACTGTATCTGGTGTAGGGATGACAACCGCCACATATACTACAATTACTGGTCTAAGTATGCCAGGCCTGATCTTAGCTGCAGTAGGAGTAAATTTAGCTTTAGCAGGCCTGCAACAGATAATGGCCCCCGACCCTGCTACAGATCAGAAAAATGAAGAAGGATACTTATTTACTGGAGACGCAGCAAATGTTGTAGAAGGAGATCCTGTTCCCGTTCTTTACGGAGAACTTCGAGTTCCTGGTATTCCAATCTCAACTGAAGTTTTACCGAATACATCTACTGCAAATTTCTTTGGAGCTCATCGTAGTAATTTTAATAATGATGTTGACTATAGTTTAGCAAGTGCTGACGCTATGCTTGCTCTTTACGAAATGAGGCAAGCTACTAAAGACGGAGTCGACAAAACTAGTACTTTATCAGTAAATTCTGTAAAAGACCCTGCTGGCAGAAGTCAGAATATAGTTACTACAAGCGTTATTTCAGAAGGTCCAATCTATGGGTTAGTGAATGGAGCAGCTTCTGTATATTTAAATAGTGACCCAGCTTTAGACCCAGTAGATAGCAATAGTGGCTCAAAAGCAACTGCTAGTTTTACAAATGGATTTCAGTCTGGAACCACTACAAATCTCTCTAGTTCTCATGTAACTTCGACTGAAGATAATACTACAGCAAGAGGTATTATTGAAAACTATAAAACTGGAACTGCAACTGTTAATTATCAGTATACTTTTATTCAAGATGGCGTTGGAGGATACTATTCAGGAAGTGAGTTTCAAATTATATCAAGCACTTCTGTTTTTACTTCTGATATGCAGTTTGACCCTGCGGAAAAAGTAAATACAAAAGTACGACTAATTAACTCCGCTGGAGAAACTCTATATGAAGATGTAATTACACGACATATAAACGGTACAACTGTAAATATTGGGTGGGGCTCTCTGCCTCTTAGTATTACAAATGGAGCGTCTTACAGTTTTGCAATAGATTATGTTGATGATATAGTAGTAGCTAGTAATGGTAGCACAACTTTAGGAACTAATTTTGGAGGCTCAACAGGAGATTACAATCTTCGTGTAGGTGGTTCTGAAGAAGCTTTAGATACTGGAGATAACTTCTTTACTGCAGGAAAATATAAAAATTTCGGAGTACAATTTAGAACAGGACATCTATATCAAGAATCTCTAAAAAGCTTAGACGGTACTGGAGATGGAAATACCGCAATAACTACATCTTTAAATAATGCTATAGTTGGTCCTGGAAATACTGGAACAAATACCTATACTTATAATACTACTACTCTTGGGCTCTCTGCGGCTCAAGCAGCAGAAGCAGATGAAGTAAGATTTTTAATTTCTTATGGGAGTCTTATTAATAATACTGGTAAAGGAAAAGAAAAACCAGGAAAAGCATGGTATAAAATTGAAGTACGATTTACAAATGATGGAACTAATTTTACCGGATGGATAGTAGTACATGACAAGAAAAGACATTATGGTCAATATACCTCTACCTTTACATTTGATGAATACATAAACTTAGAACAATTACGTCCGGCTGGAGCTATAGATTGGGAAGTAAGAATAACTCGTCTAACCGATAATGATGTAGCGTATGAAGATACCTACAATGTACTAGGCCCCTCTGATTATACTAGCCAGACTCCTGCTACCATTACAAGTGCGACAACTACAATTAAAGAGTTGTTAAGCTACCCTTTAACTGCTGTAGCAAGAGTACAATTTAACTCCCAAGATTTTAGTGGTATGCCTTCTATCGGTTACCACTGTAGAGGAATGAAAGTTAAAGTTCCTTCTAATTATATTACTCGCGAAGAAGCAAGTGATGGCGTTGCTTCGTATAAAAGAAATGTTTCTAGTGGAGCTGTAGAAAGCTCTTACCAAAACTGGGACGGAAATTTTAGAGCAGAAAAAGTTTATACAAATAATCCTGCTTGGGTATTTTATGACGTACTCATAAATAATCGCTACGGACTGGGTTCATATTTAACAGAAAATGATATTGATAAATATGCACTGTATCGTATTGCACGTTACTGTGATGAACTCGTAGACAATGGTAATGGTGGTTTAGAGCCAAGATTTACAACTAATGTTTGGCTTACCAAAGCAACAGATGCCTATAAAGTATTAAAAGATTTAGCAACCGTTTTTCGTGGAATGCTGTACTGGTTAGATGGAGAAATTGTAGGTATAATCGACCAAGCAAGTGATGCAGTTTATAACTTTAGTTCTTCAAATGTAATTGGTGGACAGTTCTCTTATGAGTCTACTGGTAGTAAAACTCGTTCTAATCAAGTAGGAGTCACCTGGAATAATCCTCGGTCTGACTATAAGCCAGAAGTTTTACTTGTGGAAGACGGAGAAAACATTGCAAAAACAGGTAAAATTATTAATGAAAGTGCTGTTGCATTCGGAGCAACTTCAGAAGGTCAAGCACTTCGTTATGGTCGTTGGAAACTTTGGACTGCAAAAAATCAGACAGAAATTGTTGCTTTTGCAACTGCAATAAATGCAGCATTTTTACGCCCTGGTGATATAATTAATGTACAAGATCCTTATCGTCATCCTCCTTATCAAACATTAAGTGGACGTATTTCTTCTTCTGGAACACGTACAACTTCTATTATTCCACTTGATAGGGAAATAACTTTACAGGCTGATTCTACTTATGAGCTAAATGTATTGATTGAAGAGGCGGGTGCATTCTTAAGCCAAGATTCCGCTACAATTAGTAGCACTACTTATACAGTTGGAGAACTGATACTTGGAGTTACTTCGGAACTAAATGCAAGTAATATTGTTGATGATTCTGGAAATCCCGTACAAATTGTATGGAAGCCGTATACTCGAGTAGAAACTCAAACTGTAAGTACCTCTGCGGGCACTGGAATAACTTCTCTTACAGTTAGCAGTGCTTTCAGTGCTATTCCTAATGCGCAAACTGTTTGGGCATTGAGAAGAACTCTTACTGCTTCAGAAGCAGAAGTTATTGGAACAAAACAAGAGTATAAGGTACTTTCAATAACTCAAAACGAAGATACTACGTATAATATTAGTGCAGTAAAACACTATAATGAAAAATTCAATGCGGTAGATAAAAACTGGACTCTATCTGTAGAAGACCCAGTTTATCCTCCCGAACTTGCAGACGATATTGTTCCTCCTCCTGCAAATGTTTATTTAGTACCACAAGCTCTTGATTCTGATGCAATTGCAAATGATGTTACTCTTTATTGGGATACTCCTTTAAACTCTGATGGAACTCCCTATAATAAAGTTGCATCTTACGAACTCTATCACAATCTTTCGGAAGTAAAACAGAATCCGATATATTTGCCTGCACAGTTTAATAATGTGGGGCCGTACGAGTTTCCTGTAGGTACAACGACTGTTACAATAGCTACAGTAAGCAAAAGCGGTAAAAAATCAAAACCGAAAAAAGCGTTTATAAATATTACTGGGGCAATTCAAGAAAAGAATGTACCTAGAATTAATGGTGTTGCACGGGGTGGGGTTTCTAACTCCCCGATTAGTTTAAATGTAAGCACTGAATTTGAATTTACAAAAACTGACTATACCTTTAGCCCTGTAGGTGCTCCTGATATAGAAGTTTTAGGGTCTACTGGTACAGCTGCAACTTATAAACAAGATGTATCAAATATTCCTGTAATATCAGATGCAACTTGGGCGGCTTATAGTACAAAACAGAAATATAATGCTGCTCATTTTATTTTAATTGATTCAAGTGATGCAAGTGATCCAATTAAACTTATAAAATGGTATGAAGACTCAACTTTAGGAATTAACTATTACTATAATTCTGGAACTGGAAACACTGCTGCAAGCAGTCATTGGTCTGCTGTAACAGGTACAATTACTATTGCAGCTAGAAGCAATAAAGTAAGTGGTAGTGGTACTACATTTACTTCTGATTTTGAAGTTGGCGACTATGTCAAGATTGGAACAAGTAATGTTGCAAAAATTTCCTACATTGGAAACAATACTACTATGTTTATTGATAGAAGCTTTGCTTCCTCTATTTCGGGAGAAACTGCATATGCTCCTACGCTTCGAATTGATAAAAATAATGATTCAATTATTGCAGGGGTAAGAAACCTACAAACTGGTGGTTTTAAATTAATTATTGCTCCAAACTTTACAGTAGTAGCTGACCCGGAAGTATATGAAGGCGATGACGGTATAATACAAACAGAAGGCTACGTTTATTATAATACTGCTAGTCCATCTGCACCAACTAGCCCAGGAACTTCGGCGACTTATACTTGGGCAACTGGTGCAATTACTGGAATGAACTCTGGGTGGCAACAAACTCCACCACAAATGACTGCAGGAAGTAATGGTCAATTTTGGTATGCAAGATATTTTGTAAATCAGTCAGCCGCAACCGATACTACTAGTACTCCAACTTTTGGTACAGTATCTGCAGGGCATAACTTTACTGGACTTGTTACTTTCCAGTCTGGCTCATTAACAGATGGGACTTCTACTTTTAATCCTACTACTAAAGTTAGTATTGGTGGAGCAGCATACGATATTAATACTAATATTACTACAATTGATGGTGGTCAAATTACTTCTGGAAGTATTACTGCTTTACAGATTCAAGCTGATACAATTACAGCAAACAAATTAACAAATAGTAATACGAATACTAGTTATAACAGTGGAAACAATATATTTTCTATAGGAAATACGGGTAATACTGTTGATGTAGGCGGAACTTCATATTGTGCAACTGGATATTTTTATTCAAATACTTCGAACTGTTCTGCAATTATTGCGGAAGCGAATGCAAATTCAAATGCGGCAATTGTAGGCACAAGTAAAGGAAACAATACTTCTGGATGGGGCGGATTCTTTGGCTGGTCTGCAACTTCCAACTATTCTGATAGCGGTAAAAATAAAGTATTTATTGGTGGAAGCTCCTATCATATCTTAGCTCAGGATGGTACAACTACAAAATTCTCAGTAAGTGAAGGCGGAGATGTAGTAGCGGCAGGTAACGTAACAGCTTATTCTGATGTAAGACTTAAAGATGACATAGAATTAATAGATGGTGCTGTAAGTAAATGTATGGATCTTAAAGGAGTTACTTTTCTTATGAAAGGAAGAAAGCAGAGATCCACAGGATTGTTAGCACAAGATGTACAAGCAGTTTTGCCAGAAGCTGTATCCGAAACAGAAGATGGAGTATTAACACTTGCTTATGGAAACTTAGCAGGATTATTTATTGAAGCAATTAAAGAGCTTAAGACTGAAATATCTGAATTAAAACAAGAAGTTAAGAGATTAAAACATGACTCTTCAGACTAGTGGACCAATTTCTTTAGATGACGTAAATGTAGAAATTACAACTAAGTCTTCTGGAGACCAAATATCATTAGATGACTCTGATGTTCGTGGGCTTACTCCTAATTCTACATATGCAGATGCTTTACACGGAACTGGAATAAATACAACTTCTGGAACTATTATTAGTGCTTATGAATTATACGGGGCTTCCGCAGGAAATAAATATACTGCTTTAAGTGGAAGTCCTTCCCCCGTAAATGAAGGAAATTCTGTTTCTTTTACAGTAACTACATCGGGGGTTACAAATGGAACAACAGTAGGATATACAGTAACAGGAATAAGTTCTGCAGATTTATCTTCCGGAAGTTTAACTGGAAGTATTACTATAAATTCAAATACTGGATCTGCTACTTTTGGAATAGCAGCGGACTCTTTAACAGAAGGAACAGAAACTTTAACAATAACTCTTGCAAGTACTGATAGTGCTGGCAACGCTACAGCAAGTTTATCTGCTAGTGTAAATATAAATGACACTTCTACTACTCCTGCTCTTTCAGTAAGTATTAGTGGGACAATGAATGGAACTGTAACAGCTTGTTATGGTGCTACAGCAACAACTTCAGCTACTACTAGTGCAACTGCGACTCCTTCAGGAGGAAGCGGTTCGTATAGTTATTATTGGGAGCTCTTAGGAGGAGCCTGGAGTCAAAGCGGTGTAGTAGCTTCAGGTGCAAATTTTACAAATACGCGATATGTTGCTACTACTGGAGCAACTGTAACTGGGTATCCAAGTCCTACATCTAGTAGTTCGGGATATGCTAGTGGAACTGTAAAAGTAACTGTAACTGATACAGTTACAGGAAATACAGCAACAGCAACTACTTCTGCATATCATACTTGGAATTGGTATCCTCCAGCAGGTTATGTTTACTATTATTACTGTTCTGGATATGATGAATATTATGTATATGCAACTGATAATTGTGGGAATACAGCAAGTGCTTTATACCAAACTTGTAGTCCTAGTTGTACACCTTCTTTAAGTGTTAGTACTAGTGGTAATTTTAATGCAAGTGTTACAGGGTCTTTTACTCAAACTTTATCAGCTACTTCAGGTACTGTAACTGCATACCCCTCTGGAGGAAGTGGAGGATATAGTTATCAATGGAGTCTTGATAGTTATAGTGTAAGTAATATGAATGCCACTGCTGCTTCATTTGGAAGTGGACAATCTCAAAGTACAACGGGAAGTACTTCAGGAACAAAAAGTGGAACAGGTACAGGATATATTTATGTTACAGTATCAGTTACAGTAACTGATAGCTGTGGAAATACAGCAACAGCTTATGTAAACGGAACTCATACGTATACATTTACATTCTAGGAGAAAAAATGGCAACTTTACCAGAATCAATTCAAAGATTTAACATAACTTCGGACGACCTGGAGCACGTAACAGGAGACTTATTTGGCCTCATGCATACTACATGGCCAGAAAGTGATACTGATTATACACTTCGAATAGGTCAGTGGGGGTACGCGCTCTCAAGGCAGCAAGTAGAAATACTGAGAGATACAATATTACTAGGTCTTAACACCTAAAGAAAAATAATTCTTGACATAAAATGTGTGCTTTGATATAATTATCAGCATAGGAGAATATAAATGGCCGCAGGGACTTATAATTTACAAATAGACCAGGGTTCTGATTTCGCAGTTAACTTAGCCCTGAAAGAAGGCGGAGTAGCCACAGACTTGACTAGCTACTCTGCTCGTGCACAGATGCGCTCGACAAAAGACGCTGCGACTGCGGCGGCTACATTTACTTGCACCATTATGAATCCTACTGCTGGCACTCTACAAATGAGCCTTCCAAATGCAACTTCAGCAGCTCTTGATGCCGGATTATACTATTATGATTTAGAGATTTATACATCCGGTGATGGAATTGTGACACGAATTTTGGAAGGAACTGTTACAATTGATCAGAATGTAACACGATAATGGAAGTAACAATAACGGTTGATGAAACTGCTGTCACGGTAACAGAAGATACTACGACAATAAACATCACACCTACGACATATGAAGTATCTATTGAAGCGGTTGCGACATTGATTCCAACTGCTCTTTCTATGTCTGTTACTCCCTACAAAACGATTACTAAAACAAACGTACAACAAGCATTAGAAGAATTAGCTGATCAAAATTTTCGCGGCACTACTACTCCTACTGGAAGCACATTAGAAGTAGGAGATACTTGGTACGATACAGCAAATAATATATTTTACGTATACCGAACAGTTAGTGGAATTACAGACTGGTATCCATTACTCAACACCGATGTAGGTGAGGAGGATAATCTGGACGGAGGAGCCTTTTAAGGCTATTTAGGGGCAAATAATGGCTCAAACGATTCAAATTAAACGCAGTAGCTCCACAGCTACTCCTACTTCACTACAAAATGGTGAATTAGCGTATTCGGCAACGAGTAATAAGCTATTTATTGGTCGCCCTGGTGGTGGTACTGGTGATGTAGATGCGATTGGCGGAAAAGTATATGTAGATATGCTTGACCATACCGCTGGTACTCTTACCGCAAGCAGTGCAATAGTTGTAGACTCAAATAGTAAGATTGATAACTTTTTAGTAGATAATCTTCAGTTTGATGGTAATGCAATTACTTCTACAAATACAAATGGTACTATTACCATTACTCCAAATGGTACTGGCGATCTTGTTCTTGATGGACTCAATTGGCCTCAAGCAGACGGTAGCGCAAATCAATACTTAAAAACTGATGGTTCAGGTCAGCTTTCTTGGGGTACTGTAACTTCTAGCTTTACAATTTCTGACGGCTCTGCCACAGATACTTTTAATACTGGTGGTACTCTTACTTTTGCCGCTGGTACCGATATAAGCACCACTGTAACTAATGATACAGTAACAATTGCATACACTGGTAGTGATGTAACTCTTTCAGGTGCTTATAATTATCTTACTCTTAGTGGTCAGCAGATTACTCTTGGTCAGATAGACCTTACTACTGACGTTACTGGTTCATTGCCAAATGCTAATTTAGCAAATAGTTCTTTTACTCTTGGCAGCACTTCTATTTCCCTTGGTAGTACAACTACTACTGTTGCTGGACTTACCTCTGTAACTTCTACAGATTTTGTTGGTGATGTTTCTCAAGCAAATGGCTCTGGTACTGATGTTAGTGGTACTGATTTAATTATAAAAGCTGGTGCGGGTACAGGTACTGGCGCAGGCGGTAAAATTTACTTTAGAACTGCAGATGGTGCAGGTTCTACTGGCTCAACCGTAAACAGTCATGCAAATGCTCTTATTTTGAATGACGACATGGTCGCAACCTTTGGTGCGGGTGTTGTTATTACTGGCGACCTGACTGTAAATGGTACAACTACTACTGTAAACTCAAATACTGTAGCTGTTGGTGATAACATTCTTGTCCTAAATAGCGACGAGACTGGTACTCCCTCTCAGAACGCTGGTATCGAAATCGAACGCGGTACATCCTCAAATGTAGCTCTGCGTTGGAATGAAACTAGCGATAAGTGGGAAACTACTATTGACGGTACAAATTATTATGTGCTTCTCAATGCTAACAATTTTACAACTGAAATTACCACACTCGATGGCGGTACATTCTAAATAGAAACTAACCTCCTGCGTATATACGCAATTTATAGGAGAGCCAAATGGCACAAACGATAAAACTGAAGCGTTCGGCAACACCGAGCGCGGCTCCTACTACCTCGGATTTGGATCTTGGTGAAGTTGCTATCAATACCTATGATGGCAAAATGTACATCAAGAAAAATGTCTCGGGTACAGAGAGCATCGTAGAAATTAGTGGAGGAGGCGGAGCGCCTTCTGGTGACTATCTTTACGAGCGTACAACATATACTGCCACTGCCTCTCAAACAACCTTTCTTGCTGACTACTATGTTGGTTATGTAGATGTCTGGTTGAATGGTATTAAACTGATACCTGGAACTGACTTTACAGCAACAAACGGCACATCTATAGTTCTTGCGTCTGGTGCAACCGTAGGAGACTCTGTTGAAATTCTTGCTTGGATTTCTTCAGACTTAAATACTTTAATTGCAGCTGTAGGATTCGATACTTATACTTATACTGCAACTGCTTCACAAACGACTTTTTCTGGTGCAGATGACAATACTGCAACTTTAGCATATACAGTTGGTCGTGTTCAAGTATTTATGAATGGTATATTACTTGATGGTGACTCAGAATATACTGCTTCAAATGGTACTTCTATAGTTCTTGCTGCTGCCGCTTCTGTAAATGACATAATAAAGATTATCGCATATACAGCAGACACAGCAACTACTCTTGACTTAACAGTACAAGGTAATTTAACAGTTACTGGTACTACAACTGGAATAGAAACAGATTTTTATAATTCTGATGCTGTTACAGCAGATAGAACATTAGACTCAACTACACACTACCGTGCAGGTAAGAATACAACTATAAACAGCGGAGTAACTTTAACAGTTCCTTCAGACAGTCTGCTAGAGATATATCACGATTACGTAGCAGCGAAAGCCTTATAAGGGGAAAACAATGGCATTAAAATTAAACAGTGCATCGGGGTCAATTACAATTTCTGCCGAAGACGGAAGCGGAAATGTGGATATTAGTTTTCCTCGTGCGGGCTATCAAGCTTACGACGCAGATACTACAAAGAATGACGTAGCGAATACTTTTACTGCAGACCAGACTATTACTGGTGAACTACTTGTAGACAGCTATAACGAAAAGTATAATGCAGTTACGTCATCAACTAATGCGACCACAGTGGACTGCGAAACTGGCAACGTGTTTAGTCATACACTTACAGAAAATACTACTTTTACTTTTAGTAACCCTCCTACATCCGGTACAGCCTACGCAATGGCGGTTAGAATAGTACAAGATGCAAGTGCGAGCGGTTTTACAGTTACATGGCCTGCAGCAGTTGATTGGCCTGCTGCAACCGCCCCAACTCTTACAGCTACAGCAGATGCTGTAGATTGGTTTGTTTTCACTACTGTTGACGGTGGAACAACTTGGTATGGATTTACTTCAGGACAGGCACTAGCATAATGAGTAATTTTGGTAAATTAATGCAACAAGCTGCCGCTGGCTCTGCTGGTGGAGATTTCTATGAGCATACAATAGATAACTCTATTCTATTATCTCATGATAGCAGTCAATATTTACGTAGATATATGGAAACTAATTCGTCTACTAATACTGATAAGAAAAAAGGTGTAATAAGTTTTTGGTTTAAAAACTGGAAAACTAGAAGAACAAACCGTACTAATTTATATAATCATATGGATGATGGATATGAGCTGGGGACGATTGAAATAGCAAACAGCACTACTGAAGTTTTAGAAGATTCCATCTATATGCAAGATTTTCAGTACGACAATAGAAGCAATTGGAGCGGTAGTAATTATCAGCTGGACGCTGTAGTAGGCATATCTAATAATGCAAGAAGATTTAGAGATAGAGCAGGATGGTATCATTATTGTTTTATATGGGATACAACACAAGCATCTGCTACAGATAGAGTAAAAGTTTATATTAATGGTGAATTGCAAGGATGGACGCACGATACAACTGTATCTTCTCCCAGATTTTCGGGGGTTGCTCAACTTCCTACTCTAAATGAACAATTAAATTATCTTGCTGTAGGTGAAACAAGCGGATCGACTTCTTGTAGGCAGTATATAGGAGCATATGGAGATCCCTGGACTTATACTAATCAGTTTGTGTATTCAGATATACAAATGGCAGAATTTCAAGCAATTGATGGAACAGCCTATGATATTAGTAAATTTGGAAAGTTAAAAAATGGCATCTGGATTCCAGTAGCCCCTTCTGGAATTTCATATGGAACTGCGGGTAGTTATTTAAAATTTAATAATTCAGGTTCTCTTGGTGCAGATAGTAGCGGTAATGGAAATGATTGGACTGTAGTAAACGGAGCAACTCAATTAAATGATACGCCTACGAATAACTTTGCTACTTTTGATCCAAATTTTCTTGGGACCTTTTATGATGGTGTTGGTACTGTAACTGCACCAAATATTACTGGTACAAATGGAAATCTTAATATAGCAGCACCAAATTCGCCGGGAGATGGATGGGGGACATATTCCTACCTTACTCAAGACATTTTGCCGGGAATGAAAACTTATGTTGAGTTTTCTAACCTTACAAATGCACAGCTGTGGGTTGTTCGCTCCAGAAATAAGATAGAAAATCCCGGCTCTGGGCTACCCACAGGCCGCATTGGAATGTATAGTGGAGGAATTGTTATTGACGGAAGTGCAAGTGGTTCAAGTTCTGGTAGTGCAGTTTCATTTACTTCTTCAGACACAATCGCAGTTGCAGTTGATTATGATAACCACACTTCTTACTGGTATAAAAACAATACTCTATTCTGGACAGTAACTAACATGAGTTTTTCTGGGACTACTTATCGAGAACCAGATGGTTATTGGATAATCTACACTCCCGGCACAAGCGGTGCAACTGGCACAGCTAGAGTAAATACAGGACAAACGGCTTTTACTTATACGCCACCAACTGGGTTTGAAGGCCTTTCTACTGCAACAAGAACTGAATCTACGTTAAATCCGGCAGGGGCTGAAAATACTTTAGACTATTTTAATGTTGTTACATATACGGGCAACGGTACAGCTATAGGTAGCGGCGGCAAATCTGTTACTGGTGTTGGATTCCAGCCCGATATGGTATGGACAAAAAACCGGGATGCGGCACAAAGTTGGGCGTGGATGGACACCCAGATAGGGGCAGGGAAGTATTGGACTCACAACTATACCAGCACGGGCGTTATTACCAATTCAGAATCTTTGTCTAGCATGGATGCAGATGGGTTTACCGTGGGTAATCTTGCCAATGTCAATGTAAATGCACAAAATTATATAGCATATTGTTTTAAGAAAAAAGCAGGATTTTTTGATATAGTCGGATACTCAGGTACAGGCTCTGTGCAAAACATAGCGCACGGCTTGGGAGTTGCTCCTAAGATAATTATTGTTAAGCGTGTGACCAACGCCAATACTGCCCCAAGCTATTTTGATTCTGGGTTCTATAGTGACCCGCAGACAGATTTCATGGGGTTTTTTGACACTAACGCTTTTACCGACGAGAACACTATCTGGAACGATACCGCACCCACATCTACACAGTTTACGGTTGGTACTAACAGCGGCGTAAATTTGAGCTCAGACACATTTATAGCTTATCTTTTTGCAGAAGTTGAAGGCATGACAAAAATGGGATACTACAAAGGAAATAATTCTACTCCTGAAGGCCCATTTGAGTACACAGGATTTAAACCTGCATTTGTTATGGTAAAAAATATTAGTAATTCAGGGTACCACTTTGTTGCCGTAGATAATAAAAGAAAAAGAGAAAATTTTAATCCTCAAAATGGATGGTTATATATGAGCGGGTCTGATGCTGAAGTATCAAATTCATCCTCTGTAATTGATTTTTATAGCCATGGATTTAAATTAAGAGCAGATAGTAATACTGCAAACGGGGCAGCATTAAGTTACGCTTACATCGCATTTGCACATAGCCCCTTTAAATATGCAAATGCAGGATAATCGGAGAAAAAACGATGAGATATTATGATATAACAAACTCACAGGTAAAAAGTGAGAGGCAGATAGTAAGAGAAAATCCGAATACAAGTTTTGCTCTTCCGTTATCTGCTGCCGCATTAGCGGGATTAAACATGGCAATTCTAAAAGAGGACGTGCGTCCTTCTTATGATGCGGATACTCAAACAGTAATTGATGGTGATATTGAAGAGCGTTCAGGTTCTTACTATCAGACCTTTACTGTGATTGACCGTTCCGCAGAAGCAATTGCAAATGACCTGGCAAATAAGAAAGCAAATGTTCGTGCACAGCGCGATGCAAAACTTGCTGCAAGCGATTGGGCAGTTCTTCCTGATTCTGCTCTAAGTGCAGAAGATAAAACTGTTTACCAGAATTATCGCACTGCTCTTCGCAATGTTCCTGCACAGGAAGGTTTTCCAAACAATGCATTACCAGAAGGTCCAAACGAATCACCCTATGCTTCATGGACTTATAACTCTACAGATTTTGTGTGGGAAGCTCCTCTTGCAAAACCGGAAGGTGCAATATCTTGGAATGAAGAAGCATACCAAGAGGATAATACTACAGGCTGGTTCTAATGGGAAAATCTCGAGATCTTGCAGATTCTGCAAATATAATTAATTACTTAGATAATTTAACTTCAGCGATTGAAGACTTAGATGGTGCTGGTATTACTTCAAATGCAGTCACTGTAACCTCGAGTACTACATTAGAAGCAAACAGTTTAAATAAAGCTTCAACGCTTACATTGAATAATGGAGTCGCAGTAACTATACCTGTAGACTCAGGAATTGAGTTAACAGCGTACTCAAAGATTAGGAGATTTCCATAATGGCTTCTATAGTTTTTACTACCGCAAGCGGTACAACAACTGTTACAGCGGAGGATGGGTCAGGAGCTGCTTCTGTTAGTATTCCTCGTGCTGGTATACAGGCGTTTGATGCTGACACTACAAAGAACGATGTAGCAAACACATTTACCGCAAATCAGACTTTTGACAATGGTATTATTGAAGAATACAATGCAGTCACTTCAAGTAGTAATGCAACTACTGTAGATTTAGATACTGGAAATAATTTTTCACATACTCTTACAGAAAATACTACTTTTACTTTTAGTAATGCTGCAACTTCTGGAAAAGTTTCAAGTTTTACACTTAAATTAGTACAGGATGCAAGTGCTTCTGGTTTTACAGTTACGTGGCCTGCTGCAGTAGACTGGGCGAGTGCCACAGCACCTACTTTAACAGCAACAGCTTCTGCTGTAGATTATTTTGTTTTTATTACACATGATGGCGGTACAACCTGGTACGGATTTACTGCTGGTCAGGCAATGGGCTAAAAAATGACTGCTTCTAAAAATTTAATACAAGCCGCCGCTGGTTCTGCTGGCGGAGATTTTTATGGGTATACCATAGATAACTCTGTTCGGTTTGCTAGTCCCTCTGACAAATTGACTAGAACAAACTCTGGCTCTGGGTCAACCAAAGGTTGTTTCTCAATGTGGGTTAAAAGAAGCAAATTAAACCCGGGCGCAGTGGTTCAGTTAATTGGTACAGGTGTTGGCGAGTTTTATTTTTCTGATTCTACACAGGGCGGTGGTGTATACTACCCAGATGCTATTGGGTATTACGAGTATTTTAACAGCGGCTATCAGGGGGCCGGGACTTCAAGCATAAATGCATCTAGTGCCTATAATGTTTTTAGGGATGTATCTGCTTGGTATCATGTTTTTATTGTATGGGATACAACTTTAGCAACAGCTACAGATAGGTATCAAATATGGGTTAATAACCAAAGAGTAACGCTAACAGTTGACTCTAATGTAACACAAAATACTTTAGCTAGATGGTTTGCTTCTGGAGATATTGTAATAGGTAACAATTCTGCTGGCACAAAACCGTGCCATTCTTATTTGGCAGAGGTTGTTGGGATTGAAGGTACGGCGTATGCACCCACAGACTTTGCAGTAAACAAGAACGGTGTCTGGATTCCAAAGAACGTATCAGGTCTAACCTTTGGCACTAACGGCTTCTACTTAAAGTTTAATAACTCTGGCGCACTTGGGACAGACTCAAGTGGCAACGGCAACAACTTCACTGTTTCAGGACTCACAAGTTCTGACCAGATGATTGATACGCCTACTAATAATTTCGCTACGTTGAACCCGCTTCTGCAATACACTACAGGCGCTGGTTATTCAGGGGCCATTTATCAAGGGAATTTAGAAAAGCAGGGGCCAGCAGATAACAGTTTCACTGGTGCATATTCTACAATCGCAATGGCCCCTAATACCGGAAAATGGTATTCAGAACATTATTTAGTTACAGAAAATAGAAACGCATTTGGCATTAGCTATGCCCCAACTGATGCAGGTAGTTCTACTACTCCAAATAACAGCACCGTATACGGGTATTATGCATTTGCATACTCTGGTTGGGCTTATTCACTTATTTACGCTACTTCTTCAGACTCGTCACCGCAGACAATTACAAATGTAAATTCAGGTTCAGTGGTTGGTATATTGTATGACTCTGACGCTTCAGAAGTAACTTTTTATGTAAATGGTACACAGGCTGGAACCGCTGTCTCTGTACCCGTAAAAACTTATGTTTTCTTTTCAGATGGGTATGGTGTAGCACCGCAAAGTTATCAAGCATCTAACTTTGGTCAAGATTCAACCTTTAATGGACGTATTACAGCCGGAAGCAACACAGATGCTAATGGCATAGGCGACTTCAAGTACACCGTCCCATCAGGCGCACTAGCACTCTGTACAGCCAACCTCCCAGAACCAGCTATAGGCCCGAACAGTACGACTACGAGTGATGAGCATTTTGATACAGCACTCTATACAGGCAATGGCACTACAACCACTGTAAGCAGTTTGAACTTTCAGCCAGACCTTACGTGGATTAAGTCAAGAACATACGCAAGATTCCATGCTTTAGCGGATGTGCTAAGAGGCTCTACCAAGTTTTTATCTTCAAATAGCACTAGTGCAGAAGATACAGTTGATTCAGGTAACGGAGTTGTATGGAACTCAACTGGATTTGAAGTAGACGCATCTTCTGATTGGAACTCGTTAAACGAATCTGGAGCAAATATAGTAGCTTGGAACTGGAAAGCCAACGGCTCTGGAGTATCTAACACAGACGGCTCTATAACATCTACTGTATCTGCTAACACTGATGCTGGGTTTAGTATTGTTAGTTTTACGGCAACAGGGAGTAATCCATCTACTATAGGTCATGGACTTGGTGTTGCCCCTGATTTAATTATTTTGAAAGTAAGAAATTCAGGTACAGGTGATTGGCTGGTATATCACCATGAAAATACTTCTGCCCCTGAAACTGATTACTTAGTGCTTCATAGCACATTGGGAACTTCAGATTACCCAGTATGGGCTGATACTGCTCCAACATCTTCTGTTTTTTCGTTAGGCACTTACTCGCAAAATGTTAATGGTTATACTTTTATAGCCTATTGTTTCGCAGAAGTAGAAGGCTTCAGTAAGTTTGGAAGCTATACTGGCAACAACTCTAATGACGGCCCATTTGTCTACACCGGCTTTAGACCTGCATTTCTTCTCGTTAAAGATGCAAATACAACAGGTTATTGGCCTATCTATGATTCAGCTAGAATGTCTTATAACGCAATAAAAGAATATGTTATGACAAATTCAAGTAATGCGGAAACTTCATTAGGTACAGAAAACGTAGACTTCTTATCTAATGGATTTAAATTACGGGCTAATAATGCTAATTCTGGGCAGAATAATGTTTCTGGTAATACATACATCTACATGGCATTCGCAGAAAACCCCTTTAAATACGCAAACGCAAGGTAGGAGAACAAAATGGCAGAAACAAAAGAATTAGCAGATTTAATATATGATGGTCTTCCTGCTGGAACTCCTGGAAGTGTTTCGGGCAACGAAGGATTTAAAATTCCTTCAGGCACAACTGCGCAAAGACCAAGCTCTCCTACAAATGGTCAGATTCGTTATAATACTACCACAAATGTTTTAGAGGCCTATATAAGTGGTAGCTGGCTTACGGTAGTAGAACCAATTACAGGTAGTGGTGGCACAGAAGTTACTTCTGGAGGGTACAAATATCATACTTTTACGTCCTCAGATAGCTTTGTAGTAAGTGGTGGAAGTTTAAGTATTGATTACTTAATGATTGCTGGAGGTGGTGCGGGTGCTACTTATGGAGGAGGCGGAGGCGCTGGTGGACTGTTAAGTGGCTCTACAAGTCTTAATGCTGGTACTCATTCTATAGTAATTGGTGCTGGTGGTGCTGGTGCTGCAAATGCCCTCGGCGACAGTGGAAGCGATACTACTTTTAATAGTAATACTGCTATAGGTGGAGGCAGAGGTGGATGGGGTACTGGTGGGCCTGCTACTGGAGGTTCTGGAGGCGGAGGTAGCTATCACGATGGTGGCGCCTACGTAGGGGCTTCTGGAACTTCTGGACAAGGAAATGCAGGCGGAAATGGGGGTATGAATGGCACAACAAATATATATGTTGGAGGCGGAGGCGGAGGTGCTAGTGCTGTTGGTGGTACTGCAAGTGTAGGTTCAGCTACAGCAGGAAATGGAGGAGCAGGCACAAATTCATACTCTACCTGGGCAACTGCAACATCTACTGGTGCTTCTGGATACTATGCTGGAGGTGGAGGTGGGGGAGCTCCATATGGTCCAGGAACGTATGCTACTCAATATTCAGGGGATGGCGGCGCTGGAGGCGGAGGTAATGGCACGGGCGGAAATAATAGACCTAATGGTGCTGGAATTAGTGGAACAGCAAATACTGGAGGCGGGGGCGGTGGAACTGGGTATCAATCGGGTCACTATGCTGGAGGCAGCGGTGGCTCAGGTATAGTAATTATAAGGTATGCAACCTAATAGGAGAAAAATAAAATGGCACATTTTGCAAAAGTAGTAAATGGAGTAGTAGCGCAGGTTATTGTAGCTGAACCTGAGTTTTTTAATACATTCGTAGATTCAAGTCCTGGTACTTGGATACAAACTAGCTATAACACAAGAGGCGGGATTCACTATAATCCTGAAACTGGAGAACCAGATGATGGAGTTGCACTTCGTAAAAACTATGCCGGTATAGGAAGTATTTACGATTCAGCTCGTGACGCTTTTTATAGCCCGCAACCTTTTGCAAGCTGGACGCTTGATGAAGATTCTTGCACTTGGCAAGCTCCTGTATCTTATCCGGATGATGGAAATTTTTATACTTGGAACGAGGAGGCTCAGACCTGGGATGCAGTCTAGCATCAAAGATACTACCAAAGTAGTACAGAGCAACCAACATGATAGAGGTAGGAATAGCAATCAGCCTTGCTACGTCCGCTTTTAATGGTATTAAAAAAGCTGTTGAAGCTGGAAAAGATATAGAAGATTGTGCTGCATACTTTGGAAAATTTTTTGATGCAAAAGATGAAATTATTAAAGCATCTACTTATAATGAAAATGCTCCTCTTTCCTCGAAATTATTTTCAGGAACAAGCATAGAGGCTCAAGCACTTGAGATAACCGCAGCTAAACACAAAGCAGCACAACTAGAAAAAGAACTTCGGGAGTTTCTTATCTATAGTGGACAAGGTGCTTTCTATCAAGATATGATGAGGGAAAGACGTAGAATACAAAACGAACGATTTAGAGAAGCTCAGAGGCTAGCAGCCCAGAAAAAATTTTTAACTGATTTATGTATTCTTGGCGGTTTATCTGTTTTATGTATAATTGGTCTCGTAACTTGTGTTTCTTTAGTGGCGAATGCTGCTACTCTATAAAAAAGCCCGCACTAAGCGGGCTTTAAGTTATCTAAAAATTTCTTGCCAACTACCAGTTGTACTGGCTCGAGAATACTCGGTGGCTCGATTTTCAAAGAAGTTTGTATGCTCTACTCCATTCAACATATAGTCCAACCAGGGCAAAGGATTTTCTGAACTATTGAAAATTTTCTTCATGCCCAGACCGAGAAGTCTGCGGTCAGCAATATATCGAATATATTCCTTCACTTGTGCACTAGTCAAATCAGGTACTTTTGCTCCCGAAAAACATAAATCAATAAAGTTATCTTCCAACTCTACAGTACGTTCTGCAGCGCAGTAGATTTCATACTTCAAATCATCATGCCATAAGTCTTCGTTCTCTTTGATAAAAGTACGAAATAGATGGCTCATGCCTTCTACATGCAAACTCTCATCTCGAACAGACCAAGTAATAATTTGACCCATGCCTTTCATTAGATTATGACGAGGAAAATTCAATAGAATCGCAAAACTACTAAAGAGTTGCACTCCCTCTGTAAATCCAGAGTAGATAGCCATTGTCTTCGCAATGTTCATTGGTGTATCTACGCCAAAATTACTTAAATACTCATGTTTTTCAAACATTTCTCGATGTTCGGCAAACTTTTTGTACTCATCATCATCAAATCCAAGTGTTTCAAGAAGTAGTGAATATGCTTCCTGATGCACAGCTTCCATCGAAGCGAAAGCTGCAAGCATCATTCGCACTTCAGGCTGTTTAAATGTAGGTAGATAATGCTTTGCATATCCACAGCATACGTCTACATCCGCCTGAGTAAAAAACCTAAAAATAGAGTTAATCAAACTACGATTTTCAGGCGTGAGTTTTTCTCTATAATCTCTCAAGTCATCTGCAAGATTGACTTCGCTTGGAAGCCAATGCATATGCTGTTGAGTCTTATAGTATTCAAAAGCCCACGGATAATTAAACGGTTTGTAATAATTTCTTTCTTCTAATAACATTTTAACCCTCGCACGCTACACAGGCATTCTCGTCAAGAGACTCAAATATCTTCTGTCGTAAAACTTCATCTGATACATTGTCTGCTCGTTTAAATGCTTCGCTTCTCAAATAATATAGAGTTTTTACTTTCTTTTTCCACGCCATCATATGTATAGCGTGAAGCTCTTGCTTTGATACGTTTGCAGGAAAAAATACATTCAATGACTGACTTTGGCAAATAAACTGCTGTCTATCTGCCGCCATATCAATTACCCATCTCTGGTCAATTTCTACAGCAGTCTTGAATACATCTTTTGTGTAGTCATCTAGAAAATCTAGATGTTGTACAGAGCCATTTCTTGTTACAATACTTTGCCACACTTCGTCCGTATTCATATCCATTTCATCGAGAGCGTGTTCTAAGTATTCGTTTTTGAGAAGCGAACTTCCTGTCTTAGTTTTCTGTACAAATGCATTAGCGCGGTAAGGTTCAATGCTTGGGCTAGTGTTACCACAAATAATACTACTGCTAGCATTAGGAGCAATAGCCAATAAATGAGCGTTACGAACACCATAGCCACGACCGTCAGGGCATTCTCCACGTTCCACAGCAAGAAGCTGAGTAGCTTTGACTGCTTCATCTTTAATCCTCTTAAACATTTTCATGTTTGAAATTTTTGCAGTAACACTCTCAAATGCAATGTTGTGCCTCTGCAAATACGCATGAAAACCCATAGCCCCAAGACCCAGACTTCTTTCCATATAAGCACTATAACGCGCTCTTTCTAGCTCATTCGGAGCTTTCTTTATAAAATACTCTAGTACATTGTCCAGCATTCTTATTAAGTCAGGAATAAACTGGTCATTGTCGCACCAAGAATCATATTCTTCCAGATTTACACTTGAAAGACAACACACTGCTGTTCTATCATTTGCAGTTGCAAGTGTAATTTCTGAACAAAGGTTTGAATGATGTACTTGTAACCCTTTTTCTTTTTGATACTCAGGCAGTGCTTCTTGTACCGTATTTTCAAACATGATATACGGCTCGCCCGTTTCGACACGATTCTGAATAAGTTTTACCCAAAGTGTCTTTGCCGGAATAGTTTTTATAACTCGACCAGAGTGCGGGTCTTTCAATTCCCAAGTATCGTCAAATCCATCTTCTTTTGTTGCATTTTCGATAAGTTTCATGAACTTATCAGAAACAACAACACCATGATGCAAATTGATAGATTTTCTATTAATATCGCCTCCTGTTGGCTTACGAACATCAAGAAATTCTTCAATTTCTGGGTGAGAAATATCCAAGTATGCTGCATAACTTCCTCGCCTTGTCACACCTTGTGAGAATGCTAACATTTCTGCGTCTACGACTTTCAGAAATGGAATAACTCCGGTACTTTCGGAGCCATTGCTCGTTGTCGAGCCTACACTCCGAACCCCGTTCCAACATCCGCCAATGCCTCCACCAACAGAAGATAAGAAAGCATTTTCAGTGTAATGATTAGTAATTCCATGCCTGCTATCGTCTACATAGTTAAGAAAGCAACTTATAGGCAATCCACGAGTTGTTCCTCCATTACTTAGTATTGGAGTAGAAAACATGAACCAAAGTTGGCTTGCGTAATCATATAAACGCTGTGCATGAGCATCATCATCTGCAAAGGCTTTTGCGGCTCTTGCAAATGCTTCCTGAGGAGAGGTTTCTCCTTCAATCATGTATCTGTCTTGGAGAGTTTTAATTCCAAATTCAGACAAATAGTTGTCACGATTATAATTTAGTTGCACTTAACAATCTCCCTTCAATATCTGATAAATTATCAGAGCCTATTGCATCATCACAATATGTAATTAAATCCATTAGTTGATAGTTTACAAGAAGCTGTTCAGCATTCTCATTCAGAGTTTGAATAAACTTATACTTACTATCTATAGGTAGAGCATCATAGATGTCCATTGCTGTACCATAGTCACGAATCAAATCTGTAGCACGTTTAGGACCGATACCTGGAATGCCAGGAACATTATCACCTTTATCGCCTGTAAGACACTTTAAAGATATATAATCTTCTTGGTCAATATCGTAGGAGTCAGACCAGTTATCTGCTGTAACTTCCTTCCTCGTTACATATGAGAAACGGCTTACTCCTTCTCCTACTAATAAATCCCAGTCACGGTCACTTGAAATTAACCAAATTGTACCAAGACCATACTTCTCTTTTTCTTTTACTATGTGTGCTGCTATATCGTCAGCCTCCACACCCTTGTAGCGAAGTACAGTATATGACTCTGCAAGTTCTTCTAAAGTCCGTTCAAATTCTAAAAAGAATTGTTCAAACGCTTCTTTCTCTGCTTCTGACTGTTCGGCAAATTTTTCTTTACGATTCTGTTTATAGTCTGGGTGTATTTCTCTACGATAAGTAGAAGAACCCCAATCTGCCGTAATGATAACATTGCCACAGTCATATGATTTTGCTAGAGATTGTACTGTTCGTATATACTCTGAGCAAAAATCTGTTCTGCCCTGATGCTTCCAACGAAATGCTAAATTCAAAGCATCTACTATTAGTGTTGAACTGCTATCAGGGTCTATAAGTTTATCTGCAAAATTAAATGCTACCATAATTTATAAACTCTACTTTTTCTTCTTTTAGCCAATCATCAGCCAATATTATATAACATTTTAGCCAAGAAATAAAGAAATATTTGGTCTTTTCCGGCATATTTTCTGTTACAACAAAGACTTTTGACCTGTTGTATTTAAAAAATAATAGTGGTTCTTGGCCGCCCTGTTTTGCTTGGGCTTGAACCTTTATCCACCACCGTACTAAGTTATTTGTTTTTTCTTGTGTAAAAATCTTATCTGTTAATGGAGAATCGGCATAGTTTTTTACTTCAATACAAAACCTATTTTTCTCATTAGGAACATATAAGTCTCCTTTTAAGTATTCGAGAGCACCCGAAGCGGGTACTCTCTCAAACTTTAGGTTTGTATATTCTCTAAGCATATCTCGTACAAGGTATTCACCCCTTGCACCTTTAGCCCTTGAATCTACCATATACTACCTTTCCAAACAACTGATACTATTTTTTCTTACTATTTCTATCTTTTCTAGTAGAGGGTGAGTCCAGCCATGACTTACAATATAAGTATTTAAGTCTCCCTCTGCAAGTAATACTTCTACTAGCTTTTCTCTACCAGGTTCATCAAGTACGTTTGTTACTTCATCAAGAAATAATATGTTCAGCCTTGACTTTGATATACTACTCATTAACTTACGAATAGCTATCAGAGTCGATGTATTTACTCTAGCGAGTTCTCCTGAAGAAAGGGCTAAAATATCTACTATACTACCGTTATCAGTAATTTGCACATTTAGTTTATCATTTTGTACTACAAACTCTAGTGTAAATCTACCATCAGAAAGTTCTGCAAGATAGGTATTTACGAGAGCTTCTAGTTCTTTTACTAAATTCTCAATTTTATAGGCGATAAGGCCATTAGTACTGAAGGCTTTTTTCAGTATCTCTAAGTTAATATTGAGTGTTTCTTCCTGATTTAAACTTTCTTGAGCTTCTGTAAGTTGTTTTTCAAACTCATCAGTCTGCTCAAGAATTACTTGTATTCTAGTATTTCTTTTTGTTCTTTCTTCGTTTTCTTTTGTTATAGCAGTAGCTTCTGCTCTTTTCTTTTGAATCTCTGCACGAAGTTCTTTAATTCTAGTCTCAAGAGTTACTCTGTCTACTAAATTAGAAGGCAGTGTTCTGTCAATAGATTTATAAACATCTTGCCAGTTATTCTCAATACTAATTTTCTTTTCGTATAGGCGATTGTTTTCTTTTATTCTTTCTATTTCTGGTAAAATTTCGCTATTCAACTTAGCAGTAGCTTCGTCTATCTTTGCAAGTTCTTTATTTATAAGACCCTGCTTAAACTCCGCATCTATATCCTGCTCACAAGTAGGACAATGGTCTCCAAGTTTTTCAATCTTAGAAAGAAAACTTTTTGCAGCAGTGATTTCGGACTTTAACTTACCGCCTTCACTCTGCAAGGAATCATAGGATTCTTTACTTGTAACATTGATTTTATTCGCTTCATTAATATCAATAGACTTGAGTATCTCGATATATTTATTGTTTTGCGAAATTTTTTTATTTTTTTCCGAAATATTTTCAAATTCTATTGTGAGAGAACTTAATTCTTTCTCTTCATCTTCCGTCTCGATTTGAAAATTTAGCATTGGAAGTATGGTAGTATCACTCACTTTATTATCATGCAACCATTTTTCAACCGTTGCAATTTTTGATTCGATACTGGTTTTACGATTAAAAGATAATCGTGCAGCCTCTTTAAATACTTCAAACAATGTTACATATTCTTCTAAATGTAACAAATCAATTAGAAACTTTTTTCTATTTGTATCTGTTGCAGTTAGGAACTGTAAACTGCTAGTCGGATGTTGATATACTAACTGCGTAAAAGTCTTAAAATCCACTCCAAGAACTTCTTGTATGTTTTTATAAGTATTTGTAGCAGTATGACTAGAAATGTCTTCACCGTCTTTTTCAAATTTTACCTTTATATTTGTTTTTCTATTTACAGAAACTTCATAGAATGAATCGTCTTTTGTAAAAGACAGATAAATATCATAGCCATTATTTAGTATTCGATTCGGTATATCAGCTTTCTTTATACCTTTTGAATTTTTATTATATAACGCTTCCTCAATGATTAACGGGATGGAGGACTTCCCCATCCCGTTAGTACCAATAATCTGAGTCAGAGTACTGTCATCAAGGTCTAGTTCGTTATTTGCTCCGTAACTAAAGCAGTTACTCCACTTGAGCTTTTTGAGCGTAATCATTATAAGTTCCTAGTATTGATTGTAAGTTTTCTTCTTTTATTTGTAAGATGTAAAGTAAGTATTCTACTAACTCATCTTCCATAGTCATGTCAGAAGTCATAACTAATGAGGCTTCAGAGTTTTTCTTTACAACTTTTTTATCTAGTAACTCAGAATTTTTAACAGCAGCAAGTTCTTGTATGTCACCTTCTATTTCATAGATGGTATGGTCATATTCAGTAGGAACCATATCTTCCGGAGAAGATACAGTCCTACGAATTAATTGTGGTAAGTCAAACTTTTCCCATAACCAAGTCCAGTTATTTTCATCTATAAGTAGATAACCAGTATCTACATGATTTCTATGAAAAGAAGTAGTCATTGGACTACCTGGATATACAATGTTTCTTTGGGTGTTTGAATGAGAATGTAAGTCTCCTGCAAACACAATCGGAAATCCATCGAAACGATACAACTCTACTTCTGGTTTTACATGAGGAGGAATCTCTCCTCTAACATGAGTAAAAAGAGGCATTGTGTTGTCAAATGCCTCTATACTGTTTTTTCTATGTAACTCACAGTACGGTAGTATTCCAAATTTTAGATTCTCATCTATATATGAATTATCTACTACTGTTACCAGAGGGTTTATATCCCTTGTTGCTCTTTTTAACTGCGAAAAGAATGTCTTATTCTTTTTTGTAGCTTCATGGTTACCATCATAAATTACCGTAGGAGTAGAAACTCCACGAACAAAAGAAAAGTATAACTCTAACTCTTCCATTGTGGGCAATCTATCAAATAAGTCTCCACCGATTATGTGCATTACACACTCTCGTTCTATTTCTCGAACTTTGTTGAAAAATAGATTGTACCTATTTAATGCCCAAGAAACTGGGACGTTCTTCTGTCCCAGTTTGATGTGCCAGTCTGCTGTGAAGAGAATCATCCGATATTAAACTCATCTTCAAGGGTTTCAATATCATCTTCACCTGTGGTAGGTGCATTACGCAGCCTGTCCAACAGTTCTTTTTGGGCATCCGGAGTCGGACGGGGCATTACTTCGTCCATAGACTTCAGGTTTACCAGAACTTCTTTTTCTGAATCAGAAAGAGCACGTGGCTTGCATTTCAGAGCCTGCAACTGATACTCTACATTGTACGGCAGAGGTCCAGTCTTTACACGCTTGAAACAAATATCCCAGCCAGTATCAACATCAGTCGGGTCGCCAAGGTCTTCAGCAGCAGTAAGAATCTGCTCCCAAAGCTTTTTCTTCAGATTAATTACTTTAATCTGACCATTGTCTATGCACTGCATAGCGTAGCTCCAGCCACACTTCAGGTCGGGATAGAACTCACGAACCCAATCTTTTTCTTTGTTGTTGAAACGCTCTTCGTTTCTATCAAAGGACAAACACTCAAGAGGAAGATTCTTGTTGTTTTCGCCTGTTACCCAGTAGACGTAACGAGCAAGTACATCACCGACCAGGCGAACTTTGTTGTCGCCGTCGTTGTACTGATAAGTAACGATATTGGATTTCTGGGCTTCGCCCTTTGTTTGATTAAATGCTAATGCCATACTATTTTCTCCTGTGGGACTTCTTCATATAGAAAATGAAGTTTACCTTCAGAATCTACACTAAGTAGCCTATTGTTGTTTATTTCTTCAAAAATTATCTCATCTTCGGGTAGAAGAAGAGTATCTACAGTAATATCTCCTGTTGCTAGAAAATTAGCTAAATTTCTAGTTGCAGCAAGAGAAATATACGTTCCGACTTCTCGTTGCGTATATTTATAGGCGTTTTCAAATAGTGTTTTTGGATTCACTAAAAAACTTTCGCCTATAAAGTCAAACCCTTTATAAGTATACAAAGGGTCGTACTTATTCTGTGGTATTGTATCGTAAGTCAACATACGCATAATATTAAGACACGTATGAAGATTGCCTCTCGATAATCTAAAAACTTTTTTCCAGTTGAATAAGACCATTATTATATCAAATATTTTAACTTTTGTCAAGAACTATTTTTTTATAGCTGTTTAATTTCATAGCCTTGTTTCATGTAGTATCCAATCCTATTTGAAGCTTGTTTTCTAGCAGTATTCCCTTTCAGATGTATATCTACAATCTTCGGCGACTTCTTACCAGGGTGTGTTCGAATAACCCTACCAATAAGCTGTGTAAGGAGAGGGTCATTGTTTATAGGAGTACCTAGAATCAGACAACTTAGATTATTCACTGAGATGCCTTCGGAAAATATCGCTTGCGTTCCATATAGAATACTCTTTCTACCAGAAAATACTTCGTTGATTAAATCTTCACGTTGTTCGTGAGGAACCTCTCCAGTCACACAGATTGCTGCTTCTCCGCTAAGTTCTGCACACTTCTTTAGAAATGCAACTCGGTCACTTACAACTAGAACTTTGTGGCCTCTCGTAGCATAAGCACTTGCAATCATGGCAACTGTATGACGATACTCTTCATTGTTTGCGAGATTGTTGACTCGCGTAGCCCACGGTATTCTTGCTCCGTCCATGAAACGTATTTCTGAACGAAAGACATCCACCGAAGGAGTCATAAAGTTTTCTCTTGGTGGTTTGTACACATTTGGACTAAAATAGTCACGGAATACAACGTGTTTGCCATCCTTTCTTTCTATTGTTCCCGAGAGTCCTATCTTGTAGCGACAGTAATTAGTGTCCAAGACTCTGGAAAAAGTTGGACTACTTACGTGGTGCATCTCGTCTAATATAAGTGTTCCGAATTCTTTTTTAATTTTGTCTATGTTTCGGTAGAGTGTCTGAGTGTTTCCAATTACAATCGGAGTGTCAAGTTCGAACTTACCGCTGCCAATAATTC